>Ga0272446_1001285_pt1 | contig 36837 bp, 28 predicted proteins | sample YNPCB0061_FD_194587 | JGI IMG/M metagenome (GOLD analysis project Ga0272446, IMG submission 194587) | Hot spring microbial mat communities from Yellowstone National Park, WY, United States - YNP-CB-006-1 | ecosystem: Environmental > Aquatic > Thermal springs > Hot (42-90C) > Sediment | place...
ACCGACCCTGACTACCTGATTATGGGTGACCTCAACTCCTATCGGTTTGAGGATCCGATTACCACTCTGGAGAATGCCGGGTATACCAGTCTGTTTGGCGCTCAGACCTACTCCTTCCAGTTCCGGGGGCAGTGGGGATCCCTGGATCATGCCCTAGCCAGCAGCACTCTGCTGGGTCAGGTGACAGGGGCCGCCAAGTGGCACATCAACGCCGATGAGCCCTTATCCCTGGATTACAACTTAAACTTTAAGTCTCCCGCTCAGCAGATCAGCTTTTATAACGTTGATCCCTTTGCTTCCTCTGACCATGACCCCCTGGTGGTAGGGCTAAACCTGCGCACCCCCACTACCATCATTGATGGCACTCCTGGCAATGATATGCTCACTGGCACCCCTGGGCCAGATATTATCAATGCGGGTAATGGCAGCGATATTATCAACGCTCTGGGGGGCAATGACATCATCTTTGGCGATAGCAACCTCAACCCAGATCTGACTTCGCTCTTCTTTGGGCTACAAAATGCCAGGCTGACGATTGAGTTTAAGGAGGGCAACAATCCTTCGGTCACCGCTCGCACCCGTCAAAATGGTGAACTGCCTAGCACCTTTGGCAGCTTTAGCATCACTGCCCTTGATGCTGTTGGCAATGTTGTCCGTACCTGGGTTGATCAGGGCGAAGGGGTCGGCATTCAGGATGGGGCCGATCGCCGCCAAAATTCTCGTCTGCGCAAGCGGATTGAGGGCGGCGAACAGTTGCAAATTGGCATCCTTCCCCAGGCTACCTACGATAGCGCCTTCAGTGCTGACATTGTGCTGAATCGGTTTGTGGCTGGTTCCCAGGTAACGGTGATTGCCCTTAAAGATGGGGTAGAAGTGGGTCGCCAAACCTTTGATCGCGATCGCTTCACCTTAAACTCGGAAGCGGCCTTTGACCAGGTCATCATTCGAGCCGATGCAGGAGAATTTACCTTCCGTTCCATCAAGCTGAACAAGGTGCTGCTGGCAGCAGTAGCCGGAAATGATGTCATTGATGGCGGTGCTGGCGACGATATTCTCTATGGCGGTGCCGGTCGTAACATCCTGACTGGCGGGCTGGGGAATGATACCTTTGTGCTTTCTTCCCTGGCAGGAACCACCCGCATCACTGACTTCACCAAAGGTGAAGACACCATTGGGTTGCTGGGACTGAATCTTAGTCAGATTTCGGTAACGCAAACCCTTGAAGGTGCTTATCTAAACTATTACGAGGGTGGTCGCTCCCATGTAATTGCCATCCTGGAGGGGGTAGCCGCAAACACCATTGACTTAGGAGATTTTGCTCTCCTCTAACCACCCGCTGGGGAGTGCTGAGGCGCTCCCCAGTTTTTTTAGCGCTGACGATTTTGAACGTTGGCTCCGCTCTGCTGAATAATTTGGGATTTGCCGTATCCGGTTGGCGATCGCCCCAGCACTCACTTGTGCGATCGCGTGATGAGATTTCAACGCCTGTCCAACTTGGGTTTAGTCATTCACCTGCTCAGCCTGAGGCTGAAGGATTCTCAACACTTGGTTAGAAAGCGCCTTGCGTTGTTTGCCCTGGTTCATTTTGAAAAAAAATGAGTCATTTCCCGCGCGATGGCGTTTTCTATCAGCGCTTCTGCTCCCTTCTTGACACCAAAGGATATCTTTATGCCTCCCACCATTCGCTTCGCCCAATTTAATGCCTCCCTCAACCGCAACGCCGACGGCCAACTGGTGAACGACCTCTCTAGCCCAGCAATCCCAGACAATCGCGGCTTTGGAGCGAATGCCAATCAGGCCCTCCGAATTCAGCAAGCAAAAAACGTGGCCGAAATCATTCAGCGCACTAATCCCGATGTGCTGCTGATCAACGAATTTGATTACTTTGAAGCCGACCCTACCAAAGCCGTTGAGTTATTTCAACAAAACTTCCTATCCGTCAGTCAAAACGGAGCCAGTCCCGTAGAGTATCCCTACTTCTACATTGCCCCCTCCAATACGGGAATTCCCACCGGGTTTGACCTGAACAATAACGGTGTGGCCGTGACCGAAATCATCAATGGGATTGGAGCACCGGGTTATGGCGATGACGCCTTTGGCTTTGGCAACTTTCCGGGGCAGTTTGGCATGGTGCTGCTCTCTAAGTACCCAATCGATACAGCCAATGTCCGCACCTTTCAAACCTTTCTCTGGAAGGATATGCCAGGCAACCTGCTAACCAATGACCCCACAGTCGATAATCCCGCCACCCCAGTCAATGAAAATCTCGGTGGATTCTACTCCCCTGAGGAACAGGCAATTTTACGGCTCTCTTCCAAAAGTCATTGGGATGTGCCGATTAAGGTGGATGGCGAAGTAGTGCATGCCCTGGTTAGCCACCCCACACCGCCCGTATTTGATGGCCCAGAAGACCGTAATGGCAAGCGCAACCACGATGAAATTCGGTTTTGGGCTGATTATGTCACCCCTGGCAAAGGCGACTACATCTACGATGACAACGGTGGCATCGGCGGTTTAACCGCGGGTTCTCGCTTTGTGATTATGGGCGATCAAAACGCCGATCCTAGAGATGGCGACAGCTACGATAATGCCATCTGGCAACTGCTGCTCAATCCCAATATCAATACCAACGTGATTCCTTCTAGTTTGGGAGGCATTCAACAATCAGCCCTGCAGGGGGGAGCCAACCTCAACCACAAGGGCAATCCGGCCTTTGATACGGCTGACTTTGCCGACACTACACCGGGTAATCTGCGGGCTGACTATGTGCTGCCCTCTGCCGATTTACCGATTGTCAACTCCCAGGTATTTTGGGGGCTTAATACAGATCCACTATTTCCCCTGGTAGGGACTTTTAACCCAGCACTGCCCGGTGGTTACCCCAGTTCTGACCACCGCCCGGTGCTGGTGGATGTGCAACTTGGCCCTACCCCTGCGGGTCGAACCGCCACCGAGGCCACTTTCTTGAGTCAGACCACGTTTCCCACAGGATTTGTCCCTGCTGGCCCCGCTGGCACAGTGAACGGGGTAACAACCCCACTGGGAGGGCTATCGGGAGTGGTTTACGATGCCAGCCAGAACCTTTACTACTCGATTTCGGACGATCGCTCAGAGTTTGGGCCAGCCCGTTTTTATACCTTCACAGCGGATCTGCAAAACCTCTCTAGCAGCGTTATCTTTACTAGCGTCGTGACCCTGAAAGATCCCAGCGGTAATACCTTCCCGCGACTCAGCCTGGATCCTGAGGACATTGTGCTCACCCCTAACGGCACCCTGTTGATTTCTTCTGAGGGAGAAGTTCGCCCTGATTTAGGCTCCAGCCGGGTAACAAATCCCTTTATTAAGGAGTTTGACCGGGTCACCGGGCAAGAAATTCGCTCTCTGCCAATTCCGACGAAGTTTCTCCCCCAGATTGAAGATACCAATAATAATGGCATCATCGATGCGGGCGATCGCGCGATCGCGGGGGTGCGCAATAACCTCGCTTTTGAGAGTCTCACCCTCACCCCCAATCAAAAGACCCTATTCACAGCGACAGAAAACGCTCTGATTCAAGACGGCCCAGCCGCAGGAGTCGGCATCAGCAGTCCTGCCCGCATCATCCAGTACAACCTGGTCAATGGCCAGCCAGAAAAGGAATATCTCTACGAAATTGACCCGGTGGCGTTTCCGCCTAATCCTGCCAATGCCTTTGCTACCAATGGCCTGGTGGATTTATTAGCTCTGGATGACCGGGGGACAATGCTGGCCCTGGAACGCTCTTTTGCGGTCGGTGCTGTCGGCACTCCTGGCAACACGGGCAACACCATCAAAATCTACGAAATCAGCACCCAGGGGGCAACGGATATTAGCTTTATCGATTCGCTGAATGCCCTGGATCCGGCAGCACGGGCGGCGATTCAACCGGTACAAAAGCGGCTGTTGTTAAATCTGGATGATCTCAACCTGCCCACTGGCTCCGATAACATTGAGGGCCTTGCTTTTGGGCCAAAACTGCCCGATGGTCGCCAATCTATCGTGCTGGTAAGCGACAACAACTTTAACCCGACCCAATTTACGCAGATTCTGGCTCTGAATCTGGAGCAACTGCCCTCTGTCGCCCCCCGCGTTGAAACCCGTCCCGCCTTACTAGATGATGATGTGGAGCAGGCTGATGCCGATGATCCGGCGATTTACCTCCATCCCTCCGACGCCAGCAAGAGCCTGGTGGTGACCGCCGTGAAGGATGGTGGTTTGCGGGTCTATGACCTGGGCGGCAATCTGGTGCAGGAGATTAACCCTGGCCGGATTCGCTACAACAATGTGGATTTGCTCTATGGCTTTGAGCTGGGTGGGGAAACCGTGGATCTGGCGATCGCGACCGACCGTCGGAATGACAAAGTTGCGATTTTTGCGATTAATCCCAATGCCAGCAGTGGCTCCTACCTGACCGATGTCACAGATCCCAACCTGGGCACCCTATTTCAGATGGCTCCCTTTAAGCCGCCTTACTCGACTTCCAGTCGTAGTGCCTACGGCCTTGCTACCTATCGTAGCCCTGTCACCCAGGATGCCTTTGTCTTTGTTAACCGGCGGCAAACAGGTGATGTCGTGCAACTCGAACTGGTTGATTTAGGCAATGGCACCATTGGCGTTCAACCGGTGCGTAACTTTACTGTGCCCATTCCTGCTGGTGCTCCGGCCAATACCAATCCCCAGCTTGAAGGGATGGTAGTCGATCAGGAAACGGGCTTTCTCTACATTGGCCAGGAAAATGTGGGCATCTGGAAATACCAGGCGGAACCCAACGGTGGTAGCACAGGCAAGCTAATTGACCGGGTCAAGGCGATTGGCGGCAGCAACCTCACCGATGATGTGGAAGGTCTCACCATCTACTACGGTGCAGATGGCACCGGTTACTTGCTGGCCTCCAGCCAAGGTGATAACACGTTTGCGGTTTACTCCCGCGAGGGCAACAATGACTTCCTTGGACGCTTTGCTGTTGGCCCCAGTGGCCGTATCGATGGCGTGCAGCAATCGGACGGAGCCGATGTCTTGAATGTGCCCCTTGGCCCCAACTTCCCCTATGGCCTGTTTGTGACCCAGGATGGCGATAATCTGCCTCGTGTTTTGGTCGAGGATGATGGCGAGTTAGAAAATATCAGTACAAACTTTAAGTTCGTCCCCTGGGAAAATATTGCCACGGCCTTTGCCAACCCGCTGAATATCGACACCCGCAGCTACAATCCTCGCACACCCCAACCCCAGTCGATTACCGCGATCGCCAGCGGCGATGTCACTCAAACAACGGCTGTTTTACTGGCTCAAAGCAATTTTATCGGTGGCATTGAAATTGAGTATTCCACCGACCCCAACTTTGCAACCGTTGAGAATGAGGTCGAGGCACTGGTGACGGTGGCGGGTGTGCCTGTGAAGGTGCAGGTCGGTGGCCTTCACCCCAATACGACCTACTACTATCGAGTGACTGATGCAGCGGGCGATCGCGCGGTCGGTCGTTTCAGCACAGCCGCAGAAATTGGCACCTATACCGGCTTGCGTTTTGGTGTCACCGGCGACTGGCAGCAAGCTCCTCCCTATCCTTCCCTGGCCAATGCGGCGAGCGCCGACCTCAAGTTCTTCCTGAAGTTAGGCGATACCATCTACGCCGATACCGAAACTCCAGCGCTACCAGGAGTCACCCAAGCCCGCACCCTGGATGAATTTCGGACTAAGCACGCTGAGGTGATTTCGACCCGGTTTGGCCTTAACACCGTTCGGGATCTCTACGCCAACACGCCGATTCTGGCTACTATCGATGACCACGAACTGGTTGATAACTTTGCTGGTGGAGCCAGACCCGGAGACTCGCCCGATGCACCAGATATTGGCTCTTCCCCCGATCCCCTCTTTACCGATGCAGTCGATTTTGTCAACGAAACCCAGGCGTACAGAAATGCGCTACAAGCCTTCCAAGAGTTTCACCCGATCCGGGATGACTTTTATGGCGAAACAGGCGACGCCCGAACGGCCGATAAGCGCAAACTCTATCGCGCTAACACCTACGGTAGCGATGCCGCCATGTTTGTGCTGGATACGCGCTCCTTTCGCGATGCCCAACTGGCGCCGGCAAACCTGGCCAATCCAGTGCCTTTCCTGGTAGAGACCTTTGACCCCAGCCGCACCTTATTGGGTCAGCAGCAACTCAATGATCTGAAGCAAGATCTGCTAGAGGCCCAGGCCAACGGTATTACCTGGAAGTTCATCGCAGTGCCAGAACCAATCCAAAACTTTGGCGTAATCAATGCTGAAGATCGATTTGAGGGCTATGCGGCAGAGCGCGCCGAGCTGTTGCGCTTCATCAACGAAAACCAGATTAAAAATGTGGTGTTTCTATCCGGTGATTTCCACGGCACTCTGGTCAATAACCTCACCTACCAAAATGGCCCTGGGCAAGCTCAAATTCAGACCGATGCCTTTGAAATTGTCACTGGCCCTGCCGCCTTTTTGGATGGATTGTTTGGTCCCACAGTTGCTCAACTGGCACTAGCCGCTGATTTTATTACCCCAGCCGAGTTTGCCTTCTATCAATCTCTGCCAGTTGCCCCGGATGCTGACGATATTCCTAACGACAAGGATGACTTTATCAAACAAATTCTGCGGGCACAAACCAATGCCTTTGGCTATGACCCACTGGGGCTGCAGGGTTCCCTAATTGATGCCACCCTGCTCCAGGGAGATTATCTCTCCACCCATGTCTATGGCTGGACGCAGTTTGATATTAGTCAGTCCAGTCAAAAGCTACTGGTCACGACCTATGGCATTCCCTTCTACAGTGAGACACAACTACTGGCCGACCCCGCTTCGATTACGGGCCTGACCCCCTCAGTGTCGAGCCAGTTTGAGGTCAACGCTAAGCAGCAAGATGCGATTCGTGGTACTGCCAGAAACGAAACCCTGTTTGGCACCAGTGCCAGCGAAACCTTCTTTGGCCTGGGGGGCAACGATACCATCTACGCTGGAGAAGGCAATAACACCGTCTGGACGCTAGATGGCAACGACACCATCTATGCTGGAGCCGGTAACGACTTTATCTACGCAGGGAATGGCAACAACGCCATTTACGCGGGTGAAGGAATCAACCGGATTCTAGCTGGGGCAGGGCGTGACCTGATTTACAGCGGAGCGGGTAACGACTTCATTGATGCCGGAGACGGAAATAACACCATCTATGCCGGGGAAGGCAATAACACGATTCTGTCAGGCTTTGGCAATGACAAGGTGTATGCCGGAGCAGGCAATGACATCATTCGTCTTAGTGGTGGCAACAACACCGTCTACGCCGGGGAAGGTAACAACACCATTACCACTGGTGCAGGCAATGACCTAATTTATGCTGGTGCAGGGAATGACATGATCAACGCTGGAGCCGGTAGAAATACCATCTACGCTGGGGGCGGCAATAATCGCATTACCTCTATCGGAAAGGACACGATCTACGTGGGCAGTGGTCAAAACACCTTTGTTCTCGGCAAGGGTGAAGGTGACGCCACTATCATTGGCTTTGGTACCAAGGATCGGATCAGTCTCTCTGGTGGGCTGAAATACGAAGACCTGACCATTCGCCGTGTCGGTGGGGATACGCGTCTGAGCGCTGGTGGAGATCTGATTGCCACGCTCAAATGGGTGCAACCCCAGCAGGTAACTGCTAGCTTGTTTGCCTAAGCGTTAGGTTCCCCTGGCTTGCTGATGGAAGAGTCGCACAAGCGACTCTTTCATGCCTAATTAAGTCTCCATACGGCTGAGGGAACTCAGGGGATGGGGGCAAGTGTGATACAGACTCCAGCGAGAAAATTCGTTATCCTAAGAACGCAGTTCCGATAATGGTAATGGTTTAAGCCCCTATGTTGTCGCAGATTGTTCGCCCGATGGTTAATACCCAACTGCGGTTGCTGGCCAAGAGTCAGGCCACCCGGCCAACGTTGGTTTCAACGGTGGCTCAATGGCTAGGCTTTTTGGGAGTTCGTGCCCATGTCACGCAGCTCGACGCTAGCTCTGGAAAAATTAATATCTCTCTGACAGTGGATAAGCCAGAAGCCTGCGATGACCATGACTGGCAGCAAATTGTCAAAAATTTAGAAACTCCTAATGGCAATCTCCAAATGCCATTGCTGGCAGACTTAACGCCACAACAGCAGAGCAAATTACAACGGTTGCTGGCCTATGTCCTGCAGGCGGGTAATCCGGGGCAACCTGTCAATTGGGAAGATGTCTACCCGCAGTTACAACCCCTAGGGTTAGATGAGACAATTCTGCTGGGAATTCGTTCGGCGCTCAAAATCCCACAAGATTTAGAGAGTCTGTTAAACGATTTAGATCCCGATGTAGCGGCGATCGCTCTACCAAAGGCGGTTAGCATTGCCATGCTTGATCACAAAGTCAACCAGTCGGAAGATGCGGCTCTAACCTCATTGCTCAATGCCATGAAGGAAGGCGCTTGTTGAGCCATTGCAACTCCTTAGTTTTTAGGAAGCTGACTCATTTGTTCCAAATTCAAGACTTCGGCCAATTGCTCGGCGGTAAGCATTCCCTTTTCTAATACAATCTCCCGCAGAGACTTTCCTGTCTCTAAGGATTCTTTGGCAACGGCTGCCGCATTGAGGTAGCCAATGTGGGGGTTAAGAGCCGTCACCAAAGCCAGGCTGCCCTCGGCATAGGCCAGACAGCGATCGCGGTTGGCAACAATGCCCTGAAGGCAGCGATGGGTCAGGGCAGCCAAACAGTTCCCCAAGATCTCAATGCTATGAATCAAATCATAGGCAATCAAAGGCATCATCACATTTAGCTCCAGTTGGCCTGCCTGGGCCGCCAACGCGATCGCCGCATCGTACCCCATCACCTGAAAACAGACCATTGTCGTCATTTCCGCCATTACGGGATTATACTTACCTGGCATAATCGACGAGCCTGGCTGCACGGGCGGCAGCGAAATTTCCTTGAAGCCGGTTTTAGGGCCAGAATCCAACAGGCGTAGATCATGGGAAATCTTGACTAAATCTTGAGCGAGATTACGCAATGCCCCAGAAACCGCCACAAAGGGGGCCATGCTCTGCATTGCTGCCATCAGGTGGGGTGCCGGACGCAAGGGTTGCTGAATCAGCTCAGACAACACTTCAGCCACCCGCCCTCGATACTGAGGATGAGTATTCAGTCCAGTGCCTGCGGCGCTCCCCCCCAAACCCAGCAGGGTTAAATCGTTGGCAGCGGATTTTAAGCGCCCCTGATGATCGGCCAGAATTTGCCCCCAAGCGCAAAAATTTTCTCCCAACCGCACTGGCACGGCATCTTGCAGGTGCGTTCGCCCTGAACGAATGACGTCTTGAAATTCATCCGCTTTGGCATTGAGGACAGCGATCGCCCCTGTCAAAGCTGGGTAAAGGGTGCGCTCCAGAGCGAGCAAGCCACCAATCCGAATAGCGGTAGGAATCACATCATTGGTCGATTGTCCATAGTTGACATGGTCATTAGGGCTGACGCGACGGTAATTTCCCTTTGGCTCTCCCAGAAGTTCCAATGCACGGTTGGCCAGCACCTCATTCACATTCATGTGATGAGACGTTCCTGCCCCGGCCTGGTAAATATCCACTACAAACTGATCGCGAAACTGACCTGCCAACACCTCATTGGCCGCCTCCACAATGGCCTGACTGATCTCTAGGGGAATACAGCCCAACTCACCATTGGTAAGCGCCGTTGCCTTCTTGATTAGCACACAGGCATCGATATAGGTAGATAACGGTCGCAACCCACTAATCGAGAAGTTTTCCGTGGCCCGTAGAGTTTGAATGCCATAGTAAGCCTGATCAGGGATGGGACGATCGCCCATGGAATCTGTTTCGATGCGGAAACCGACTGACTCTGTCATACGCATTACTCAATTCCTGGTTGGGCAATTTCCTGGCAAAGATGGCGAACTTCATCCAATGGCGAATGTCTTCAAACCTTCGCGAGCTCAACCCCGATTTCTCCTCAAAGATTCATAAACTGGAGCCATCGGGTGTATCAGTTTGGCTAGTGGAACGGGCGATGGCCTTTGCCTGTTCCCGATCTTCTCGCTTCTTGCGTTCGGCCTTTAGAGCATCCTCCATGGCAATTAATGCCTGGGCCATTTTCTCTAAATTACTTCGGTAAAGCTCCAGGTCTTTACTGAGCTTGTCTTCGGGTAAGTTTAGGCCCTGGCAGATTTGGGTCAGAGCTTCTGTGCGACGAGCCTCATCCTTGACCAACTCTGGATCAGACAGCTCCAATAAACTAAACAGGCCAATGGCAAAAAGGCGGCTGTACTTAAATTTGGAATTCGTCGCGATCGCTCGAACAGCATCCTGCAAATCAGAAAACTCTGGCAAAAAGTGCTTTTGCCCCAGCCAGCTAATCAGAGCTTGAGGACTCAGACTCTTTGCCAGATGCAGTAATCGTTCTGCCGCCTGACGATATTGCTGGGGATCGGCTTCATTCGCCCGACAGATCGCATCAAAAATCGACTCTTTATCACCCTCCGGACGATAGCCCTGCATGAAGCGGTTAAATGAGGTGACAACGCCCAAGGCATAGAAGGGGTCATAACGAAAATCAACATTCACTGACAGTAGATGCATTTCTACCATCAGCTCTTCCACCACCCGGCGATAGATAGAGTTAATTGGGCGTGTGTGGAGCGTATAAAAGGTACGCTTAGTATCAGAGACGGTACGAACGTTATTCACAGCGATGCGTTTGCAATTGGGCTACCCTTCATTTTCTCTTGTGATGGGACGTTTGCCAAGTTTGGATTCCTTACTCTTCTGCCTATGACTTTAACCGCACCTCTTTTAACCCTCGCCCATTATCTGGCTGGCGAGTTTCACAACCGCGACCAGGCGATCGCCGAACCCGTCTGGTACGTCCCCCTAAAACTGTGGCATCGCCCCACCCAGTTCTTCCGCACAGACAGCCTTACCCTGTTTGCCGAGCAAGCCAATGTTGATACCCCAGATAAACCCTATCGCCAGCGACTTTTACGTTTGCAGTCTCCGCCCAACCAGCCAGATACTCTTCGCGGGCAGTATTATGCCTTTCACAATCCTCAAGCGGTTAAGGGCGCTGGACAAGATCCTACACTTCTGGAAAAGTTAACGCTTGACGATCTGGAGTTGCTACCAGGCTGCATCTTAGACATTCAACTCCAGGGCAGCCAAACCTACCCCACCGGGTTTGTTGCCACTCCGCCTCCCCAAGCCCAATGTTTTTTCGACTATGAGGGCAAAACCCGCCAGGTCATCTTAGGGTTTGAAGCCTACCCAACGCATTTTCTCAGCCATGACCGAGGGATTGATCCGGATACAGGGCAGTTACTTTGGGGAGCAATGATGGGGCCTTATCGATACACCAAGGTGCAAACCTATCCCATCTAGGGGGCTACCAAACCCAAATCGCTATGGCATCGAAGCAGCCTTGAGCGCCTGCCAGAAGCCATCTGCTAGCCTAACTTGCAATCCCCCTGGGGACACCTTCTAGAGCTTCAGCTTCTGTGTCAAAAATTTCAAACACAGAATCCATCATGGTTACTTCAAAGACCAGCTTCGCCTCAGGATGCACATTACAAATGCGAAAACTACCCCGCACCTTATCTGCATCCCGCATGCCGGCAACCAGGGAAGTCAAGCCAGAGCTATCAATGAAGTTGACCTGCCCCAGATTAACTACCACATGGCGACTCAGTTTTGAGATACACTCCTGCAGTTTCAGCCGAAATTGCCAGGCTGTGGTAATGTCCAAGCGCCCATTGGGTGTCAATACAATAACGGTGGTGCCATCAGGAGTTGCATGGGTCTTCTGCTCCATGTGAATTGATTTCTGTTCCATTGGGAGTGTTTACCCTCGCCTTTGCTAGTAGGGATCCTTAGAAGAATCTTAATCGAGATCTTGAGAGTGCAGCCATTGAAAAGCGGATCTTAAGAAGCAGCCTGTACTGGGAAACCTGAGCAGAAAAGCCCACAGGAAAAAATCAAAGCTCTCAATGAGCCGCAATCTTTATCTGGTCAAGCCCGCAGCAAAGCACAGATTCAAGCGCTAGGCAATCAAGAGCGGTCATTTTTGTCTACCAGTTGCCTGAACTGCTTTTAGCTCCTACCCACGCCGCTCTACTGAATCAATCCAACTCTGATCGGCAAACAAAACTGCTACCGAACATACGACTGCCCTGTCTAGTATTGACAACTTTCCAAAGAAATTAGCTAAAAGATAGGAATTTGATTCCCTTCAGCTAAGTGTAACTTAGTCTTCTCAATTTTACGGCTGCCAATTGGCCCAATCCTGAGGCTTCAAAAACTTTTCATAGAGAACCGCTTCAGGAGTACCGGGTTCTGGCTGATAGTTATACTCCCAACGCACCAGAGGAGGCAGTGACATCAGAATCGACTCAGTGCGGCCATTGGTTTGTAAGCCAAAGATGGTGCCCCGGTCATAGACGAGATTGAACTCGACGTAACGTCCTCGCCGATACAGTTGGAAGTTACGCTGGCGATCGCCATATTCCATCCCCCGACGCCGCTCAACAATGGGGGTGTAGGCGGGTAGAAAGGCCTTGCCACAATCTTGCACAAAGGCGAAAAGATCTTCCCAGGTACGGCCTGCGATCGCCCCTACCTGTTGGCTACGTTCAGCCGCAGGAGTGCCACTTTGCGAGCCGGGATAAGCAATCGGATAGAGAATTCCCTGGGTATCTTGATAGTCAAAGAAAATACCACCTACCCCCCGGGTTTCCTGGCGATGCTTGAGGTAAAAGTATTCATCACACCAGAGCTTAAAGGTGGGGTAATACTCTGGATGATGGCGATCGCAGACTTGCTTCAGCGTTCGATGGAAGTGAGCAGCATCTTCTTCAAAGGGATAGTAGGGAGTTAAGTCAATACCGCCGCCAAACCACCAGACAGGGCCAGCCTCAAAATAGCGATAGTTAAGGTGTACGGTCGGAACGTAGGGATTACGCGGATGGAGCACCAGAGAGGTACCTGTTGCATAAAAACTGTGCCCCGCTGCTTCTGGCCGCTGCACCAAAATTGAGGGCGGTAAATCCTTACCCCAGACTTCTGAGAAATTGACGCCGCCCTGCTCCAACACGTTGCCTTCACGCAGTACCCGGGAGCGTCCGCCACCGCCTTCTGCTCTTTCCCAGCTATCTTCTTGAAAGCAACTGCCTCCATCCAGAGCTTCCAGGCTCTCGCAAATAGAGTCTTGCAGAGATTTCAAAAATTGGCTCACCCGTTGGCGGGAATCACTGGGAGGAAGTGGCTGAGAAGTTTTTTCGGGCGCAGAAAACGCAGTCATAGGTCGTCACACTTAACTTGTAGTCATTTTTGATGCTTTTTAAGCCTATCGCGAATTGGAGGCCATCTGAACAGCCGTCAAAGTCTACCCCCTATGGGAAGAGCTTCTCAGGCCGATAAGGGTTGGTTTGCTCAACCGTAAATTTTTCTAAACAATTGCCCACGGCGCGATCTCAGACCTTCATTGTAGGATGTGTTACTGCGCCTAGCACAGCATTCCACGCCTCCCATCTATCCCTGAGTTGCGACTTTTGGGGCAATTCGCTTTACCGTAACAGCTCTCTAAACAGTGAAAAAGTGAGCGTTAGAGCTGCGGTTTTCTTGGCAGCGCCCTGGCAGTTGGGGCGCACCTGCACCTCAGAAGCCGCATTTAATCTCTTGTTCGGGAGAACTCTCAAGCGTTATTAAACTTAATGCAGAGACAGCGCCATGGGGTGTCGCTCTAGTCGCCTCTACCCAGTGACTTGTGCGTTTGACCCGATTGGAAGATTTTAATTTTCTAGTCAATTTGGATACGATAAAGTGATCCCAGAAAAAGGTAGTGTCGATCACTCTTCCTGGGGTTGTCTCTGTATTCTTTCGTCCGAGAGGTTGTTTCGATGTTTCATTGGTTTTCTCAGTGTCTTCACAATAGAAAGCATCGGTTACAATATTCTCTCGCACGAACTTATGAAGCCCTAAGTTCGGCGTCGGTTGATGATCTTTGGAAGCAACTCGTAGATGTAGCTGATGTTTCCTGGCATCCTCTTCTGGCCAGTGTTGATGTGCCAAAGGGCCTAGTAGCCAAGCCCGGCTTGATTTACTCTGCTGTGACCCGGCTGATTCCTATTCCAATCCACATTTTTGTGGAGCGGGTTAACCCAAATGAACTGCTTAGCATTCGAGTGTTGGTGATGCCCGGTTTCGAGGAGCAGGTCACCTATCAAGTGAAATCGACCCTCTGTGGAACCTGCGTGACCTACTCTGTTACCTTGCGGGGTTGGTTGTCGCCCCTGGTTTGGTCTTTTATTCACCCCTATGCGGCCAGGGTGGCTTCTCGGTTGGCAGCAGCGGCAGAGCAGGCGACCCTACAAACTGTGCCGAAAGGAGGCAAGTCAGCGAATCAAAGTTGTCTGGGTTTTTGAGGTTTCACGAACGTTTCTGATTTTCGCGATCGCATGGCGTATTGGCCATGGATATTGACCAGGTACGGAATCAGATAGGTTAAGCTCGCGGCTATCCAACGTTCGCGTGTCATCTCTTGGCGGATCAATGCCGTTCCATGATTAATGGTAAAGAGGATGGTACCGACGATTAACGCAACTCTTAGAGCCGTTGGGGCCAGGGTTGGATCAATCAGACAGCTCAAGTAGGCATTCACAGAACTTCTTGTTCCTTTCATTGCAGCCTCAGTCGATTGTTGTGATTTACTTCTGCTCCACCCTCAATTTGCCCATCCATCTCTAGCCAGTAGCAATCACCTACAGGCAAGGATTCGGTCAGCGAACGAGCACAGTTGCATCATCTGGGCATACCCATCTGGGCTGTGGGGGAATGGCTGGTGAGCGAGCAGTGCTTGTAGGGATCACGTCGAGGGCTGCACTGTCTCAATGACAACATCCCCTGGTGCTTTTACCCAGGCAATCCGGGCAATGCGTCGATGTTTCGCATAGTCGTAAATTTCGGGGTAAGTTCGCTGCCCGAGATCTAACTCTACCCGAATTGGATGGGGTGCGGCTCGCAGAGTACGCGCATAGGCGATCGCCGCAGGGTAGGCTGCGCTCCTATCTGCCACAACCAACCAATCACTCGCAGCCGTTTGTTGGGGAAGCTGACCAGTGGGAAGTAATACCTGATGTAACTGCTCCATTTGCAAGGCAAAGCCAATTCCTGGGTAAGTTTGCCCCAGGGGATGATATAGCCCTAACAGCTGATCGTAGCGGCCTCCCTGCCCCAAGACAACCAAACCGCTTGCACTGGGGGCGACCACTTCAAATACCACCCCCGTGTAGTAATCAATGGTTTGCACCAGGCTGAGATCCAGAGTTAGGCGGCTCTCCTGAAGGGCTGGTGCGGTTTGCAACAGGTCAATCAGTGATTTGAGATTTGCAACCATGGTTTGTTGCTCTGGATTCAGCCCAAATTCAGCGACTTGGGCTAACACTTCCCCCGCGTTACCCCGCAAATGAAACAGGCGGAGGGCGCGATCGCGTAATTCTGGAGACAGCGGCATTGCTTCAAGGGCTAACCGATCGAGATGGGCGATCGCCTGACGCACCTGTTCTCGCAAGTCTTCTGGGAAGCTGGCTAACAGCGCCCGCGTTAACCCTGCCTCGCCCAGCAAAATTGACCATTGCTGCAACTCCAAATTGGCCAGGCAATCAACCATTAATAGCAACACCTCTGCATCGGCCAGGCAACCCCCAACCCCAAGCAGTTCCACGCCTGCCTGGTAAAATTCCTGCTGATTGCTAGGGTTACCCGCCAGTGATCGGCGGAAGACATTGGCATTGTAATAGAGCCGGAGGGGGTGGGTTGCCCCTGCCATGCGAGTCACTGCTGCGCGCGCAATCGAAGCGGTCAGCTCAGGGCGCAATCCCAAATCATCGTCTGCTTCTTGTAGCTTCAGCACCGTTTCTCGGTGAATTGCCCCACCTGCCATCAGGGTATCCAGCCGCTCAACGGTAGAGGTAATAATGCGATGGTAGCCCCAACGGTGAAAAACTTGTTGTAAGCGTTCTTCAATCCAACGTTTTTGAGCCACATCCAGAGGGAGTAAGTCCCTGGCTCCCATGGGAGACTGATAGACCATTATTTTTTCTTCCCAAATAAGCCAAACAGGCCGCCGCCGCCCTTTTTATCATCCGGTTTATCCGGTTTGGATGAATTTTTAGGGCCAGTGGGGGTTGCCCTAGTACTTCTTTGGGCATTGACCTTCGGGGAAACAGCCTGGCCTAACCGCTTCATGCCAGCGATCGCATCTTCATCCTGAGGGTTGTGCTTCAGGGCTTGGGTAAAGTGAATCTTTGCCATAGTTCCCTGATTTTGCTTCAGGTAAATAATCCCCATTAAACTATGGCAGCGCCCATTACTGGCATCAACCTTGAGAGCATCTCGTAGCTCTAAAATTGCCTGGGCATAGTTCCCCTTGTCAAATAGCGCGCGTGCCCGCCGATAGTACTGCTCAACCAACATCTGCTGTCGAGTCTGAGGGGAGGGGGCAGGAGGTGCCATCCCCTTTGAACGCTGCATGGAGGGCGGCCCCGCCGTAGACTGAGACGAGTCAGGCAGGTTATCCCCAGTATAAATTTTCTGCTGATTGGCGCCCAAATTTAGACCACCAGAGCTTTCCTTTCGCATCAGATAAACTAGATTCATCTCACTGATTTGAGCGGTAATTTCCAGGGTCTGGTCGAGATGCTCATATTGTTTGTTGGCCAGATCTTTAAGGGAAGCGGCATAAAAATGGTCGGGGTTGCTGGCGGTCGAGAGTTGCTTAGCCAGGTTGGAACCTAACTCGAAAGACTCCTGCTGTCGTAGAGCCTGCTGCCCTTTCAGTTTGAGAAGGAGTGTATATTCGTTGCGCTCTTTTTCCTGCGAGAGGCGTTCCCAAGCAGGGTTAACCAGCTTCGCCAGATATTGGCTGGCCCGCTCCTTATCAGCCTCTGTTTCCGTGGCTAAGGCATCTGGGTGGAGTCGGCGAGCAATCTTAAGGTAGCGTTTGCGAATATCCTTAATCTCGGCATCTACAGGAACGCCCAAAATCGCATGGTGATCCGTAAACTCTAAGCTAAATAAACCGCGCTCAATCTGAAAAGACATAGGTGCGTCCGCTAACCCATTATGGTTCTCTATAGTGTAATGCGCTTCGTTGGGATACAAGCCGAGCCAAGCCAGATTTACCCAAGCCCATTTGGGCAAGGAAACCGTCGAGGGATCGGGTGCTTACACTCTAACCTAGCTTACTCAACTGTTCTAAATCTGCCCAGATCGACAGGGGGGGAGTTGCCTGTAAAGCCTGGCTGAGCGAGGTATGAATGCCCCCATTTGTCGCCAGAATCCGACCAGTATCGACCTGAATTGGGCTGCCATCATAGGTACTTACCTGCCCCCCTGCTTCTTCTACAAGCACAATACCCGCCGTAATATCCCAAGGTGAGAGGCCCCGTTCCCAATAGCCATCGAGTCGGCCACAGGCAACCGCTGCCAAGTCAGTTGCGGCTGAGCCACTGCGACGCACGCCCTGGGTAAGATGGGTGAGGTAGCAAAATTCGGCATAGTTATTGTCTGTCGTTTGGCGACGATCATAGGCAAACCCAGTAACTAAAAGGCTGTTTCTTAGTTCTTTTGTATTAGAAACCCGAATGGGGCGACGGTTGCAAGTAGCACCCAAGCCCTTAGCCGCACAAAAGAGTTCCTGGCGAGCGGGATCAAACACAACCCCCACTTGAGGGACTCCCTCAACCAGCAACCCAATTGAAACGGCGTAGGCAGGATACTGGTGAGCATAGTTGGTGGTGCCATCGAGGGGGTCAACGGCCCAGAGAAAGCGATCGCTCGTGCCACTGCTAGCGCCCGCCTCCTCTGAAAGAATGGCATGTTCTGGCAGGTGGCGTTGCAGTGTTGCCAGAACGACCGCTTCTGAAGCTTTATCTGCTTCGGTCACCAGGTCACCAGGGCGGCCTTTTTCCTGGACATCTTCTAACTTCCCCAGAAAGTTTTGGAGAATCGCGCCCCCGGCTAAAGCGGCTTCGGTAGCAATGTCCAGATAGATTTGCAGATCGGTTGTTGAAAGTTTAGAGGGCAGGGACATGGATGATGTAATGCTCATTTTTCCTGTTTATCCTACCGGGAATTGGCAGTGCTGTCGGTTGCCTTTATGTCGCGGAGGGGATTTTGCGGATTCCAGATGCCCAACCCCAGGGTACGAGACCGGTTCTGGGCATAGGCCAGACGCTGATCGTATTTGCTGTTGGGGGGCTGGGGTGAAAACAGGGCGTAGCCCTCAGCAATCAGTGCTTCGTTGAGAAGAGTGTCGCCCTGCCAGAGATAGGCACGGCGACGACCGTTGCGATCGCGCACTTCCTGATCCATTTCTAACAGCACTGGGCGATCGCCGATCATTTGCTGCAAGGCTTGCTGCGCCTCAATTCCCCAGGGAGCCTGGGCCAACCCAGGGGCAGCTAAACCCTCCAGACGCACTTGCTCCGTAATCGTTGAAGCCGTTTCACCCAAGCTCACCTCAATCGTGGCTCCATCCTGCACCTGCATTACGCGAACGATCAGACCGGCGGGCGGCACTGTCGCTTGACACCCCAGTAAGAGCAGAATCAGACTGAGAAAAATGGCTCTGATCAGCCCCAAATAACCGTTTGCTTGAATTTTACTCTTCATCTAGGGGTAAGCCCCGTCTCACACGACCCTTACCAAAATATTGCCCAAATTGGAGTTCGTATACCTCATCTTCATCCTGGGTCTCGACGTTTAAGTCAGATCGGGCGTAGCTGACGCATAGCAAGGCATAGCCTTGCTTTTGCAAATCGGGAGAGAGCCCCATTGCTTCGGGTTGATAGATCTGGCCAGAGAGGACGCGCACGGCACAGGTCGTACAGGCTCCATTGCGGCAGGCAAAGGGCAAATTAACGCCCTGATTTTCGGCGGTGTGGAGAATATAGCGATCGCCAGGAACTTGAATTTGGTAGTGGTTGCCAGTCTGGCGATCGTGAACCCGAACGGTATACAAATCAGTCATGAATTTAAAAGCTAGATGTTGATTGCCCTAAACTAGTCAGTGTTTCTGGTAACATAATACTTCTGGGAGTGACGCTTCCTGTGAACACCGTGGAGAGATGGCCGAGTGGTTGAAGGCGCAGCACTGGAAATGCTGTTTAGGGGTAACTCTAACGAGGGTTCGAATCCCTCTCTCTCCGTTTTTGGATAGTTTGGATGGTTCTTGCAACTTAGATTGTTTTTGAATTCTACTTTAGGGTTAGAATTCGTGCTTTTCCTCAAAGATTTCTCAAAGATAGTTGCCCCCTCGTGATTGGCTGCAAATTTCGATTTCTGGTTCGTTGCCTGGCACTGCTGGGAATCCAAGGCTGCGCGCAGACGACGCAGCTCTTTTCCTCTCAGGTCGTTAAGCCAGGAGTTAATTCAACTCGTCTGGGGGTCATTGTCAATGCAGCCGATCCACTCAGTGTCAGGATTGGCAAGTATTACCAGGAGCGGCGTCAGATCCCCCCCCGCAATATGATTACGGTGCGATTTGCGACAGGACAGACAATCTTGTCTTCGAAGGCGTTTCAGCAATTAAAAGAAGAGGTTGAAGCCAAAGCCGGTGAACACATCCAGGTGTTTGCCTTGACCTGGGCAGCCCCCTATCGAGTGGATTGTATGTCGATTACGACGGCCTTCACTCTGGGGTTTGACTTGAAGCATTGCGCCGAAGGGTGTAAGCCAACTCAGCTCAGCCCCTATTTCAACAGTATCAGTAAAGAACCCTATACCGACCTCCAGATCCGCCCGACGATGGCGATCGCCGCCCGCACATTTGACCAGGCTAAAGCCCTGATTGATCGGGGGGTCAGTGCAGATGGTACCGCTCCCCAGGGCACTGCCTATTTGATGCAAACCTCTGACTCTGCTAGAAATGTGCGAGCCGCCCTTTACCCAATGACGCAACGATTGTTGGGAAAACGGTTTGATTTACGGGTGGTGACTGCTGATCGCTTGGAACATCAGACAGATGTAATGTTTTACTTTACAGGTCTAAGCCAGGTTGAGGGAATTGACCGTAATCGTTACCTGCCAGGGGCGATCGCCGACCATCTGACTTCTGCCGGCGGCATGCTGACCGACAGTCCCCAAATGAGTAGCCTCCGCTGGCTAGAGGCAGGAGCTACGGGCAGTTATGGAGCTGTTGTCGAACCCTGCAATTTTCTCCAGAAGTTTCCTCATCCAGGAGTCGTCATGTTCCACTATCTAGCAGGCAACACGCTGATTGAAGCCTACTGGAAAAGCGTGGCCCAACCCGGTCAGGGAATCTTCATTGGTGAACCTCTGGCGCGCCCCTTTCTTGCAGACCAACCCTGAATGAAAACCAGCTCAGCTCGAAAGCGAGCAGCTCGCCACCGACACTCTTTTGCCCTGAATCTAGACAAGGTTTAAATACCGGAGCCATCGAGAAATTCTTCGATGATTTTGTTGTTGAGATCACAACGACTGTGGCTCTGAGGCAAGAGCGATTCAGAGCAGTCAACACTGGCAGAAGCTGACAATCCCGCAGCCACCATGACCCGCTGCTCCATCAGAGCAGGCTGGGCCTGCAACTGTTGCATCTGTTGCTCTAACTGCTCAATGCGATCAACAAGTGCCCGAATCACCTGCGCCTCGGAATCAGGCAAACGACCATGCTCCAACGGTTCGACCCGCTCACCCGAGCGGTAGACAATCCGACCCGGCACACCAACCACCGTACAGTCAGAGGGCACATCCCGCAGCACAACAGAGCCAGCCCCAATCCGCACATTATTGCCAATCAGCAGGTTGCCCAGGACTTTGGCCCCCGCACCCACCACCACATTTTCTCCCAGAGTCGGGTGGCGCTTGCCGCTTTCCTTCCCCGTCCCGCCTAGGGTAACGCCTTGATAAATCAGACTGTAGTTGCCAACAATGGCGGTTTCCCCAATCACCACACCCATTCCATGGTCAATAAACACCCCTTCACCCATTTGAGCACCGGGGTGAATCTCAATCCCGGTCAGTAGCCGCGACAGATGGGAAATCAACCGAGGAATCAGAGGCAACCCTAGCACATAGAGCCAGTGGGCAAAGCGATGCAGCCAGAGCGCATGCAGACCCGGGTAGCAGAGCAACACCTCCAGCCAGTTGCGGGCTGCCGGGTCACGCTCAAAGACAATTTGAAAGTCAGCCTTAAATGTTGATAGCACTTATCTGCATCCCAAGGTTAAATCACCAAGCTCTATCTTATCGTTCTGATGGTGCCCTCGTTCATCCCCTGAGTTGGCTAATCAAATCAGGAGACACTTGGGTGTCTACCTAGAGGTTGACCGGTTCCACCTTCAGCGTCAGGGTGAAATCAAAAGGCTGCTCGGCGATAGAGACAATTACTACCTCGTAATATCCTGTCTGGAATCGTTGGGGAGACACCTTTGTTTCCGCAGAATCCTGCAAAATAGGGGCAGCCGTGTTCAAATTGGGGGATAAACGGAGATCTGGCTTGCCCCTTGGGGTGCATCAAGTTGCACAGTTAACGTTTCTGCTCCTTTTGCCAGCTTGAAGATATGAGCAATGCCTTCCCCTTGGGCGAGGTGGCGTTGCACCTGCACAGATCCAGGCTGACTCAGCTCAAGTTTTTGCAAACTCTGGCCAGAAAGCACTTACTGTAATTCATCCGTGGCCATGCCATGCCCTATTTGCCTCCTATTTGACTGGGTGAATGTCTCGAGGTTTGCCATCGCAGCTCGATCTTGATCGGGAAAGATGGCCAGGAACAACGTGATGATGGTATCGGCTTTTCTATTTCAATATAGAATTTTTTTCAAGGGGTTTAGTCCTCTTGTCAGTCAATCAGCTTCACCTCTTGCTTAAATTTATCTGCGTAGGTGGTTTAGCGATTAAAGCTTGCGGGAGAGATTCAACCATTTCTGAGTCATCCCTTCAAGGTGGCGGTTGAGTAACTTCTGAAAGCGATCAAAGCTTTTTGCCCATGGTGCAAAATGTCAGTTGGCTTTTATCTCTGATTGACCTGATCCGCGTCACGTCGTTGATAGAGATTCACATTTGCCAAAGAAAACTCTGAGCAAGCAGGCTCTAATATTTCAATGCGGATGGTTTTGATGCCCTTAGCTAACAACCAACGGGGAGAAGCATCAAGCGGCACAAGCTGTTGGCCACGCAGCGCCTTAAAGGAGAGAAGATTATCCTGAGAAGCGGTCGGAAACTGACTTTCCCAGCGTAGAGAAATGGCTGTTGTGCGCTTCTTGCAAGTAAAGTCAAAAGCAAGTAGTCCGGCATCACGGCCACTCAAGCCAAGGGACGTTAGGTCAAAAGTGATACTGGGGTTGGGGCCAGTACTGCGGTAACGCCCGGAACCCAGAGGCTCCAGATTTTCTAAAGTCGGATGAGGTGACTCACCGATCTCTGCAACAGGCCGGATTTCCGAACGCAGGCTGCTGATTGAGCGGCCCCAAGCACTGGGAACGGAGGCAATATCGGGCGATCGAAAAGCTTGATCCAGCAATTGAAACTGTCGTTCTTCGGTTTCGCCTACGATAATCGGCAGCAGAGCTTGATTTGCCTGTTCCAGGCGCTGCACCTGTGCCAGCCGGTCGGGACGGATCAAAAAGACATAGTGCCCCACAGCAAAGGGCACATAGCGCTGAATCACATAGCGGTAGAGCAAATGAGAGCGGAGCGCTACGGGAATGCCATCAAAGAGTAAAGAGTCTGCTGACGCCAGCACCACCGGGGGATTGACTTTCTCTAACCGACCGATCGCTCGAAGTTGTTGATTTTTATGAACCAGGTTAAAGACCGCTGCAGTTTCAATGGGAGGAGGGTAACCCAGGTAAAAATAGTGAGCATTTCGGTTGGTTAAATCCAGGTAGGTCTCACCGGGCTGTAGCAGTAGTTTAAGCACAGATTGAATCGTCTGTAGTCGCTGCAGGTGCGCTGGTTCCACGATGCCGCCATTTAATTTGGGCAAGCCCACCTGTTGACCATCTAGAAACTTTAATCCGGTAACATTCACGGTATTGACAGGTTGGCGTGCAATTCTATCCAAACTGAGTGTTCTTCCGGTAGCTGTTGTCAGGAGGCCACCTAACATGGCTACAATTAGTAGGTTAAGCGCTTTACCACGCTGCCCAAATGCTTTTACTAGGAGAATGGGCAGCAGCAGGCAAACAACCCAGAGACTGGCATTTCCCAAGCGATCAAATGCTCCTGGCGCAATTCGCCCAGCCGCGCGCGGGATTACTAGAAGCGTAAGCAAAAAAATAGGAATCGCAAATACCAAAAACTGCTGGCGTTCAGGTGTATTTTTTTGCAAAAGAGCACGATAGATCAAAAGCCCAATGCTGCAACTGACAACTATCCAGGAAGTGCGTACCAGTTCCCAAAGGGGGTAACTTAAAAAAGTCTGGCTTTGACGGCTCTTAATCCACTCGATCCCATAGGAAAGGGAGTTGAGCGATGATTGCTCAATACCATAGCGAAAGGCTCCTACAAACGCAGAACCAACGGGGGTTAACAGAAGTAGCAAAATACCAATCGCCAGAGCGATCGCGTTTGGTAAAAGCCATTTTCGCTGTTCCCAAAAGACTCGATAAAGCATGAACCCCGCCAGCGGAACGGTCGCGAGGAGGAAGAGGCCACCTTGGCCTGGGGCAAACACCACTAACAGGCCAACCAGAATCACCCAAAACCAGAGCCAGGTGACGGGTTGCCGCTTAAAAAAAGCACTGGCTAAAATGCATAGCCCACTTGTGACCAACACATCGATTTCAAACAATCCATTTGCTCCAGGAAACAGCAGGAGAGCCAGAAATGCTGGTAGAAAACCAATAGCAGATGCAATCAGAAAGAAACCAATTCCTAAGAAAGGGAGCATGAATAGCGGTTGCCCCCAAATTGCCGTGTAGGAGGCGGCATCCCCATTCATAAATAAATTTGCGAGCATCCCTGGAACATAGTTAACCAATCCCCGCGCGGGTTCGTGATCCCTAAAGGGAATGTAGCCAAATTCCTGTAACGACCACCAGGGCAAAAGAAACTCACCCCAGTGGTAATCGTCAGAAGGGATGATGCTGGGCTGAGCCATGGGAGCCTTAATTAACAGCAGCAGGGCAATCAAGCAAAAAGGAGACACCACTCCAAAGGGAGAGTGGTTTGCATCAGTCATAGAACGTTTGATTCGCCAGGTTAAATCAATGAGTGCTACCAGGATACAAACCGAGGTTAAAATCCCCAAGTTGGCAGTCAGGGCATCGCCATAAAACTTGTGCTGTTGATCCTGCCAGGGAGTCGGCAGCAGGATAAAAAAGCATAGTGGTAAACCGAATTGCGCCAATCCTAAGAGCAGGCCCAATTTTTTTAGCAGGATGGGGGTCTGCGCCGATAACGCCACCAGAGACCGATCAGGCAAAGGGCAACGATCGCTGCGAATATCGCTACGCCCCAAACCACGTTGGTCAGGCGCAACGACCAACCCAGATGAAGACGACTAACGGCCAGGGCGATCGCCACTCCATTCAACAAAGCGAACAAGATCACTAGGAGACTACTACCAATAGCGGCGATCAACCCATCGCTAGAAGTCAACTCCTCCCTGTTACCTAGCCCAACTCCGGCTAACAGTAGCACTAGCAACAACAGCACCCCAGACAAAATCACCAGGTCGAGGCTGGGGTTATTAACAACGCAAACGCTGCCAACCCAAATACCTGCGGGCAGCATCGCGTAAGTAAGCAACTGCCTTAACGCAATCTCTACAGACTCACCATTTGCCCGCTGGATGGCGGCAGATAACTGACGCAGCCCCAGGTAAATAACCAAAAAGCCTACTAAAAAAATCAACAGAACCAGATAGTCAGGATATTTTGTGCCCGCATTCCATGTAATGTCACCGACAATCAGTTGGGAATATTTCTGCGGAATCATTTCCCTAACGAGGGCAGCACAGCCCTGAGAAAGAATAGCAGCTAATAATAGAGCCGTTAATGCATATTCCCAAATCAATACGGGAGGATGGAGTAAAGACTGGAAGCGCCGAATTCGTTGCATTCGATATTGACAGTACTAAATTGCCTGAAAATATAAACCTTTTCCCAGTCCAGAGCAAGATCTTTGTCTTTGAGAGAACTTCAGGTTTTAAGCAGATTTTAGTTTAGGGTCAGATCGTCAGTTTGAATTCTCAGTGATACTATTTTGAGCCTCAGTATGACTCTTGATCACATTGATCTCCCGCTTTCGAGTCAGAACCAGGCTTCTACTTTCTCGTGCGACCAAATAAAAGGGGCGATTTTGATTGTTGATGAATAGCTTAGCCACATACTCTGATAAGATAGCTAGAATCATAAACAAAATAAAGAACATCACAGAATTTTGTAGTGAAAGAGTTGTCCAACCTTCTGCAACTTTAGACTTAAAGAGATTCACAAAAAGCACATAAAAGCTATAAATAACATTGAGAAATGTCCCAAACAAGGCAATAAAAGATAAAAGTCGTAGGGGATAATGAGAGGAGAGAAAAATGAGGCGCAAGGCTCGAGCAATTGCCTGGGTATAACTCTGTTTTATTGGCACACCTGTGCGATTTAATCGCTCATAGGTAAAGGTCTTATAACGCAGACCCGAAAAAGCGGCAATCACTGAAAATAAGCTATAGCGATCGCTATTATCGAGAAAAGAGTTAATCGCACGACGTGTGTATAAGCGTAAGGTCGAAACAGTGATTGGTAGATTTTCACCCGTGACTTGACGATAGAGTTTAAAGAACAATTTACTCAGATAATTGTAAAGACTTAACGAACCTTGAACGCGATCGCGGCGTAACCCATAGACAATCTCCGTCTTACCATCAAGCATCTGCACCATTTCATGAATGGGACTGACCGGATCATAAGCCGCATCCAGAGTGATGACCACATCCCCAATTGCCTGCTCTAAACCAACCACAAAAGCACTCTCATGGGGAATTGAGCGCGCGAGGCAATAGAGCTGAATATTTCTCAACTCTTGTTGGAGTTGCTCCACCACTTCGACAGTGCCATCAGTTGAAGCATTATCAACCAACACAATTTCATAATCCTTAAATGTAGCTTCTATCAGCGCATAAATTTCTCGCAGATAGTTTTCTATCCAACCTTCCGAATTTTTGATAGGAGACACAACCGAAACCAATAGATCTGATTTTTTAGGGTCAACATTCATAATTTCAAGCTATCAAATAGATGATTCACTAGAGGGTGAAAGATGAATTTGCCTTAAATTAAAAATATAGCTTTGGTCAGAAAGCTTAGGACGGAACCAGGCACTCAAACATCAAATACTGGGTAGGTTTCCTGCCCGGCAGTTGCGATGTTTTTCACGGCGATTGCTATAATATAAAAAGATAAAAGCATTTTGATCAGAACTTAGCAATACTTGAAATACTCATGATAAATAAATCTTGAGTGCGTCCCAGTTTTGCAAATCAGCCCTCATCCCCCAGCCCCTTCTCCCAAAAGTGGGAGAAGGGGAGCTAGATCAAAGTCCTTCTCCCAAAAGTGGGAGAAGGGGAGCTAGATCAAAGTCCCTCTCCCAAAATTGGGAGAGGGATTTAGGGTGAGGGCTACAAAAGTGGGATGCACTCTAAATCTTCCTACAAAAAACCAAAATAATCATTGATAGCCTCGAGGGCATCATAAATATTGTCAATTTTTGAACCCAGGATCGAAATGATGCGATCGCAACTCGGGTCAACTTCAAATAAAATCGGTCGTCCATCATCGGCTTCATTCTTGGTTAAGACCGTTTTAATTTCAAAGAGGGAATCCTGATAAATTGCTCCCTCCAGACAGGGTAGATAACGCTGCGCATCGCGGATCATATAGCCAAAATTAGATTGGGCCGGGTTGGCATCTAAAAACTGATAAGGATTGATGGTAGTTAGCGGGGACTCTAGCCACGCTGCATGGGGTGTATAACGAACATGGGTAAACGTGCAAAGACGACGGTCAGGGAATGGCATAAATGAAAAGAAGGGGCCATCCATCACAGTGACAGAGATTTGATCGAGAGCTGAAGGGAGTTGCACTAACGCCAACTCGGTGATTTCATGTTTAAGGGTCAGCCGAGTCGGCGTAATATTTTGAATAGTATTCAGGCCAGAGTAAGTGCAGTTAAAGACATAGTCTGCTAACGTCCTATTTCCCAAATGATCAACGACTTCCAAAACCTCAGCATCAGATTTTAGGATGGCTGTAACGGTGGTGTCGAGCCTCACTTTAACACCAGCCTGCGCCAAACGTTCGATGAATAATCGGCGGAGAATAGCGGCATCGAAGGCGTACTCTTGAGTTTCATAAACCGCTGCAATCAACCGAGAAGAAAAAAGTTTAGCCAGACTGGCTCTCGCAGGCACTAAAGGAGCTTCAATCGTTTGACAAAAAACCTCAAACTGGTGGGGGCTAACTTTGGATCCCACCCGGGCGATCGCGTAGAGCTTAATAAAGTCGGTCGCGATCGCCGGACGAAACTCCTGCAAAAATCGCTGAAAATTTAGCCGACTCCGGTAAGCAGTATTAAAGCTGCGGGGGTAGTGATACCCATGATGAAGGCGAGCCTGATTATTGTAGGAAGCTCGTGTTAGTAGATCGGAAGACCGTTCTATTAAAATCACCTGGGCACCTTGGCGGGCCAGATGCTCTGCCACACTGCAGCCATAGAAGCCTCCACCGATCACCACAATGGCGTGCTTTACATCCACCATATCTTCCTCTTATGGGCGGCTCAACGGTGGCCGATAAAACCCCAGAGCGGCACGAAACAGCTCAACAAGAATCGCTAATTTGCCTCGAAACCCTTTGATCTTACTGGGGGTAGGCCCCTTTGCAGGGTAAATACGAGAGACTGGAATCTCTCTGACTCGATAACCCAACCGAGGAGCCATTACGGAAAGGTAGTAATGCAAGTTGTAGTTAGCAAAAACATCGCGAAAGGGTTGTAACCGTGGGTCAAGCAAAAATCGCCGACTCAGGGCACGAAACCCATTCGTTGTATCGGTATAGCGAAAACCAGCCCCTAAACTAATTACCGGAGCGTGGATCAACTTCACAGCCAGCACCCGCGAAAGGGGGGTGTTTTTTTCTACTCCGCCAGGAATATAGCGCGACCCCTGGATATAGTCCCAGCCCTGCTCCAGTGCTGTGAGAAATTGGGGAATCGCTTCAACCCCATCTTTATTATTGCCATCAATGATGACCATCCCTTCATAGCCCTGATGCAGTGCATAGGCAAAAAACATCCGCAGTTGGGCGCTGAGTTTGCCCTTACCTGTTTTTGTGAGTAACGTGCGGACTCCAACCGGCACCAGGCGATCGCGATCAGTAGAACCATCCGTACTGCCTCCATCCGCAATGATGATATCGGCTAATTCTGATAAACCCAAATCCCTCATTTGTTGCAATTGGGTTTTAATCCGCTCGCCTTCATTAATGATAGGAATACCAATACAAAACCGGGTCTGGCGAGGAGCAAATTCAGCCACCGTGAATGGGGGAAGCTCCCACTCTGCTGGCATTTCTGCTGTGGTGTCTCGAAAAATCTCAGCGTCATTACTCATACACACTCTCACACACTATAGATGGCTTTCACAACTGTGAGAGCCTCTTTAATAGATTCAATCGGTTGTTCGGTTGCTCTCATTTCAATGGAAATCCACTGTTCCCAACCAATGTTGCGTAGAGCTGCCGCAATGTGTGCATGATTCACCTGTGGTTGGCTAAAAGTGCCTAAATTTGGCTCACTAACGTGAATGTGCTCTAGCACATCAGCGGCGGCGGTAATTGCCAAGGAAGGCTCCTCCCCTGCCAAATGCATTCCTGCGGCATCTAAATGTAGTCGAAAACCAGGAGAGTTCACAAGTCGCACCAGTTCTGCCCCACTCTGGCTGTTGGTAATGAAGTTGCAACCGTAGTTCACAGGATTTGGCTCTAGACAAAGACAAACCTGATTTTGGTGGCAATACTCACCCGCAATAGCAAATAAATCGGCGGCTTGTTCCATTGCAGTCTGTTCATCTAAATCGCCGCGATCGCGATTTTTGGGTGCCCCAAACACCATCGCCCGTGCACCCAGATCTGCCGCCAGATTAGCAACGCGCTTGAGATGTGCGATTAAGTCTGCCCGCTCAGTAGCGGTTCCAAACACCTTGAGGTGAGGCTGCTGATACAAAATCGCTTGCAACGAAGAGCAGACCAGTCCGTGGTCTTGCAGAAAATTTCGATAGGCAACAACTTCTTTGGCACCATATTCCCACTCTGGCCAAATCCGCGTTGGTGCCACTTCGACTGCTGTCACCCCATACAGGGGCAGCAAAGAAAATACATCATTCTCTTGATTTGCAGCCCAGGCGATATTAGAGATAGTGAGTTTCACGATTTTTGGCTTTTTCCATGGCAACAAACTGACTCATTGCATCTAGCACCTGCGCCTTAGAGAGCATATAGCCACCCTCTCCTCCAAACACCTGGGCATAGCGAGTCCGCACATCATAGTACACTGGGGCACCAGGTACCGCACCGATCTTAACTTCTGGAAAGAAGCGGGCTTGAATTTCCTGGGTTGCAATTGGCGGGGTGGCCAGCATCACCAGCCGCAAATCCTGCTTTAAGATAATCTGCACATCCGACCACAGACGCGTGGTGTCATACCATTGAAACTGGTTAGCCGGATTGATTTTTGCCACGTCATTGTCGTGCAGCATATCGAAAATCACATTTTTCTTGAGACCTGGCCCAAATAACCCCGGCAATCGCACGATGTGAGCGCAGGGAAAGTGGGTTGACACAAACTGCTCCAGGATAAGCCGATTTTTTCCATAGGCGTGATTTGCCACACTACTGCAATCAAAGGTTTCATCGACCTCTACCAGGTGAGGAAACACATCAATTGAAGAAATCAAGACAAATCGCTGCGCTTGTGTTTGCTCCAAGTGGGAAATTAGTTGCTGAATCAACGCAAGATCCGCCTCAGGATTTTGGTTAGCCCACCATTTTTTAGCCTGGGGAGCGGCACAAACCAACAAATCAAAGGTTTGTCCCCGAATATCCTGAATGTTTTGGGTGTTATAAAGTGCTTCAAAAGTGGTCGCCCGGTTAAGGGTGCTACCGACAAAGCCTGTGTATCCGATGAGTCCTGACGTTGCCATAGATCCGAAGTGGGAAAAGATGTGATCAGTTTATAGTGGAAGGGCAATCACTTGAAGTCCAGCCATTGATTGATCTTTACCCAGGTTCAGGCAGGAGGAATGATCCTGCAGGGAAACCAACCGACGCTGAGTTGAATTGGGTCAAGCTTCAAAAGGAAGATGGGAGATTTCAATACGGAAAGCGTTTCTTTTATCTTTATCCCTATGCATACCTGGCACTGGCGCACCTGGAATCATCTGCCCTATTTAGTTTGTGATTTGTTGACTCCCTGGGTGCATGGATTTTTTACCCAGCAGTTTTGGGGGCGATCGCCCCAGGAGTTAACGCCGGTGTTGCACCCAGCCGCAACCACCCATCGGGTTAAACAAGTGCATGGGAATACAGTATTGAGTGCCTCTACGGCGGTTACCCCACCAAACTGGGGGGATGTGCCCTTGCCAGAGGCGGATGGTTTGGTGAGTGATGCAGGGCAACAGGCTCTTTGGGTTTGCTCTGCCGACTGCACACCCGTATTGATTGGGGATGTGACAACTGGCCAAGTTGCAGCGATTCATGCCGGTTGGCGCGGTACCGCTCGCAAAATTGTTCCCCAAGCGATCGCCCAGATGCAGGCTCAGGGTAGCCGGTTAGAGGATTTGCGCATTGCCCTTGGCCCTGCAATCGCCGGTGAGGTGTATCAGGTCTCGACGCGGGTGGCAGCAGAAGTAACTGCAACTGTCCTCTCCTTAGGCCCAGCACCCACTCAGACTCTACAGACACAGGATCTGCTCACCGCTGTGCAGCCACTTCCCCGACCACCGCTTTTGCCCGACCCCGACCCTGGGCGACTGCGGTTAGATGTGCGGTGCGTCAATGTTTTACAGCTAGAGCAGTTAGGTATTGATTCAACGCAGGTGGCGATCGCGCCCCACTGCACCTATCAAAACCCAGATCACTTTTTTTCTTATCGGCGAACGCAGGAAAAAAAAGTGCAGTGGTCTGGCATTGTCAGCCATTAGGAGGCGCGATCGGCCACTAGGGCAAAGGCTGGCCCATTCGGATGATCGGGCGTATCAAAATTGATTCGGATGTTGCTAAAGCCAAAGTGCTGCAGAGCTTTGAGAATATCTTCCTTCAGTAACCAATAGCTATAGGAAGCAGAGCCACCGCAAAAGCCACCCCAGTTGAGCGCTGTTTCATACTCGCGACGGTACAGGGTATGGGTAAAGCCCATAAACTCACTTTCTAGCTTTTCACGAAATTTAGGCGCATGCACCGAACTGTTAGAAATTATCGTGGGATCGTAGTAATGAGTCCAAATCATTAGACTACTTTGGCAGCGTTGAGCCAACAAAGCCAACAACTCAACCGGGTTGACCATGTGGTAAAGAACCCCGCTGGCTACACAAAGATCGGTCTTTGTATCAGTCTGGCGTAAGTACTCTATAAAATCTCCACAAAGGAAGTGAACCCGTTGCAGGTTAAATAGCTCTTTGGTAACCAAGCACTTAAGATAGGCACGGGTGTTGGCTTCAATCGCAGTAACCTGAGCACACCCTGCCTGCTCCAGCATGTAGGAATGGCCCCCTTCTAGTGGCCCTAACTCTAACACCGTTTTTCCCTTTGCACCACCGACCGCTTCTAAAAACCAGGTAATCCGTGGGTCTTCAAATAGTTTGGCAGTTCCTCTTGTCAGTGTTTCGTAGGGGGCAGGGAAAACGGAAGACCATTCACCAGCAAAAATATTCACCGCCGTTTCAACGCTAGGAGCAGTAGTGACATAGTGATCCAAAATGGGAGCAATAACTGCGTGATCTACAGAGGCAGGAGCATTTGGCTCAATGGCTTGTAGAGGGGAAGTAGGAAGTGGCTCAGCGGTTGATGCGCGCAGTTTCGCCAATAAGTTTTTCCCTAACTGTAATAGTTCCATAGGCTCACTCCTGACGAACAATTATCCCCAGCGTCAAAACAGCCACAAAGGCATCCTAACATTTCAACACACAGTTACCTACTTATCCAAAACTTTTTATAGCCATAGTCACCAGATTTAGGACGGGGTACAGGGGTGGAACCCCTGGCTGGGGGCGAAGCCCCCACACTCCCTTAAACCGAGTGTCTTAAGCAACCTGGCGACAGCTATAACCACTCAGAAGTGTAACCGCGCTCTTCTATTAGAAAATCTCAGGTTGACTCTGCCGTAACCAGGAGGTTTCATTCATTTCCATGAGCAGCGTTCATCTAAAGAAACGGCGGCTTCAAAACAATTGGGAGTGAGCCGATCGCAAAATGCACCATCCCTGTGTGTGAGGCGATCGCAAAATGAGCGCGACTTAAAGCCCTGAATGGAGGATTTTGCCCTTTCCCTTAACCTTAACGAGGGCGGCGTCAATTTTTGGCTTGTGAACAAAGCCGAAACCTGAATTAGCCGGAGGATGGCAACTTTAGCCCACGAAACGGGCGATCGCTCATGAACAAATCGAGAGTCTCAAAGGCTGGGCTGCCGAAGCGGGAGCACGCAGTGCGTCGGAAGATTTTTTATTGGCAGAAGAACTGAAACAAATTATCCAGCGCCGGAATGCAGAGTAATGTTTAGGTGATTGTGTGATTGGCCCCCTATCCCAATCGCACAGAACGGCATCAAGAATTTCCCAAACGAGCATAGGAGGCGATTGAGACCACACCGATTAACCCATCACCTGACTTTGACGATTGGCTCCTTGAGCAACCACCTAAGAATAAAACGGCCACTGCATCAGGGACTATCGCCTTACGAATGCATATCAGGACATTTGAGTGAACGGCGGGATGTGGAATCTTTGCAGAGCCGCTTAAATTTAAGTTTCAGCCTGGATCGAGAACGCAGCGTGGTGGGAGACCTCACCCGATGGGGTACTTTCCCCGAATGGGAGGCACAGCAGATACTCCGGTGGTATACCTGCAAACGTCAGTGCGGGGTTATGGCGAAAACCAAAGCGTTCATAGTAGGCAGGATCCCCAACCAGCAAACATCCGTGAGCACCCTGATCGCGGAGTTGAGCTAGACCCGTTTCAATCAGCCGACGACCTATTCCTGTACCTTGATAGGTCGGATCAACAGCAACCGGGCCAAGGGCAAACCACGCATCGGTTTCGCCGTCAATCATTACCGATGAGAAGGCAATATGTCCACGCACTATGCCATCCACTTCCGCAACCAGTGATACAACCAGGGCATTGTCGGCCCTTAAGGCATCGACGATACGATGTTCGGTCTGTTGGCTAAAAGGATGATTGGCGAAGGCCGCGATATGGATCTCCCGGATTGATTGATAATCAGCAGGCGTCTCGGAGCGAATCATCATGGAGTGTCTTCCTCTGAACAGGTCACTCTGGCCAGCTCGAAACTGGTCGTTCTTCCCCAGGGTTAACCTTCAGGTCTAGCCAGAGCCGGTTTCTTTCCAACCTACATCAGTTGTAGTACCTGCTGCACCAAGGCGATCGCCATTGGCACATGGTCGGCAACCCATACTCGGTCAGGAGCAAGGGATTGAAAAAATGCCTGCGCCGTTGGGGGCACCTGGAGCAAAATCACAGGCCGCTTGACTTTAATCGCCAGAGCAAGCTCAGAAGCAGTACCAGATCCCATACCACAGGCAATCACCCCGTCGCTGGTCAAGACGTTAATCACGTTGCGGGCATTCCCCATCCCCGTCAGGATGGGAATATCCACTGCTGCCGAAAGACCGCCCCTGTCGCTCTGAGGCAAGATGCCAATGGTTAGCCCACCCTGACTCTTGGCTCCTCGGCTGGCTGCATCCATTACTCCCTGGTTGCGTCCACCCGTGAGTAAAGCCCAACCGGCGATCGCGATCGCCTGCCCTAGTTCATAGGCTAATTGCTGCTCTACAGATGTGGCCTGCTCCCCTGGCCCCATCACACCGATGATGGGCGATCGCGCCATGCTACCCCCTCCTATTCTTTACAAAAGTATACGAAAATGAGAAGGAAATCGTTGTCTTGGATGGAGCGGTTTCTTTCTCCTCTGCCCTGGACTGACTTTCATACCGCCATGCCCGAAAATCGTATTCTCATCTGGTACCGCAACGATCTGCGCCTGCATGACCACGAGCCACTGCACCAGGCTCTCAAGCAATCGGCTCAGGTGATTCCACTCTACTGCTTTGACTCACGCCAATTTGGCAAAACCCGGTTTGGCTTTCCTAAAACGGGCGCGTTTCGAGCTCAGTTTCTTTGGGAAAGTGTGGCGGCTCTGCGAACAGCTTTGCGATCGCGGGGAAGTGAGTTGCTGGTGCGGCAGGGCCGGCCTGAAGTCGTCATTCCAGAATTGGTGCAACAGTGGGGTATCCGGGCTGTTCATTACCACCGGGAAGTGACAGCGGAAGAGTTGGCGGTCGAGCACGCTCTGACAAAGGCACTACAGACTCTCGCCATTCCCCTGAAGGGATTTTGGGGCCACACGCTTTACCATCCCGATGACCTCCCCTTTCAGCGATCTCAATTGCCAGAGTTATTTACTCACTTTCGCAAACAGGTAGAAAAAGTAGCGACGGTGAATCCGGCCTTACCTGCTCCTCAAAGGTTGCGATCGCTGCCAGAAGGCTTAGACCCAGGAGAAATGCCAGCGATCGCCAACTGGGGTCTAACCCTTCCCCCCAGGGATGAGCGGGCGGTGTTGGTATTTAAGGGCGGTGAGGCGGCTGGGATGGAACGGCTACAGCAGTATTTTTGGCGGGGCGATCGCCTGCGTTGCTATAAGGAAACTCGCAACGGCCTGGTTGGAGCTGATTATTCCTCAAAATTTTCCCCTTGGTTAGCTTTGGGCTGCCTCTCGCCCCGCTATATATATGAGCAGGTGCAAGAGTACGAGCAGAGCCGCACGCGCAATGATTCAACCTACTGGCTAGTGTTTGAGTTGCTCTGGCGCGACTACTTTCGCTTGATTTGCGCCAAACATGGTAACAAGGTTTTTCAACCAGCGGGTTTACAAGGTATTGAGATCCCCTGGAAGCAAGACTGGCCAAGATTTGAGCTGTGGCGCGAGGGGAGAACGGGCTTCCCTCTAGTGGATGCCAACATGCGAGAATTGGCAGCAACTGGCTTTATGTCAAATCGAGGACGGCAAAACGTGGCCAGTTTTCTTACCAAAAATCTGGGTATTGACTGGCGTATGGGGGCGGAGTGGTTTGAGTCTCTCTTAATCGACTACGACGTTTGTAGTAACTACGGCAACTGGAACTACACCGCTGGGGTTGGCAACGATGCTCGCGGTTTCCGATTTTTCAATATTCTCAAGCAAGCCCAGGATTATGACCCCAGGGGGGAGTATATTGCCCTCTGGTTGCCAGAGTTGCAGAAAATTCCGGCTGCGAAGCGCCATACCCCCTGGAAATTACTACCGGTTGAGCAGCAACGTTTTGGCGTGCGTCTGGGGGTAGACTATCCGCTACCCGTTGTGGATTTGTTCCAATCGGCTGAAGCCAATGAGCGGATTTATAATGGGGCGATCGCCCGGAAATAATGCCTACCAAGCACCACCCTTAGAGACTCGCCGGAAAATATAGCTTTGCTCAGAAAGCTTAGGACAAAACCAAGGGCTCAATCGCCAACGCTGGGTAGGTTTTCTGACTTGCTGTTGCCATGAGGATTCACGACAACAGCGATAACAGCCCCCCTGAGCAGACTTTCTCGACGAAGGCGCGAAGCATTTCATGGTGCTCGGCGAAACGACTGCACTCAGCCCTCACCCGCCTTGTGGTTCATTATTAACTTGCAGTTCCCCTAGCCAGAAAAATACCCTTCCCACGTCTTTACCCACTGGGCCGCCTCTGGGGTGCCTTCCAGGGGAAACATGGGTAAAAACTCCTTATCTGTCTCAGCGTGATAAGGCCCTTCCTTTAGCTCAAATATCACCGTATCAGCGGCCAGTACCACCAAAGTATGAAAAGTGGCTTGTGCCAGCTCAATCCCCCGTAGTTCGCCCTGGGCGCTAATCTGTTCGGTATGGGTTACCTGCCCCCGTTCATCCATGACGAGAAGGCCCAGTGTTCCCTGTAAGGCCAGGAAAAATTCAAACCGGTTGGCTCCTGCAACGGGGCAATGACGATGGGGCCGTACATAGGTACCTGGCTGCATCGCATTCAGAAAGCGCTGAACCCGCTCTTCGTGGGCATGAAAGTTATAGTTTTGGCGCAGCCGCGAACTCAGGCGGGCCTGCTCCGCGACTTCGGCCAAGAGGGCACGACTCAGGCGTTGCAGAGGGGCGTGCTGAGCAGGGGCCGGGGCGAAACTATCCATCGGTTTAGGCAGAGACATCGCCGGTGGCGCAGGAGAAGCTTGTGCCCTCAGTGTAGCCTCCCAAAAGGGGATAGCGCCAGCCAAGGGTTTACAGGGCAAGACCAAGGTCGCAACTGCTGGGTCACCAATAGTCAGCTCATAGTTTTGATAGTAGCGATCTTCTCGCCGCTGCACGTGGGTAATCTCTTCCCAGGGAATCAGCAACGGTGGAGTTTGAAAGCGTAACAACGGCAGGGTGCTCAGGTACAAACCCTTACTCGTTGCCGCCAGATTTAGCGTGCCATTATAAAGCAACTTTCCGACTTTGCCAG
>Ga0272446_1001286_pt1 | contig 36832 bp, 46 predicted proteins | sample YNPCB0061_FD_194587 | JGI IMG/M metagenome (GOLD analysis project Ga0272446, IMG submission 194587) | Hot spring microbial mat communities from Yellowstone National Park, WY, United States - YNP-CB-006-1 | ecosystem: Environmental > Aquatic > Thermal springs > Hot (42-90C) > Sediment | place...
GATATCGAGAAAAAAGAATTTTCTAAAAATTTAATTTCACTTAAAGAGAAAACAACCTTATCTCAAATAACAAACAAAACAATAAATCAAGATTTGTTTTCTGTATTAGATTTTCTTCCAGATAATTTTGTTGATCTTTTATTTGTTGATCCACCATACAATCTTACAAAAACTTTCAACTCCAACACTTTCAAGTGGATGCACACAAAAGATTATGCCGAATGGATTGAATCATGGCTTTCAAAACTAATAAGAACATTAAAGAAAACTGCTTCAATTTATATTTGTGGAGATTATCGTTCTTCCAGTGCAATTCAACAAGTTGGAGAAAAATATTTCAAAGTAAGAAATAGAATTGTTTGGGAAAGAGAAAAGGGAAGAGGTGCAAATAAAAATTGGAAAAATAACACCGAAGATATTTGGTACTTTACTGTTAGCGATAATTACACATTCAATCTTGATGCTGTAAAATTGAAAAAGAAAGTTTTAGCACCTTATCGTATAAATGGTCAACCTAAAGATTGGGAAGAATCGAATAATGGAAATTATAGATTAACACATCCATCAAATATCTGGACTGATTTAACCGTTCCATTTTGGTCGATGTCAGAGAATACAGAGCATCCAACTCAAAAACCAGAAAAGTTATTAGCAAAAATAATTCTTGCTTCAAGTAATGAAGGAGATTTTGTTTTAGATCCTTTTGTTGGTTCGGGTACAACTTCAGTGGTAGCAAAAAAATTAAATAGAAAATATTTAGGTATTGAATTAGATAATACATATGCTTGTCTTACAGAAAAAAGACTTTCTTTGGCTGAAATGAATAAATCAATACAAGGTTATTTTGATGGTGTGTTTTGGGAACGAAATTCATTACAAGAACAAATTAAAACAATTCATCACAATAAAGAATGATTGTAATAATTTGATTTTGCTTTCTGAAAAATTTTTTTCAATATGTGCAAAAGCTAAATTTCATCTGATGTGAGAATTATTGCACCAGCTTTTTCCATTTCATTGAATGCATCTTCAACATCATTCACATTTTGGTAGATTCCTTCAACAGCATCTTTAATTACAAATGTTTTAAATCCATTTTTAACTGAATCCAACACACTTTGTTTTACACAATATTCTGCTGTTAATCCTGAAAAATAAATTTCATTGATATCATTACTTCTTAAAAAGTTAGTAAGATTTTCATTGGTTGCCTCAAATGCTGAATAACCATCATCAGTATCTTCAGTTCCTTTTAAGAAAACTTTATCAATTTTTTCTGAGTTTAATTCTTTAGGAAATTCTGCACCATAACTATTCTGCACGCAATGAACAGGCCACTTCTCAAAATGTGAAGTCTTTTCAAGATGCCAATCTTTCGATGCTAAAACAAAATCGAACTTATCCATAATTTTATTCAATACTGGAATAATTATATCGCCTTTGGGAGTTGGTAAGGCGCCGTTTGGTAAAAAATCATTTTGCAAATCAACTATGAATAAAGCTCTCATTTTATTTATCCCTTCTTTTTAATAATTCATCTCTTAGATCAAGAAGTTTTTTGCTGATTCCAACTTTATAAATATGTGGAAATTCAAATCTTTTATGTTCATCAGGTAATTGTAAAAATCTAAAATTTAAAAATTCTGAAATTTCTTTTACGGATTTTTTCTTTTGAATAATTTTTCCATCTTCAAAAACTTTCGATATGATGGCTTCCTTATAATAATTTTTAAGTGAACATTTTTTATTTATGTTATGGGGATGAAAAATTAAATCTATTTCATGCATATTTTCTTCTTCAAGAACTATTGCATCAGCATAAAATTTATTCTCACTATCAAAGCATCTAATTATTTTTTTCTTACCAGGCAAAGTTACTTTAGCTAAGTCTTCAGATAATTTAATAGTCGGTTTATTATCAACCTTCGAAATTTTATAAACACCATCGAGTGCGGCATCTTTTTGACCAGTTATCAAACTAGTTCCAACTCCAAATCCATCAATAGGAGATTCTTGATCTATTAAACTTTTTATGAGATATTCATCAAGTTGATTTGAAACAATAATTTTAACATAATTTAAATTTGCTTCATCGAGCATTATTCTTGCCTGTTTTGAAAGATATGCTAAATCTCCGCTATCCAATCTAATAGCTGATAATTTATATCCTTTTTCTTCCAATTCTTTAGCAACAACAATTGCATTGGGAATTCCACTTTTTAATGTATTATAAGTATCAACTAATAAAACACAATTATGTGGATATAATTCTGCAAATTTTCTAAATGCTGTCAGTTCATCTCCAAAACTTTGAATCCATGAATGTGCTTGAGTTCCTGTAGGAATTAAATCAAATAAGAATGCGCTCAAAACATTTGAAGTATTGTCACAACCACCAATAATTGCAGCTCTACTTGCATGAATTGCCGCTAAGCCTTGAGCACGTCTTAATCCGAAATCTGCAATTTTTTTACCTTTTGCTGTATATCTTATTCTTCGTGCTTTTGTTGCAATTAAAGACTCAAAGTTAATTATATTCAACAATAAAGATTCAAGCAATTGAGTCTCAATCAAATTCCCTTCAACTACAATGATAGGCTCGTTTGGTAAAACTATTTCTCCCTCATTAACAGAATAAATCTTGCCATTGAACCTGAAAGTTTTTAAGAAATCAAGAAATTCAGATTTGAATCCAAGCTTATATAAATAATCAATTGATTGATCCCCAAATTTGAATTTTTCTACTAATTCAAGAAAATCTTCTAGTCCAGCAAAGATAGTATAGCCGGAATTGAAAGGATTTTTTCTAAAAAAATAATCAAAGTTTGCATGAATATTATTTCTATCACTGAAAAAATATCCTTGAGCCATTGTTAATTCGTACAAGTCGAGATACAAACCAAAATTTTCTATTGTCTTATCCATATTTTGATTTTAGTTCTTTATAAAAAGAATTAGTATAAAAATTACTATCATAAAATTATTAAAAATGGTTTGAAATAAACCAAAATTAATAAAAGTAATAAAAAATTGTATCGAGATTCTTGCTTTTTTAAATTACTCCCTCTATATTTGTTGCTCGCTTTTTGACTTAATGGGTGAAAAGTGTCTGGGCGGACGCCGGAGTTGGAGAGCCGGGGCGGACTGTAAATCCGTTGGCTGACGCCTTTGGGGGTTCGAATCCCTCGCCGCCCACTTGTTCATTTTTTATTGTTGGCAAAGAAGGTTTTCTGTTGCGGGAGTAACTCAGTTGGTAGAGTCACAGCCTTCCAAGCTGTTGGTCGCGGGTTCGAGTCCCGTCTCCCGCTCAATCGCTGATGAATCTCCTCTCCCAGCTTTGCATCAGCGTTGAATTTGCTGATGTAGCTCAGTTGGTAGAGCACTTCCTTGGTAAGGAAGAGGTCACCGGTTCAATCCCGGTCATCAGCTCAAACAAAATTATTATGCTTATAAAATAAAAGTTGCATAGGTTATTAAATGGCTAAATCAAAAAATATTCGACAAATTATTACTCTTGAAAGCTCTGCCGGAACTGGATATCGCTATACTACAACTAAGAACAAGCGCAATCATCCTAATAGAGTAGAATATAAAAAATATGACCCTGTTGTGCGCAAACACGTTATTTTTAAAGAAACTAAATAATACGTCAGTAGCTCAATTGGCAGAGCAGCGGTCTCCAAAACCGCAGGCTGGGGGTTCGACTCCCTCCTGACGTGCAAGGATTAAATCTGCTTATATATGAAAGAAAAAATTATCAACTTCGTTAATGATGTGGTCAAGGAAATGAAAAAAGTAACTTGGCCAACTAAAGATGAACTTAAAGAATCTACTTCTATTGTTATTGTAGTTTGTCTTATTCTTGCTGCTTTTACCTATATTATTGATATGGGAATAACTTTTATCTTTAAAGGAATTTTTTAAAAATTGGAAAATCAAAACGCTAAATGGTATGTTGTTAGAACCTTTTCTGGTCACGAAAACAAAGTCAAATCTTTAATTGACGCTGAACTTAAAGATAACGATGAATTACGTGCTAGAATTTATGACGTTTTAGTTCCAACTGAAAAAGTTTTTGAAGTTAAAGACGGTAAGAAAAAAACTAAAAAGAAAAATTTCTTTCCCGGCTATATCTTAATTCATGCGGATTTAGATAATAGAGTGAAAGATTTTATCGCTAATACTCCTTCGGTAATGGGATTTTTGGGCGGTCAAAATCATCCTGCTCCTCTCCAAGCTGAAGAAGTTAAAAGAATTGTTGGTAGAATTACTCAGGGCGAAGAAACTGAAAGAACCGATACAATTTTTCGTAACGGTGATATTGTCAAAATTATTGATGGTCCATTCAATAACTTCTCTGGTGTCGTGCAAGAAGTTAATGAAGAGAAAATGAAAATTAAAGTTATGGTTTCAATATTTGGAAGAAAAACTCCAATTGAAATCGATTTTATACAAGCTGAATTAGAGAAATAATTAAGTAGGTTAAAAATGGCAAAGAAAATTGATAGTTATATTAAGCTCCAAATACCTGCAGGTGCTGCAAATCCTTCTCCACCAGTTGGTCCTGCTCTCGGTCAAAAGGGAGTTAATATTATGGAATTTTGTAAGCAGTTTAATGCTAGAACTTCAAGTCAACAAGGATTAATTATCCCGGTTGTGATTACTGTTTATTCTGATAAATCTTTTACTTTTATTACTAAAACTCCTCCAGCTCCAGTGTTATTAAAGAAAGCAGCTAAAGTTGAAAAAGGTTCTGCTGAACCAAATAAAACTAAAGTTGCTAAAGTAACTAAAGCTCAAGTTGAAGAAATAGCAAAACTTAAAATGCCCGATTTAAATGCTCATGATTTAGAACATGCGGCAAGTATGATTGCTGGTACTGCAAGAAGTATGGGCTTTACTGTTGAAGACTAATTTATAATTTTGATTGGTATAAGAAAATGAAAGTATCAAAAAGAGTAAAAGCTATTAATAAAGCTATCGATAAAACAAAAGAATATTCTTTATATGATGCAATTAAATTGCTCAAAGAAAATTCTAAAGTTAAATTTAACGAATCATTGGATGTTGCAATTCGGCTTGGTGTTGATCCTCGACATGCAGACCAAATGATTAGAGGAACAGTTTCATTACCACACGGAACAGGAAAAAAAGTTACTGTTCTTGTTGTTGCCAAAGGAGCCGCTGCTCAAGAAGCACTTCAAGCTGGTGCTGAATATGCCGGATTTGAAGAATACATTGAAAAAATTAAAAATGGCTGGGCTGATGTTGACGTGATTATTGCTACTCCTGATGTTATGGGCGAACTTGGTAAATTAGGTCGTGTTTTAGGTCCTAAAGGATTGATGCCTAATCCAAAAAGTGGAACTGTAACTCAAGATGTTGCAAAAGCTGTTAAAGAAGTTAAAGCTGGTAAAATTGAATTCCGTGTTGAAAAAGCCGGTATTGTTCATACTTCTTTAGGAAAATTAGATTTTACAACTGAACAATTAACAGAAAATGCAAAAGCGTTTCTTCAAACAATAATTAAAATGAAACCTTCAAGCGCAAAAGGTCAATATGTTAAAAGTTTATTCCTTTCTTCAACTATGGGTCCTGGCTTGAAAATATCTAAAGAAGAAACAGTTTTTACATCTAAAACTGAATAATGAAATTACGCACTCGTCTCGGTTGTGAACGAGACTTAAAATGCTTCTAATAAATTAAAGTAACGATGTATTAAAAATCCTTAGGGAGAACGATGAATAAAGTAGAAAAAGGAGAGGTAATTGAACAAATAAAAGAGCTTATTAATAACTCCTCTGCAATGTTTTTGGTTGACTATCGTGGTGTTAATGTTGCTGATATTAACAAATTAAGATCGAATTTTAGAAAAGATGGAGTTACTTACAAAGTTCTTAAAAATACACTCTTCAAAAAAGCATTAGAGCAAATCGGTGGATACGAAAAATTCAACGATTTACTTGAAGGGATGATTGGTGTAGCTTTCGCAGGAGAAAATTTTGTTGCACCAGCAAAAATCATAAAAAAATATAATGATGAATCCCAAAAATTAACCTTTAAGGGTTGCTACTTAAACGGCGTTTTTTACGGTGCCGAACAATTAGAAACATTAGCATCGATGCCAACGAAAGAAGAAATTATCGCTGGTATTATTGGTAGTGTTGCAGCACCAGCATCTGGAATCGTTGGTGCAATCAATGCAGTAATGAGAGATTTGGTTACATTAGTTGATGAAATCTCAAAGAAAAAAGCTGCGTAAAATTTTTAACGATAATTAATTTAATGTAACAGGAGTATAAAATGACAGAGAAAGTTCAAGAAATAGTTGAAAAAATTAAAGCGCTTACATTAGTAGAAGCTGCTGAATTAAAGAAAGCATTAGAAGAAGAATTTGGTGTAACTGCTGCAGCTCCTATGATGATGGCTGCTGCTCCAGGCGCTGCTGCTGCAGCTCCAGCTGAAGAAAAAACTGAATTTGATGTTATCCTTCAAAGTGCTGGTGCAACAAAAATTAATGTTATTAAAGTTGTACGCGCTCACACTGGTTTAGGTCTCAAAGAAGCTAAAGATTTAGTTGATGGCGCTCCAAAGCCAGTTAAAGAAGGAATTTCTAAAGACGAAGCTGAAAAAATAAAGAAAGAATTAGAAGAAGCAGGCGCAACAGTAACTGTTAAATAATTTCTTTATTAAAGTCTTTAATTTGTTATAACACTTTTAAGTGGTAGGATGGTGAATTCTGTCCTGCCACTTTCTTTCATTTATTATGGAAGACTAAAACAAACCGAACTGGAGGTTAGGGTTGGAAAAAACAAAAATTAATAAAAGCACTGGAAGAATTACCTTTGCTTCTATTTCTTCTGCGATAAAAATGCCGGATTTATTAAATATCCAGTTGGATTCATTCGAAGAATTTATCCAATTAAAAACACCGGCTTCTCAAAGAGAAAATAAGGGTTTGCAAGCCGTATTCAATGCCAATTTCCCAATCCTCGATAACAAAGAATTTTATCGCTTAGATTTTGTTGAATATTATGTTGAAAAACCAAGATTCTCAATTCAAGAATGTGAAGAAAGAGGATTAACTTACTCCGCACCATTAAAAGCTAAACTTCGTCTTTCAACTAAAGATGATGAAACTGGCGAATATGTTAATTCCGTTGAACAAGAAGTTTATTTAGGCAATTTGCCTTTCATGACCGAAAGAGGCACTTTTATTATTAATGGTGCTGAACGTGTTGTTGTTACTCAATTACATCGTTCACCTGGCGTTGCCTTTGCTCAAACTTTTCATCCAAACGGAACACCTATTTATTCAGCTCGTATTATTCCTTTCCGTGGTTCTTGGGTTGAATTTGCTACCGACATTAATAATGTAATGTATGTTTATATTGATAGAAGAAAGAAATTCCCGGCAACAACTTTATTACGTGCGATTGGTTATGAAACAGATGAGTCGATTTTAAGATTATTTGATTTGATTGAAGAAGTTGCTGTTAAACATTTAGATGTTGATAAACATGTTGGAAGAATTGTAGCAAGTGATGTAATTGATACTCAAACCGGTGAAATTCATGCTACAAGAGATCAAGAATTAACAGAAGAAATTATTGATAATATTAAAGCTTCTTCAGTTCAAAAGATTCAAATACTTAGTTTAGAAAATTCAGTCGATCAAGATCTCATTATAAATACATTAAAGAAAGATACTTCTACTTCTAAAGAAGAAGCATTGTATGCAATCTATAGACAACTGCGTTCTGGTGAAGCTCCAGACATGGAAACAGCAGTTGGTCTTTTAGAAAAAATGTTCTTTAATGATAAACGTTACGATCTCGGTGAAGTTGGTCGATTCAGAATGAATGATAAATTGGGATTGAATGTTGATATCAATAATCGTGTATTGACACCGGAAGATATTATCGCAATCATGAAAAATATCATTCAATTGAAAAATGGAAATGTTCCAGTTGATGATATTGATCATTTAGGAAATAGAAGAGTAAGAACTGTTGGCGAACAATTACAATCTCAATACAATGTTGGTTTAGCAAGAATGGCACGCACTATTAAAGAAAGAATGAATATGCGTGACAATGAAAATATGCAACCACAAGACTTGGTTAACGCAAGAACTATTAGTAGCGTTATTAATGCCTTCTTTGGAACAAACCAACTTTCACAATTTATGGATCAAACAAATCCACTTGCAGAGTTAACTCATAAAAGAAGAATTTCTGCATTAGGACCTGGTGGATTAACAAGAGAAAGAGCAGGATTTGAAGTTCGTGACGTACACCATTCTCATTATGGTCGTCTTTGTCCAATCGAAACTCCAGAAGGTCCAAACATTGGTTTGATTTCTTCGTTAACAATTTATGCTCGTGTAAATAATTATGGATTTTTAGAAACACCTTATAGAAAAGTTAAAGATGGTCGTGTTACAAATAGCATTGATTATTTAAGTGCAGATCAAGAAGATGAATTTATTATTGCTCAATCTAATGTACCAATTGATGAGCAAGGACGATTTGTTGAAGAAAGAGTAAAATGCCGTGAACGTGGTGAGTTTCCGGTTGTTCATCCAGAAAATATTCATTACATGGATGTTGCACCTGCACAAATTGTTTCTGTTGCGGCTGCTATGATTCCATTCCTTGAACATGATGATGCTAACCGTGCACTCATGGGTTCAAACATGCAACGTCAAGCTGTACCTATTTTGGTTCCTGAAAGTCCGATCGTTGGAACTGGAATGGAAGCTAAAACTGCTCGCGATTCACGTGCAGTGATTGTAGCAGAAGATAATGGCGTTGTTGAATATGCTGATTCAAAAAGAATTATCGTTAAATATGATATTGATGAAGATGATCCTTCTACACTTGTAAGTTTTGATGATGAAAGAAGAGTTGAATATGTTCTAACAAAATTTGCTGGTACAAACCAGGAAACATGTTTTAATCAAAAGCCAATTGTTGTATCAGGACAAAAAGTTAAAAAAGGTGAAGTACTTGCCGATGGTCCTGCAATTGATAAAGGTGAGTTAGCACTTGGAAGAAATGTTTCTGTTGCATTCATGCCTTGGCGCGGTTATAATTTTGAAGATGCTATTATTTTGAGCGAAAGATTAGTTGCTAACGACGTCTTCACTTCAATTCATATTGAAGAGTTTGAATTGCAAGTTAGAGAAACAAAACGTGGTGAAGAAGAATTAACAAGAGATATTCCAAACGTTAGTGAAGAAGCTACAAAAGATCTTGACGAATTTGGTATCATTAGAGAAGGTGCTGAAGTTAAAGAAGGAGATATTCTCATTGGTAAGATTACTCCAAAAGGTGAAACTGATCCAACTCCTGAAGAAAAATTACTTAAAGCAATTTTTGGAGATAAAGCCGGTGATGTTAAAGACGCATCTTTGAAAGCACCTCCAGGATTAAAAGGTGTTGTAATTAAAACAAGATTATTCAGCCGTAAGAAAAAAGATGCTGAAGCAAAAAAATTAGAGAAAAAATTACTTGATAATTTAGACGCAACTTTTGTAACCAAAAGAGAAAATCATTACAAAAAACTTGTTTCTAAATTAACCAGAATAACAGAAGGAAAAACATCTGCTGGTATTCGTGATCTTGATGGTACAGTTATAATTAGAAGTGGTACTGTCATTAAAGAAGATACTTTCGAAAAAATTGAAGATGTTACAAAATTAGATTATACAAAAGATTGGTTCGAACGCAAAAATACAAATGAATTAATTAAACAACTTTACTCTAATTATTTCAATCTTCTTGCTGAAATTGAAGAAGATTATAAGAGAGAAAAATTGAAAATCCAATCGGGTGATGAATTGCCTCCAGGAATTACACAACTTGCAAAAGTTTACGTTGCTAAGAAACGTAAAATTCAAGTTGGTGATAAAATGGCTGGTCGTCACGGTAACAAAGGTGTTGTTGCTAAAGTTGTTCCAGTTGAAGATATGCCATATCACGAAGATGGAACTCCAGTTGATATCGTATTAAATCCTCTTGGTGTGCCTTCTCGTATGAACATTGGTCAATTATATGAAACTGTTCTTGGTTGGGTTGGAAAGAAGTTAGGAGTAAAATTCGAAACTCCAATTTTTGACAGTGCAAGTGTAAAAGAAATTGAAGAATATCTTAACAAAGCTGGTTTACCCGAAGGTGGAAAAACTTGGCTTTATGATGGTAGAACTGGTGAAAAATTCCATCAAAAAGTAACATGTGGTTATATCTACATGATGAAACTTGGTCATATGGTTGACGATAAAATACATGCTCGTTCTATTGGACCATATTCATTAATCACACAACAACCACTTGGCGGTAAAGCTCAATTTGGTGGTCAAAGATTTGGAGAAATGGAAGTTTGGGCTCTTGAAGGATACGGCGCTGCTCATGTTCTTCAAGAAATTCTAACAGTAAAAAGTGATGATGTTACTGGTCGTGCTAAAGCTTACGAAGCAATTGTTAAAGGAGAAAATATTCCTGAACCAAATGTTCCCGAAGCTTTCAATGTTATGATTAAAGAATTGCAAGGTCTTGGACTTGATATTAAAATTAACTAATCTGCTAATTGCAGAGATAGGTCAAACAAGTTGTTAAAGGAGAATAAAAATGCGTGTGAAACCACAAGAAAATAAATTAAAAATGATTGAAAAGTTGACTATTGGTTTAGCTAGCCCCGATGATATTTTGAATAGATCCAAAGGTGAAGTTACAAAACCTGAAACAATTAACTATCGTTCATTCCGACCAGAAAAAGATGGACTCTTTTGCGAAAGAATATTTGGACCTGTAAAAGATTGGGAATGTGCTTGTGGTAAATATAAAGGAATTCGTTATAAAGGAATTGTTTGCGATCGTTGCGGTGTTGAAGTAACTCTTAAAGCTGTCCGTCGTGAAAGAATGGGACATATTGCATTAGCAGTTCCAATTGTTCATATCTGGTTCTTTAAAGCTCTTCCTTCAAAAATTGGTAACTTGCTTGGAATGACAACAAAAGAACTTGAAAGAATCGTTTATTATGAATCTTATGTTGTTATGAATCCTGGACCAACTGGTTTGAACAAACTTGATTTGATTAGTGAAGATCAGTACTATGAAATTCTAAATTCATTACCACATGATAATGATGCACTCGATGATAAAGATCCTAAAAAATTTGTTGCAAGAATTGGTGGCGATGCCGTTAAAGAATTATTAAAAGAAATTGATATTGAAAATCTTTTCCATGAATTGAAAGCTCAACTTGCTCAAGATATTTCTCAACAGAAAAGAACTGATATTCTTAAAAGATTAAGAGTACTTGAAGCATTCAGAGAAAAAGAAGGAAAAATTCCTAACAAACCTGAATGGATGGTAATGAATGTTATTCCTGTTATTCCTCCTGAACTTCGTCCATTAGTTCCACTTGAAGGTGGTCGTTTTGCTACTTCAGATTTGAATGATTTATACAGAAGAGTAATTATTCGTAATAATCGTCTTAAAAGATTAATTGATATTAAAGCTCCTGAAGTAATTTTAAGAAACGAAAAAAGAATGCTTCAAGAATCTGTTGATGCATTGTTTGATAACTCACGCCGTTCAAGTGCTGTAAGAAGTGATGGTAATCGTCCTCTAAAATCTTTGAGTGATATGCTCAAAGGAAAACAAGGTCGCTTCCGTCAAAACTTACTTGGTAAACGCGTTGATTATAGCGGTCGTTCGGTTATTGTTGTTGGACCTGAATTAAAACTTCATCAATGTGGTTTGCCTAAAGATATGGCTGTTGAATTATTCAAACCTTTCGTTATAAGAAAATTACTTGAGAGAGGACATTTTAAAACAGTAAAAAGTGCTCGCAAAGCTGTTGATAGAAAAGACCCGATTATTTGGGAAATTTTAGAAAAATTAATTGATGGACATCCGGTTTTATTGAACCGCGCTCCAACTCTTCACCGACTTGGTATACAAGCTTTTCAACCACTCTTGATTGATGGAAAAGCTATTCAATTGCATCCTTTGGTTTGTACTGCATTTAATGCAGACTTCGATGGTGACCAAATGGCTGTTCACGTTCCACTTTCTTACGAAGCTCAACTTGAAGCATCTATTTTGATGTTATCTTCTCATAATATTCTTTCTCCTCAAAATGGATTGCCAATTGTTCTTCCTACGCAAGATATGGTTCTTGGTTTGTATTATCTTACAAAATTAAAACCAGGTGCAAAAGGTGAAGGAAAAATTTTCTCTTCTCCAGAAGAAGTAATTATTGCTTATGATAATAAAGTCGTTGAACTCCATTCAAAAATTAAAGTTAAGATTGATGATAAATTCATTGAAACAACAGTTGGTCGTGTAATCTTCAACCAAATCGTTCCTAAAGAAATGGGTTTTATTAACGAATTATTGGTGAAGAAAAGTTTTTCTGGATTTATTTATAAAATGTTCATCAAACTTGGAAATGTAGTTACTGCAAAATTCCTTGATGATCTTAAAGACCTTGGATTTAGATATGCAACTGCTGCTGGAATTTCAATCAGCTTTACTGATATGATTATTCCTGCTGAAAAAGATAAATTAATTGAAGAATCAAATAAAAAAGTTACAAGCATTCTTAATGAACATGAACAAGGTTTGATAACTGACGCAGAACGTTATAACAAAATTATTGACGTTTGGACTCATACAACAAACAACGTTGCACGTCATTTAATGGATAGATTAAAAGTTGATCAAGCTGGGTTTAACTCACTTCACATGATGGTGGATTCTGGTGCTCGTGGTTCGCAAGATCAAGTTAAACAGCTTGCTGGTATGCGTGGATTAATGATGAAACCACAAAAATCTTTGAGTGGTCAAGCTGGTGAAATTATTGAAAACCCAATTGTGGCTAACTTCAAAGAAGGACTATCTGTACTTGAATATTTTATTTCAACACACGGTGCTCGTAAAGGTTTAGCAGATACTGCTTTGAAAACAGCTGATGCTGGTTATCTTACCAGAAGATTAACAGACGTAGCTCAAGATGTAATTATATCTGAAGTTGACTGCGGAACTATTCGTGGTATTTATGTTACTGCTCTTAAAGATGTTGAACAAGAAAGAGAACCACTTGCAGAAAGAATTGTTGGACGTGTTGCACAAGAAGATGTTTATGACCCAAAAACAGACGATTTAATTATTGAAGCAGGTCAATTGATAACAGAAGAAATTGCTGAACGCATTGATGAAGCTAATATTGATCAAGTTTATATTCGTACAGTTCTTACATGTGAATCTAAACGCGGAGTTTGTGCAAAATGTTACGGAAGAAATTTAACGACTGGTGCACTAGTTGAAATTGGTGAATCTGTTGGAATTATCGCAGCACAATCAATCGGTGAACCTGGTACACAATTAACGCTTCGTACATTCCACTTGGGTGGTACTTCATCACGTATAGCTTCTCAATCTCAAGTTGAAACTAATATTGCAGGAACAGTAAGATTTGATAAACTTAATTATGTTGAAAAAACAGATTATCTTGGTAAAGTAAAAGTTGTAATTGGTCGTCGTGGTTCAATTGGAATTTTTGATGAAGATAATAGACAACTCAAAAAATATGAAATTCCTTATGGTGCTGAACTAGTAGTTGAAGATGGTCAACAAGTTAAAAAAGGACAACCACTTTACAATCACGATCCTTACAACGCAGTAATTGTTGCAGATTTTGGCGGTGAAGTTTCTTTCGTTGATTTGATTGATAATGTTACTGTTCAACAAATTGCTGATGAACAAACAGGACACGTTCAAAAAGTAGTTATAGAATCTAAAGATAAAAATCTTACGCCAAGTATTGTCATAAAAAATGCAAATGGACAGGAAAAAGTATTTAATATTCCTACACGAGCATACCTTTCTGTTGAAGAAGGTGAAACAATACAACAAGGAACAATATTAGCAAAGATTTCAAAACAAGCATCAAAGACGAGAGATATTACTGGCGGTTTGCCAAGAGTAACAGAATTATTTGAAGCAAGAAGTCCACATGATCCTGCAATTGTTTCAGAAATTGAAGGAAGAGTAAAATTTGGTCAACGTAAAAAAGGTTCACGTGAAATTATTGTTGAATCTTTAGACGGAACAGTTCAAAAAACTTACTCGGTGCCTTATGGAAAACATATTCTTGTTCAAGAAGGTGATGAAATTCCTGCAGGCGAAAAAATTAGTGATGGACCAATTGATCCACATGATATCTTGAAAATAAAAGGAACAAATGCTGTTCAAGAATATCTTGTAAATGAAATCCAAGATGTTTATCGTTTGCAAGGTGTAAAAATTAATGATAAGCACATTGAAGTCATTGTTAGACAAATGTTGCAAAAATTACAAATCATAAATGCAGGCGATACTAATTTTATAGAAGAAGATCTTGTTGATAGAAATAAATTGATTGAAGAAAATGAAAGAATCAAACAGATGGTTTATGTAATTGATCCGGGTCAGTCAAAATTAAAAGCTGGTCAATTAGTTACAAAATCAAAAGCTAGAGAAATCAATTCTGACTTGACTCGTAAGAACAAAAAACCAATGAAAGTAAGAGATGCTGAACCGGCAACATTCGATAATATACTTTTAGGTATAACTCACGCTGCGTTATCTACTGAAAGCTTTATTTCCGCAGCATCATTCCAAGAAACTACTAAAGTATTGACAAATGCTGCAACAGAAGCCCGAGTTGATAACTTGAATGGATTGAAAGAAAATGTTGTGATGGGACATTTAATTCCTGCTGGTACAGGACTGAAAAAATATAGAAATATTATATTGGAAGAAGAATTAGAAGCACAAAATGTTGTTGAACCAGTTGCTTCTGAAAAAGAAAATGATAAATAATATTAAATTTATCTAAAATAACTTGACAAGTTAATCAATAATAGATAAATTTGAAGTCTGAATTTTTATTTAACTGTAAATAGTGGAGGAATCTGCGTGCCAACGATTAATCAGTTGGTTAGAAAAGGAAGAGAAGTAGTTACTTCTAAAAGTAAAGCACCGGCTTTGGACTCATGTCCACAAAAAAGAGGTGTTTGTACGCGTGTTTACACAACTACTCCTAAAAAGCCAAATTCTGCTTTGAGAAAAGTAGCTCGTGTTAGATTGACAAATCATATTGAAGTAACAGCTTATATACCTGGAGAAGGTCATAACTTACAAGAACACTCAATCGTAATGATTCGTGGTGGAAGAGTTAAAGATTTACCAGGTGTAAGATATCATATAATTAGAGGTACCTTAGATACAGCAGGTGTTGAAGACCGTAAAAAAGCTAGATCTAAATATGGTGCTAAAAAACCAAAAGCAAAATAATCTACTATGAGAAAGAAAAGAGCTGAAAAACGTTTTATTAAACCAGATCCAAAGTATAGTGACTTTCTGGTTGCTAAATTAATAAACTATCTGACTTGGCATGGTAAAAAATCCACTGCTAGAAATATAGTTTATGATTCATTTGAGCTTATTGAACAAAAAGCTAAAAAACCGGCTTTAGAAGTTTTTAAAAAAGCTATTCAAAATGTTCAACCATTGGTAGAAGTAAGAAGCCGTAGAGTTGGTGGTGCTACTTATCAAGTTCCTATGGAAGTTAGACCAGAAAGAAGAATTGCTTTAGCTTTACGCTGGATTAGAACATATTCAAGAGATAGAAAAGATAAATCGATGGCAGCAAAATTGGCTGCTGAATTATTGGCTGCTTCAAATAATGAAGGTTCAGCTGTTAAAAAGAAAGAAGATACTCACAGAATGGCTGAAGCAAATAAAGCTTTTGCACATTTTAAATGGTAATGAAAGGTTATTAAAAGTACATGGCTGGTAAAAGAGTAGAAATAAACAAGGTTAGAAATATTGGTATCATGGCTCACATTGATGCCGGTAAAACAACTACTACAGAACGTATTTTGTTTTACACGGGTAAAGTTCATCGTTTGGGTGAAGTTCATGATGGTGCAGCTACGATGGATTGGATGGAACAGGAAAAAGAACGTGGAATTACAATTACCAGTGCTGCTACAACTACTGAATGGCGTGGACATCAAATTAATATTATTGATACTCCAGGTCACGTTGATTTTACAGTTGAAGTTGAACGTTCTTTGAGAGTATTGGATGGTGCAATAGCATTATTTTGTGCTGTTGGTGGAGTTGAGCCACAATCAGAAACCGTTTGGCGTCAAGCAGATAAATACGGTGTTCCAAGAATTGCTTTTGTGAACAAGATGGATCGAATCGGTGCAGATTATTTTGGTGCAGTTCAGATGATGAAAGATAAGCTTGCAGCAAATGCTATTCCTATTACAATTCCTGTAGGCGAAGGTGATTTATTCCGTGGTATTATCGATTTGATTACCATGAAAGCAATTATGTTTAATGAAGAAACGTTGGGTTCTGTTTTTGATATTGTTGATATTCCTGATGATTTAATGCCGCTTGCTCAGAAATATAGAACACACATGCTTGAAGCTGTTTCTGATGTTGATGATACATTGCTTGAAAAATATCTTGAAGGTCATGAAATTTCTCCGGAAGAAATAAGAAAAGTTTTAAGAGAAGCAACAATTAAATTAACTATTATTCCAGTTTTATGTGGTTCATCATTTAAGAATAAAGGTGTTCAGCAATTGCTCGACGCAGTTGTTGATTTCTTACCTTCTCCTCTTGATGGTGGAAATTTAGTTGCTCATCATGTTCATAAAAATGATCAAGTTGAAAGAAAAATTGATCCAAAAGAAAAGTTTACAGCTTTAGCTTTCAAAATCATGACAGATCCTTATGTTGGTAAATTGACTTTTATTAGAGTTTATACAGGTACTTTGCAAGCTGGATCTTATGTTTATAATTCGATAAGTGATAAAAAAGAAAGAGTAGGTAGAGTTCTTCAGATGCATGCTAATCATCGCGAAGATATGGAAGAAGTAAGAGCCGGTGATATTGCTGCAGTTGTTGGATTGAAATATACAAGAACAGGTGATACTTTATGTACAGAAGATGATCCACTTGTTTTGGAAAGAATGGCATTCCCAGAACCTGTTATTCAAATTGCTATTGAACCAAAAACAAAAGCTGATCAAGATAAACTTTCTGATGCATTAGGGAAATTGAGTGATGAGGACCCAACATTTAAAGTAAAAGTTGATGATGAAACAGGTCAAACATTAATTAGTGGAATGGGTGAACTTCATCTTGAGATTCTTGTTGATAGAATGAAAAGAGAGTTCAAAGTTGAAGCTAATGTTGGTAAACCACAAGTTGCTTATAGAGAAACAATAACAAAGAAAGTTACATCAGAAGGTAAGTTTGTAAAACAATCTGGTGGACGTGGAAAATATGGTCATGTTTGGATTGAAATGGAGCCAAATGAACCAGGAAAAGGATTTGAATTTACAAATGCAATTGTTGGTGGTTCTGTTCCAAAAGAATATATTAATCCAGTTATCAATGGATTAAATGAAGCAATGAGAAACGGTGTTTTAGCTGGTTATCCCGTAGTCGATGTGAAAGTAAAATTATTTGATGGTTCATATCACGAAGTTGACTCAGATGAAATTTCATTTAAGGTTGCAGCTTCTATGGCATTCAAACAGGGTGCATTAAAAGCTGGACCAATTCTTCTTGAACCAATTATGAGTGTTGAAGTTATTACTCCCGAAGAATATCTTGGAGATGTAATGGGAGACTTAAATTCAAGAAGAGGAAAAATAGAAGGATTTTCTTCTAGAAAAGATGCGCAAGTTATTAGAGCAATGGTACCTCTTGCTCAAATGTTTGGGTACGCAACTATACTGCGTTCCATGACACAAGGTCGTGCAATTTATACAATGCAATTCTCGCACTACTCTGAAGTACCTAAATCCGTAGCTGAAGAAATAACTGAAAAAGCGCAAGTAAAAAGATCCGAAATAGTATAATCATAAATTAATACTTAAAAAAATATAAACAACAAGGAGAGTACTTAGATGGCAAAAGAAAAATTTGACCGCAGTAAACCGCACGTCAATATTGGTACTATCGGGCACGTTGACCATGGTAAAACTACTCTTACAGCCGCCATCACCATGGCACTTGCTAAAAAAGGTTTATCTCAAGTTAGAACTTTCGATAGTATTGATAATGCACCTGAAGAAAGAGAACGTGGTATTACCATTGCTACAGCACACGTTGAATATTCAACAGATAAGAGACATTATGCTCACGTTGACTGCCCTGGTCACGCAGACTATGTTAAAAATATGATCACTGGTGCTGCTCAAATGGACGGCGCTATTTTAGTGGTTGCTGCTACTGATGGCCCTATGCCTCAGACACGCGAACATATTCTTTTGGCTCGCCAAGTTGGTGTGCCGAGAATAGTTGTTTTCTTAAATAAAGTTGATATGATGGACGATCCAGAATTGATCGACTTAGTTGAAATGGAATTAAGAGAACTTTTAACTAAATATGAATTTCCTGGAAATGAAATTCCAATTATTCGTGGTTCAGCTTTACAAGCTTTGGAAGCTGGTGCTTCAGATGCTCCACTTGACGACCCAAGATATAAATGTATTTGGGAACTAATGGATGCTGTTGATAGCTATGTTCCAGTTCCAGAACGTAATGCTGATAAACCATTTTTAATGCCAGTTGAAGACGTTTTCTCAATTACTGGTCGTGGTACAGTTGCTACTGGTCGTGTTGAAAGAGGCGTTCTAAAATTAAATGAAGAAGTTGAATTAATTGGTTTAGGCCAACATAAGAAAACAGTTGTTACTGGTATTGAGATGTTCCGCAAAGAATTAGATCAAGCAATTGCTGGTGATAACGCTGGTTTGTTATTGCGTGGTGTTGATAAAACAGAAATTGAAAGAGGAATGGTACTTGCTAAACCAGGTTCAATTACTCCTCATACGGTTTTTGAAGCAAAAGTTTATATCTTATCAAAAGAAGAAGGTGGACGTCATACACCATTCTTTAATGGATATAGACCACAATTTTATTTCAGAACAACTGACGTAACTGGTGTTGCTACTTTACCAGAAGGAACAGAAATGGTTATGCCTGGTGATAGCGTTCAATTGAAAATAGATTTAATTGCAGAAATTGCTATGGAAGAAGGTTTGAAATTCGCTATTCGTGAAGGTGGTAGAACAGTAGGTGCTGGTTTCGTAACAAAGATTATAAAATAATTTGATATAATTAAGAAGACGCTCTTTAATGAGCGTCTTCATTGTGTTTAACAAGGAGATTATTAAAAGTGCCCGGTCAGAAAATAAGAATTAAATTAAAATCATACGATCATATTTTGATTGATAAATCAACGGAAAAGATTATTAAAACTGTTAAAAGTACAGGCGCTGTTGTCAGTGGACCAATTCCACTTCCAACAAGAAGAACTGTTTTTACTGTTTTAAGATCTCCTCATGTTGATAAAAAATCACGTGAACAGTTTGAAATTAGGGCTCATAAAAGAATCATTGATATTCACAATTCAAATAACAAAACTGTTGATGCGCTGAGCAAACTTGATATTCCTGCCGGCGTTGATATTGAGATTAAGTTATAGGAAGAAAGAAATGCCAGGCTTGTTAGCTAAAAAATTAGGAATGACAAATATTTTTACAGAAGATGGACAAGTAATTCCAGTTACAATTCTTGAAGCTGGTCCTTGCAAAGTCTATTCTGTAAAAACAAAAGAAAAAGACGGTTATGAATCTCTTCAACTTGGTTTTGGAGAAAGAAAAGAAAAAAATGTTCCTAAACCACAAAAAGGATTCTTTGCTAAAGTTGGTTTGAACGCTCCAAAACTACTTAAAGAATTTAGAAATTTTGATGTTTCTTTATATAAAGTTGGTGATGAAATCAATACCTCTTTATTTGCTGTTGGAGATAAAGTTAAAGTTTCTGGCAGAAATAAAGGAAAAGGATTTCAGGGTGTAGTAAGAAGACATGGTTTCGGAGGAGTTGGTTCTTCAACTCACGGTCAAAGTGATAGAGAAAGAGCTCCAGGATCTATCGGCGCTTCTTCATACCCATCACGTGTTTTTCCGGGTCAAAGAATGGCCGGAAGAATGGGATATGAAAATACAACTATTAGAAATCTTAAAGTTGTAAAAATTATTCCAGAAAAAAATATTATCATGGTTAAAGGAGCTGTTCCAGGCTCTATTAATTCAATTGTTGCCATCAATAAATAAGTTTGATAAAGATGAAATTAGAAGTTTACAAATTAGACGGTACTAAATCTGGCGAAACAGTAGAACTGAAACCAGAAATTTTTGAAATTGAACCAAATGATCATGTACTCTACCTTGCTGTTAAAGCTTATTTGGCAAATCAAAGACAAGGAACTCACAAAGCTAAAGAAAGAAGCGAAGTGAGTGGTGGCGGAAAAAAACCTTGGAAACAAAAAGGTCGTGGTGGTGCCCGTGCTGGTACTACTCGTTCTCCACTTTGGGTTGGTGGCGGTTCTATTTTTGGACCTAAACCACGTGATTACACTCAAAAGTTAAATAAGAAAGTTGTAGCTCTCGCAAGAAAATCTGCTCTTTCTTATAAAGCTAAAGCTAATCAAATTCTTGTTGTTGAAGATTTTGATTTTGATAATCCTAAAACAAAAGATTTTGTTGCCATGTTAAATGGTCTTAATCTTAAAGGAAAGAAAACTTTATTACTTACAGATGGATATAAAAAGAATATTTATTTGAGCGGACGTAATGTTGATAAGGTTAATATTCTTGAAGCAAATAAAGCTTCTGCATATCACTTGGTGAATAATCAAATTCTTGTAATGCAGAAAAGCGCAATTAACTTATTAGAAAGCACTATTAATTAATCTGGTTAGAAAATGAAAAGCGTTTTAATTCGTCCCTTAATTACTGAAAAGATGACAAAAATTAGCGAGAAACAACCTAATAAATTTGGATTTATTGTTTCTGTTGATGCTAATAAAATTGAAATTGCAAAAGCTATAAAAGATAAATTCAACGTTGATGTTACTAGTGTTAACACCGTTCGCCATCAAGGAAAAGCAAGAACTCAGTTCACCAGAAAAGGAAGATTTACCGGTAGAACTGCTAAATTCAAAAAAGCTTACGTTACCTTGAAGGAAGGTCAAACAATAGACATTTTCGGTCAAGCATAGGTTGGAGAATTGATTAATGGCAATTAGAAAATTAAAACCAAATACACCCGGAACAAGATTTATGTCGATTTCTTCTTTTGAAGAAATTACTAAAACTACTCCTGAAAAATCTTTAACAACATCTATAAACAAATCCGGTGGTAGAAATAATTTAGGAAGAGTCACTGCTCGTCATCGTGGCGGCGGACACAAGAGAAAATATAGAATCATTGATTTCAAAAGAGACAAAAACAATATTCCAGCAAAAGTTTTCTCAATTGAATACGACCCAAATCGTACTGCAAGAATAGCTCTTTTACATTATGCTGATGGAGAAAAAAGATATATCTTAGCTCCTGATGGATTGAAAGTTGGCGATACTTTAATGTCTGGCAGTGGTGTTGAAATCAAAGTTGGAAATGCTCTTCCATTGAAAGATATTCCTCTTGCTTCATTTGTTCATAATGTTGAATTAAAACCTGGTAAAGGTGGACAATTAGGACGCTCAGCTGGAACATCAATTCAACTATTAGCAAAAGAAGGAAAATACGCATTACTAAAAATGCCTTCAGGAGAAGTGAGAAAAGTATTATTAGATTGCAAAGCTACTTATGGAGTTGTTGGAAACGCTGATCAAGAAAATATTAGTATTGGTAAAGCAGGAAGAAGTAGATGGCTTGGAATTCGTCCTCATGTTCGTGGTGTTGCAATGAACCCAGTCGATCATCCAATGGGTGGTGGCGAAGGAAAAACTTCTGGTGGTGGTCATCCAGTTTCTCCTTGGGGACAAAAAGCTAAAGGTTTGAAAACTCGTAAGAGAAAAAATATAACTAATAAATACATTGTTAAGAGAAGAAAATAGTTAGAGTAGAATATGCCAAGATCAGTTAAAAAAGGTCCATTCGTTGATGTTAAACTTCTTAAAAAAGTTCGTGCACTCAACGAAAAAAATCAGAAAAAAATTATTAAAACTTGGTCGAGATCAAGCACTATTACTCCAGAATTTGTCGGTCATACAATTGCAGTGCATAATGGAAATAAAATGATTCCAGTTTATGTTTCGGAAAATATGGTTGGTCATAAATTCGGTGAATTTGCACCAACAAGAATTTTCCGTGGACATCCCGGAACTAAAGCTGAAAAAGCAAGTAAATCAAAGTGATGAATTGGAAAAATTGAGGTAATTAAGAAAATGGAAGCAAAAGCTACTCACAGATATATTGGTTCGTCACCACGAAAGATGAGATTGGTTATTGATTTAATCAGAGGAAAATCTGTTGATCAAGCAATTGAGATCTTACACTTTTCACCTAAACATTCTTCTAAACCAGCTGAAAAAGTTTTAAGATCTGCAGTTTCGAACTTGATGAATAAAGATGAAAATTCTAAACATGAAGTTTCTTCTCTCTATGTTAAAGAAGCTTATGTTAATCAAGGTCCAACTTTAAGAAGAATTTCGCCGGCTCCTATGGGTCGTGCTTATAGAATAAGAAAAAGATCAAATCACCTTACAATTGTTGTTGCAACAAAAAGTTAATCGGAGGAAGTTTTGGGTCAAAAGACTAATCCAATCGGTTTAAGAGTTGGTATTATTAGAGGATGGGAATCTAATTGGTACGAGAATAAAAGCTACGCACCAAAATTAGTAGAAGACAAAAAGCTAAGAAACTATATTCGCACAAGATTACAAAATGCTGGAATCTCTACTATCAAGATTGATAGAACTTCTAAAAATGTTATCTTAACTATACATACTTCAAGACCTGGAGTAGTAATTGGAAAAAGCGGAAAAGAGATTGCTCAGATCGAAGAAGAATTAAAAAATATTATTGGTAAAGAAGTAAAAATTCAAATTACAGAAATCAAAAGACCCGAATTAGATGCATATCTTGTTGCAGAAAACATTGCAAAACAAATTGAAGGCAGAGTATCATTCCGCCGAGCAATGAAACAAGCTATTACATCTGCAATGAGAATGGGTGCTGAAGGAATTAGAATTATGTGTTCTGGTCGCCTTGGCGGTGCTGAAATGGCAAGAACAGAACAATACAAAGAAGGTAGAATTCCATTGCACACACTTCGTGCAGATATTGATTATGCAAACGGCAGAGCAGAAACAATTTATGGTTCTATTGGAATCAAAGTTTGGATCTGTCGCGGAGAAATTTTAGGTAAACGTTCATCTGAATAAAGAGTTTTAGGAGTTTTCCCAATGTTAATGCCAAAAAGAGTAAAATTTCGTAGAGCACAAAGAGGTAGAAGAAAAGGTAAAGCTACCCGCGGTTTCTTAGTAAACTTTGGTGACTATGGTTTAAAAGCTTTAGAACCAGCTTGGATTACTAGCAGACAAATTGAAGCTTGCCGTGTTGCTCTCTCTCGTCAAATGAAAAGAGATGGTAAAGTTTGGATTAGAATTTTTCCTGATAAACCAGTTTCTAAAAAACCATTGGAAACAAGAATGGGTAAAGGTAAAGGAGCTCCAGAGTTTTGGGTTGCTGTTGTAAAACCAGGTACTATTATGTTTGAAATTGGTGGCGTTGATAAAACAGTTGCTACCGAAGCTCTTACACTTGCTGCTCATAAATTACCAATTAAAACAAAAATTGTTCAACGACCCGATTTAGAATCATAAAAGGTTTGACTATGAAGATCTACCAAATTAGAGAAATGTCAACAGAAGAAATCAAGAAAAGAATTCTTGAAGAACAAAAAAATCTTATAGATTTAAGATTTCAACTTGAACTTAAGAATTTAACTAACACTGCTAAAATTCGAAACACCAGAAAAGATATTGCAAAAATGAAAACAATTCTTAAAGAAAGAGAATTGCAAGAAGCAAAAACCTCAAAGGAAAGTAAATAAGGAGAAGTTTAGTTTAAATGGAAACTAGAAGTTTAAGAAAAACAAGGATAGGTGTTGTTGTAAGCAATAAAATGCAAAAAAGCATTGTGGTTGCTATTGAAAGAAAAGTAGCACATCCTATCTACAAAAAATATTTCAAGAAAACTACAAAGTTGATGGCTCACGATGAAAAAAATGAATGCCAAGTTGGTGATGTAGTAAAAATTATGGAAACACGTCCTTTGAGTAAAAGAAAAAACTGGCGTTTAGTTGAAATAGTTGAAAAAGCCAAGTAATAAAAGTTTGATGAGGAGCTTGTCGTAATGATACAAGAAGAAACAAATTTAGTAGTAGCGGATAATAGTGGAGCTAAAAAAGTTCGCTGCATAAGAGTTCTCGGCGGTAGTAACCGTCGTTACGCATCACTCGGTGATGTTATAGTTGTGAGCGTTAAATCTGCTATCCCTGGTGGTGGTGTAAAAAAAGGTGAAGTTAGCCGTGCTGTTATTGTTCGAACTAAAAAAGAAGTTCGCAGAAACGATGGCTCTTACATTCGCTTTGATGAAAACGCAGCTGTTCTACTTAATGCTCAGGGTGAACCAAGAGGTACTCGTATCTTTGGACCTGTTGCAAGAGAATTACGCGATAAAAAATTTATGAAAATAATTTCTCTGGCTCCAGAGGTATTATAAGGATAAGAGAAAATGAAAATCAAAAAAAATGATAATGTAATTGTAATTTCTGGTAACTATAAAGGTAAAACCGGAAAAGTTCTTAAAGTCTTCAAAAGTGAAGACCGTGTTATTGTTGAAGGCGTTAACTTACGTAAACGTCATTCAAAACCGACACAAAAAAATCCACAAGGTGGTATTACAGAAAAAGAAGCTCCAATCCATGTTTCTAATGTTATGATTATTGACCCTAAAACAGGAAAAGGAACAAGAATTGGTAAAAAAATTATCATAGATGATAAAACTGGTAAAAGAAAAAGTGTTAGAATAAGCAAATCAAGCGGCGAAATGCTTGGCTAATAAATAGGAATTTACGATGGCAAAAGAACAAAAAGATCAAAAGCAACAAAAACAACAAAAGAAAGGTAAAGAAGCTGAACAACCAAAAGCTGCTCAACCTAAAGTTGTTGAAGAAAAAATTCCTGCGAGATTAAAGGAAAAATATTACAAGGAAATTGTTCCTAAGTTAAAAGAACAATTTGGTTACAAAACAATAATGAGAGTTCCACGCATTAGTAAAATTGTAATCAATATGGGTGTTGGTCAAGCCACACAAGATCCAAAAATTTTGGAAGAAGCAGTAAAAGATTTAGAAACAATTACTGGTCAAAAAGCTTCAATTAGAACAGCTAAAAAAGCTATTTCTAACTTTAAGCTTCGCGAAGGAATGAAAATTGGTGCTAAAGTTACTTTGAGACGTGAAAGAATGTATGAATTTTTAGATCGCTTTTTGACAATTGCTTTACCACGCGTTCGTGACTTTAGAGGTGTTTCTGATAAATCTTTTGACGGTCGTGGAAATTATACTCTCGGCTTAAAAGAACAAATTATATTCCCAGAAATTAACACAGATAAAGTAACTCGTGTTCTTGGAATGGATATTACTTTTGTAACAACTGCAAAATCAGATAAAGAAGCATACGAACTACTTTCAGCTTTTGGTATGCCTTTCAGAAAAAAAGAATAAACTAAAGGGAAAACATGGCAAGAAAAAGTTTAATTGCACGCGAAGTAAAAAGAAAAAGATTGAATGAAAAATATTCGCAAATTAGAAAAGAACTTAAAGAAAAAGGTGATTACGAAGCTTTGCAGCTTTTACCTAAAAATTCATCTGTAACAAGATTGAAAAATAGATGCCAAATTTCTGGTAGACCAAGAGGTTATTATAGAAAATTTGGTGTTTCCCGTTTAGTACTCCGTGAAATGGCTCTTAGAGGAGAAATTCCCGGACTTAAAAAATCAAGTTGGTAATTCAAGGAGAGAATGTAAATGCCAGTAACAGATCCGATTGCAGATTTTTTAACACGCGTTAGAAATGCAGTTAAAGCAAGAAAAAAATTCGTTGATATTCCATCTTCTAAAATGAAAGTTTCTCTTGCTGAAATCTTAAAAAACAATAATTTTATTAGAGACTATAACGTTATAGAAGATTCCAAACAAAATATTTTAAGAATTCATCTTCAATATGTTGCAGGAACTCCTTCTATTACAGGATTAAAAAGAATTAGTACTCCAGGTTTAAGAACCTATGTTGGTAAAGATGAAATTCCAAGAGTTTTAGGTGGATTAGGAATTTCAATCCTTTCAACTCCAAAAGGTTTGATGACTGATAAACAAGCAAAAAGAGAATCTGTTGGCGGTGAATTAATCTGCCAAATTTGGTAATAATTTTTTACGAGGAATAATAAAGTGTCACGTATTGGTAAAAAACCTGTTCAAATAACAAAAGATGTTACAGTAAATTACGCTGATAACATTCTTAAAATAAAAGGCAAATTGGGTGAATTACAAATGCCTGTTCATCCAAAAATGAAAATTGAAATTCTTCCGAACGAAATAGTAGTAACAAGACCGGATGATTCAAAAGAAAACAGAGCATTGCATGGATTAACCCGTGCTCTTATCCAAAACATTGTTAAAGGTGTTACCGAAGGTTACACTAAACAACTTGATATCGTTGGTGTCGGTTATAAAGCTGAATCAAAAGGAAATGCAGTTTTATTTACTTTGGGTTTCTCTCATCCAATTTATTTCTTTCCACCCGAAGGAATTAAAATTGAAGTCCCAACTCCAACTCAAATCAAAATCTTTGGAATTGATAAAGAATTAGTTGGAATGGTTGCAGCAAAAATTCGTTCATTCAAAAAACCCGAACCTTACAAAGGTAAAGGAATTAAATATTCTGATGAAAAGATTATCCGCAAAGCTGGTAAAACAGCAGGCAAGTAATAGGAGAATTTGAAAATGTTTTTACGCGAAAATAAAGCAAGAGAAAAAAAACACGAAAGAGTTCGCAGAAAAGTTTCTGGTACTTCAGAAAGACCAAGACTTTGTGTTTACAGAAGTCTATCTAATATCTATGCTCAAGTGATTGATGATACAAAAGGTGTTACTCTTGCAGAAGCTTCAACTTTATCTAAAGAAATTTTGGAAGATATAAAAAATCTTAAAGGTAAAGTTTCTAAAAGTAGTTTAGTCGGAAAATTAGTTGCTAAAAAAGCAATTGAAAAAGGAATCACACAAGTTGTTTTTGACCGTGGTGGATTAAAATATCACGGAAGAATTAAAGCCTTAGCTGAAGGTGCTCGCGAAGGCGGATTAAAATTCTAATACATTTTGTTCAAACTGCCAGATCGTCTAATGGCAGGACAACGCCCTTTGGAGGCGTCTGTGGAGGTTCGAATCCTCCTCTGGCAGCAAGTTATTTTTTATTGGTTAAGTTAATAAATCAAGTTCGTAAACAGGAGAGTTAAAATTGAATTTGAAGTACAAAAAAGTATCGGGTCTCGAAAATCTTAAAGAGAAAATTGTCCACATCAATCGTGTTGCTAAAGTTGTTAAAGGTGGACGCAGATTTAGCTTTAATGCTATCGTTGTTGTTGGTGATGGTAATGGACACGTTGGCGTTGGTCTTGGTAAAGCTAACGAAGTTACCGATGCTATTTCCAAAGGCATTGACGATGCTAAGAAAAATGTTTATAGAGTTCCTGTATTAAAAGGCACTATCCCTCATCCTGTAATCGGTAAATTTGGTGCTGGTAGAGTTTTATTGAAACCTGCTACTCCTGGTACAGGATTGATTGCTGGTGGTGGCGTTCGTGCAGTTCTTGAAGCTGCTGGTATTACTGATATTCTTACTAAATCTCTTGGTTCTAGTAATCCACATAATCAAGTTAAAGCAACTTTGATTGCTTTATTACAACTTATCGATCCAAGATCTATGGCTGCAAAACGTAAATTATCTGTATCAGAGTTATTTAATTTGTAATCTTGAGGTAATGATGGCTAAAAAATTAAAAATTGTTCAAACTGGAAGTGTTATTGATAGACCAGTTAATCAAAAAAGAACTATCGAAGCATTAGGTCTTGCAAGACCAAAACATTTTGTTATAAAAAATGATACTCCTCAAATTAGAGGAATGATTAAAAAAGTATCTCATCTTGTAAAAGTTGAAGAAATAGAAGCTTAAGAGGATTAAATGGATATTCTAAGTAACTTAAAACCAGCAAAAGGTTCTAATAAGAAAAATAAAAGAATTGGACGTGGCGAAGGAACTGGCCATGGCGGAACTGCAACTCGTGGTGAAAATGGTCAACGTTCAAGAGCAGGTGCTAAATACAAAGTTTGGTTTGAAGGTGGTCAAATGCCTCTTCAAAGAAGAATTCCTAAACGTGGTTTCAATTCTCCTTTCAGAGTTGAATATCAAGTTGTTAATATTGGAAACTTACAAAAATTAGTAGATGACAAAAAAGTTGAAGATGGTATCATTAATGCCGTTTCACTTTATAAAAATGGATTGATTTCCAAAGCTAATGCACCATTCAAAATTCTTGGTAATGGTGAATTAAAATCTAAATTAAATGTTGAAGCACATAAATTCAGTGCTTCTGCTAAAGAAAAAATTGAATCAGTTGGCGGAACAACTAAAGAGATTAAACTTTAATGGCAACTTTTAAGGACACTTTCCGTAACATATTTAAAATTCATGAGCTAAGACAGCGAATTTTATATACAATCGCTTTGCTCATTATTGTGAGAATTGGTTCTCATATTACTCTACCCGGTATTGATACAGCTTTATTAAATGCCGCAACTAAAAATTCCTCATCAAATAGTCTTTTTGGTTTTTATGATTTATTTGTTGGAGGTGCATTTAAGAATGCTGCTATTTTTGCACTTGGTATTATGCCTTATATTTCTTCTTCAATTGTGTTGCAAATAGCTGGAGCGGTTGTTCCTTATTTGCAAAAACTTCAAAAAGAAGGAGAAGATGGTAGAAAGAAAATCAACCAACTTACAAGATATGGAACAGTTTTAATTAGTGCATTCCAAGCTTGGGGAACAACTTCAATCCTTCTTCATATGAATAACAATGGAATGCCTGTCGTTCCAGAAGCAGTTCGTGGCTTTACTTGGATTTTAACAACTGTAATTATTTTAACCTCTGGAACTATGTTTTTAATGTGGATGGGTGAACAGATTACTGATAAAGGAATTGGAAATGGAATTTCTTTAATCATCTTTATTGGTATCATTGATCGTTTCCCATTTGCTCTATTAGATGAATATCAGTTAATCGCTTCTGGTAGTAGAAATCTTGTAATTGAAGTAGTAATTATATCATTGATGGTTTTAATAATTGCTGGAGTTATTTTTGTTACACAAGGCACAAGAAGAATTCCTGTTCAATATGCTAAAAGAGTTGTAGGAAGAAAAGTTTATGGCGGTGTAACTCAATATATTCCATTAAGAGTTAATACAGCTGGAGTAATGCCAATTATTTTTGCTCAATCAATTGTATTTATTCCAACAACATTACTTTCATTCTTCCCAAATAATGAATTTTTATCAAGTGTAAATAGATACATTTCGTATGGATCATTTTTCTATACATTAGCTGAAGCATTGCTTATTATATTCTTTACATACTTTTATACAGCAATTGCATTCAATCCACAAGATGTATCAGACAATATGAAAAAACAAGGTGGATTTATTCCAGGAATTCGTCCAGGCAAACAAACCGCTGATTTCATTGATAATATTCTAACTAAAATTACATTGCCTGGTTCTGTATTTCTTGCAATTATTGCCATATTACCAGTATTTGTTAGATATTTAGGAGTTTCATCAAGCTTTGCTTCATTCTTTGGTGGAACAAGTTTATTGATCGTAGTTGGTGTTGCCTTAGATACTCTTCAACAAATTGAATCTCACTTGTTGATGAGACATTATGATGGATTTATGAAATCCGGAAAACTTAAAGGCAGAAGAGGTTAGTTAAGTTTTGATTTTAATTAAAAGCAAACGCGAAATTGATTACATTCGTGAAAGCTGTAAAATAGTAGCAGAAACATTACAATTATTGAAGCGTTATGCCAAAGCTGGTATAACGACATTAGAGCTGGATAAAATTGCAGAAGATTATATCAGAAGCAATGATGCTCGCCCTGCATTCAAAGGTTATTCTCAAGCAGGTTCGATTGATTTTCCCGGCTCGATTTGTTCTTCTATTGATGATGAGGTTGTACACGGAATTCCGAGCAACAGAGTACTTAAAGAAGGTGAAATTCTTTCTATTGATACAGGTGTTGAAAAGAATGGCTATTTTGGAGATGCTGCTTTAACCGTTGCAATTGGTGAAATTTCAAAAGAGAAACAACAATTAATGGATGTTACTGAAAAATCTCTTTACCTTGCAATTGAACAAGCAGTAGAAAAAAATAGAATTGGTGATATCTCTTATGCTGTTCAATCTTATGTTGATAATTTTGGCTATGGAATTGTAAGAGATTTAACAGGTCACGGAGTTGGAAAATTTTTGCACGAAGAACCACAAATTCCAAATTTTGGAAAGAAAAATAGTGGTGCACTAATTAAGAATGGAATGACTTTAGCAATCGAACCGATGATTAATTTAGGAACTCATAAAGTTTTAGTTGCAGATGATGGTTGGACAATATTAACAGCTGATGGAAAACCTTCAGCACATTTTGAACATACAATTGCAATAATTGACGGTAAACCGGAAATTTTAACAGTAAGCTAATGGCAAAACAAGGACCAATAAAAGTTGATGGAATAATAACCGAAACGTTGCCAAATGCAACATTCAAGGTTCGTTTAGAAAATGGTCATGAAATATTAGCTCACATTTCCGGAAAGATGAGAATGCATTTTATCAAAATATTGGTTGGTGATAAAGTAGCAATTGAGCTTTCACCATATGATTTGAATAAAGGAAGAATTACTTACAGATACAAATAATGGAGTTTTATAATGAAGGTCAGAGCTTCAGTAAAAAAAATGTGTGAACATTGCAAGATTATAAGAAGAAAAGGTGTTGTTCGTGTAATCTGCAAAAATCCAAAACATAAACAAAGACAAGGTTAAAATCAGGAGGTTATAGATTGGCTCGTTTAGCTGGTATCGATCTACCAAAAAATAAAAAAGCTTATATCGGATTGACCTACATATTCGGTATTGGAGTTAGTAGTGCATTAGATATTTTAGAAAAAGCTGAAGTTAATCCAGAGAAAAAAATATCTGAACTTACTGAAGAAGAATTAGCAAAAATTCGTTCTATAATGACTAACGAATATAAGGTTGAAGGAGCTTTAAGAAGTGAAATTCAACAAAATATTAAGAGACTAATGGACATTGGTACATACAGAGGAATTAGACATAGAAGAGGATTACCAGTTCGTGGTCAAAGAACGAGAACTAATTCACGTACACGCAAAGGAAAACGTAAAACAGTAGCTGGTAAAAAGAAAGTAGCAGCTAAGAAGTAATAACTAATTTTATTGAGGAGTTAAATTGGCTAAAGTTGTAAAAAAGACGAGAAAGAAAGTTCACGTTGATGCAGTTGGTGTTGCTCATATAAAAGCATCATTCAACAACGTGATTGTTACGATAACAGATATTTATGGTAACACAATATCATGGTCTTCAGCCGGCAAAAATGGCTTCAAAGGTTCGAGAAAAAATACACCATTTGCATCTCAAGTAACCGCAGAAGCTGCAGCTAAAGAAGCTTACGATCTTGGTTTAAGAAAAATTGATGTCTTTGTTAAAGGTCCTGGCGCCGGTCGCGAAGCTGCTATTCGTGCATTAAATACTGCTGGATTGGAAATTTTATCTATCAAAGATACTACTCCAATTCCTCATAATGGTTGCAGACCACCAAAACGTAGAAGAGTTTAATAGGAGAAATTTTAGATGGCAAGATACACAGGTTCAAGTTGTAAATTATGTAGAAGAGAAAAAACAAAGCTTTTTCTCAAAGGCGCTAAATGTCTTTCTGAAAAATGCCCGCTCGAAAAAAGAAATTACGCACCAGGGCAGCATGGACTTTCCCGTCGTGCTAAATTTTCTGAGTATGGCGTTCAGTTAAGAGAAAAGCAAAAAGTAAAAAGAATTTATGGTTTGTTAGAAACTCAATTCGAAAATTATTTTGAAAAAGCTAACCGCCAAAAAGGTGTTACTGGTGGTAACTTGATTAAATTGTTAGAGAGAAGATTGGATAATGTTGTTTATCGTTTAGGATTCGCTCCATCCAGAAAAGCTGCTCGACAATTGATTCTTCACAGACATTTTACAGTTAACAACAAATTAGTTGATATTCCTTCTTATTTACTAAATCCTGGTGATGTTGTTGCTGTTCGTGAAAAAAGCAAAAAATTAGATGCTATTCATGATTCTTTAAGAAGAACTAAAGATAATGTTTTTTCTTGGCTTTCTGTTGATAAAGCTGCTTTATCAGGCACTTTCTTAAATATTCCAGAAAGAGAAGAAATTCCATTAAATGCTAATGAACAACTTATTGTTGAGTTATATTCTAAGTAGAAATTTTAATTATAAAGAGGATACTAAATGAGCTATCCATTCATTAAGATGCCAGAAGCAATTCAATATGATGAATCTTCTAGCAACGAAAGATTTGGAAGATTTTTTGTTCAACCGCTCGAAAGAGGTTATGGAGTTACTCTCGGAAATTCATTACGTAGAGTTTTACTTTCTTCTTTAACTGGAGCGGCAATCACTGCTGTTAAAATAGACGGTGTATTACACGAATTCTCAACAATTCCCGGCGTTGTTGAAGATGTTACTGAATTCATTCTTAATCTTAAAAAAGTTAGATTGAGATTGAATGAAAAGAAAACTGCCGAGTGCGAAATCTCGATTTCAGGTGCTAAAAATTTTACCGCAGCAGATATTCAAAAAGCTTGTCCTGATGTTGAAATTCTTAATCCAGAATTATTAATTGCAAGATTAAATGATAATGCAAAATTAGTTCTTGAATTGAAATTTGGCGTTGGCAAAGGATATGTTCCTGCTAATGAACAAAAAATTCCAGATATGAGTATTGGTACTATTCCAATCGATTCAATTTTTACTCCAATCGTTAACGTTCGTTACGATGTTGAAAATGTTCGTATCGGTGAAAGAAATGATTATGAAAAACTTACGTTAGAAATTACTACTGATGGTTCTATAACTCCAGCAGAAGCTCTTTCTAATTCTGCAAAAATTCTTAAAGACCATATTGCATTGTTTGTTAATTTCAATACTGAACCTGAAGAAGAAAAAGTTGAAGCTCCGAGAGATACTGAAGCAGAAAGAATGAGAAAAATTCTTATGACCAGTATTGATGATCTTGAACTTAGTGTTCGTTCTCATAATTGTTTGAAAGCAGCTAATATTAAAACTTTGGGTGATTTAGTTAGTAAAGATGAAAGTGAAATGTTGAAGTTTAGAAACTTTGGCAGAAAATCTTTAGCTGAATTGACTGAATTAGTTGATAACTTCGGTCTTGAATTTGGAATGAACGTTGATAAATACTTAAAAGATAATCCAGAAAATAATAAATAGTTTTTCCAGAAGGTTGAAGAATGAGACATAGAGTAAAAGGTAGAAAGTTAAAGAGAACATCGAGCCATCGCTCTGCATTATTAAGAAATTTGGCTACATCTCTTTTGAAACACAAAAAAATTACAACTACTGTTGCTAAAGCAAAAGAATTAAGAACTTTTGTTGAACCAATTATAACTCGTGCAAAAGAAAATACTGTTCATGCAAGAAGAGTTATAAATGAAGATATTAAAGATCGTGCAGTAGTTAAAGAACTCTTTGATGAAATTGTTGCTAAAGTTGGTGATCGTCCTGGTGGTTATACAAGAATTGTAAAATTAGGACAAAGAAAAGGTGACGCTGCTGAATTAGCAATTATTGAATTGGTTGATTACAGTGGAATTATTCCTCCTAAACAATCAAAAAAATCTAAGGAAGAAACTAAACCAACTGAAGAAAATGCAGCAGAAGTAAAAGAAGAGAAAAAAGAAAAAAAAGCTTCAAAGCCAAGAGCTAAAAAAGAAAAATCTGAAGCAGAACCAAAAGAAAAGAAAACTAAAAAATCTAAAAAAGAAGCTGAAGCATAATTTCTTTTTCAAAATTTCTAAGAAGAGTAATCGATGTTCGGTTACTCTTTTTTATTTTAAATACGAAATGAATTTCTTACATGAGATTAGAAATCTTAACCCAAAAATTTTTCACGCCTTTTATTTCATATATTTGATTCATGAAAAAGATAGAATTCTTAAAACCGGTTTATTCAATTCAGGAAATTCCAAAAGATAATTTACCTCAGTTACTTTTATGTGGAAGATCTAACGTTGGTAAATCTTCATTCATTAATTCGATTTTTAATACGAAGATAGCAAAAACAAGTTCAACTCCCGGTAAAACGCGTTCGCTCAATTTTTACAAAGTTGACAACAAATTTTTTGTTGTTGATTTACCCGGTTTTGGTTATGCAAAAGTTTCTCAAAAAGAAAGAGAGGATTGGAATAAACTTATTTTAAAATTAATCTCGATAAAAACTTCAATTCAAGTTGCATTTCATATTATTGATAGCAGACATTCACCACAAGATTCTGATATAGAATTAAATGAATTTATTCACTCACAAAATATTCCTTACTTTGTAATTCTCAACAAGATTGATAAGTTAAATCAAAAAGAAAAATCAGAAAGTGTAAAAAGAATTAGAGAATATTTTCCTGAATTAATTCTTAACGAAAATCTTTTTCTCTTTTCTGCAATTAATGGTTTTGGTAAAAAAGAAATTGTTCAACTTCTAAATCGTCTCTTCTCATGAATTTTTACACAAACTTTCTTATTATTGACTTCAAAAAAATTATCTTTAATAATCTTCGGTAAACATAAATGGGCTTAGATGGTAAGTACAAAAAAAGAATTTTAATCTTTGCATTAATTCCAATCTTATTAGCAATTCCTTTCTTTACCGAAGATGTAATCTTTCGAGTAATCTCTGCAATCATTTTAATAATCTATGCTGGCTTTATAATTTTTTTACGAGACACGAATAAAGTTGAAACGCTTCCAATTGAATCAGATTCAAAACTTGATGAACCTGCAATCTTACGAAATGCTAAAATTGAACCAGATTTTGGTGAAGAAATTAAAATTATTTCAAAAAATAAAATTGAAGTAATTACCGCTGATGATCTTCAAAGCACAATTGTTCGAACTAAAAAAGATATTTTTAAACCACCAGATTTTAAAAAACATTTTGAGAGCATTGTTCTTGAAGAATTACCTTCGGATGTTAATCAAGATGAACAATTTGGATTTGTGCTCGAAAAAATTTTAAGCGTTGTTAAAGATGCATACTTGGCACACACTGCTGCTTTCTTTTGGTATAATCAAAAAAGGAAAAGATTAACTCTTGAAAGATATGTTTCAAGTTCTACTCAAATCGCAAAACAAAAATTTGATTTAGAAGATGACATTCTCGGCAAAATAATTCAAAATGAAGAACCGGAAATTTTAACAGATATTACAAGTAACGCAGAAGTTGATATTATTCGTTATTATTCTCAACCGCAAGGCATTAAAAGTTTTGTCGGTGTTCCATTGTTCTATGGAAAGACTTTGATGGGTGTTTTGGTTCTTGATTCAAAAGAATCTGATGCTTTCGGAATTGAACAAGTTTATTCACTTGGAAAAATTGTTCGTGTAATTTCTATTATAATTAATTTGTTCGAAGAAAAATTTGCAGAATCACAAGCTGAACAAAGATTAAAAACTTTAACAGAAATATTTTCCTTCGATAAAAAATTTGAGAACGAAAATGATCTTTATGCTTCAATAGAAACTGCTGTCAATGGGCTTATTGATTGGGATGTTTTTACTTTAGTTACTTATCATCCTGCAGAGCAAAAATTTAAAACTTCAAAAATTATAAATCGTACATCTTTGAAATATGTTGGATTCAATTTAGAAATAAATTTGAATGATACTTTAGTTGGCAGATCAATACAAAATGCGACACCAGTAAAAATTGATGATACTTCATCGCCAGATATTTTACCACGTTTTTCAAAAAATGAAGATGTTAGTTTTGATGGTTCATTCCTTGCAATTCCGCTTGTTTATGATAAACAAATTTATGGCGTTTTGTGTTTTGAAAGTCTGAAGAAAAATGTGTATTCAAACAATGAAGTTCTTTTCATAAAAAATGCTACAAAAATATTTGCTTTCATTTTACATTCATACTCGGTTGTAAATTTACTACGTTCATTCATTTCGCACGATATAGAATCTCATGCATTAAATTATGATTCATTCATGGAAAGATTTGCTGTGGAATTATTTAAAAGCAAAGAACTAAGATTGCAAGGTGCATTAGCATTAATTAGAATTGACGATCTTCTTGAACAAGAATCATTGTTTGAAGAAAATCCTTTCCCAAAAATATTGAAATCAATTGCTGCAACAATCAAAGAAGAAATGACACCATTAAATATTTTCGGTCGTTTGAGTGAAAAAGTATTCGCTGTTTATTTCTTTAATACATCTCCCAAAGAGGTTTTTGTTTGGGCAGAAAAATTAAGAATTAAAATTGCTCGTAAACCAATTGCTGTAGTCGCAAAGCAAACTACTTTTACCGTTTCTATTGGTGTTGCTGCCACAACTGGCAAAATTGATGCAAATGAAATTTTACAAAATGCAGAACTTGCATTAAACAAAGCTCTTGAAAAAGGTGGTAATTCTGTTAAAAGTATCAATTAAAGGAAATTATTGTGAATAATTTTATCGTTGTTGT
>Ga0272446_1001287_pt1 | contig 36825 bp, 29 predicted proteins | sample YNPCB0061_FD_194587 | JGI IMG/M metagenome (GOLD analysis project Ga0272446, IMG submission 194587) | Hot spring microbial mat communities from Yellowstone National Park, WY, United States - YNP-CB-006-1 | ecosystem: Environmental > Aquatic > Thermal springs > Hot (42-90C) > Sediment | place...
AGCTGCATGACTTCGCTCGCTTCGCCTTCCCAGACCTCTACCAGCAAAGATGGGGAGTTGTGTAGATGCCTATGCCCCGAGGGGGAGGGGAGTTATTCAGCACTTCCTTAGGGCGTCAGGCGGACGGGCCATCCCATGGCCTGGATGCGATGGGCAAGGTCGTGGAGCCAGCCTTCCGGCAAGGGGCTCAGGCGTGCCGCTTCCACCTGCATGGAGGGACGGGCCAGGCCATAGAGCAAGACCCCTTGCAGGGGCAACTTGTCTTTTCGCGCCTGGGCCAGCATTGCCAGATAGGCATCAACCTCCGTTGCGCTGGGCGGCGTGCCATCCAAAGCGAACATGCAGGTCTGTACCCAGGTGGGACAGAGCCGCGCGGATTGTTGGAGGCGTTGATAGTGCCGTTCCGGTGTCGTCTCGGTGCCATTGACCAAGCGCATGCCGGCGCGGGTGGCCCGGTCAAACTTGAACCATACCTCGCCGTTGAGAAGCCGCATCGCCTGGAGTCCCGTCTGTACGTAAAGGCGGTGGAACAGGCTGCCATTGCTGATGAGGACCAATTTGACCCCCCGGCCCGGCAGACCGAAATCCGTCATGGCCCGGCCGACCAATTGCACCACTTCAGCAAATTCCGGCGCGCTCGTGGGTTCTCCGTTACCCGACAGGGCTAGGTCATTGAGCCGGCGCATATGGACGGGGACGTGTTTCACCAGGTAATCGCCCTGCACGATGTCCGCCAACATGCGGCGCAATTCCTTATCCAGCAGGGCAAGATCGGTGGGCGGTGGGCCGCCGCGGCGAAGATTCGGTACCTGGCAGTAGATGCAGCGCCAGTTGCAGGCGTTGTTGGGATTGAGGTTGATCCCCACCGACACCCCACCGGCGCGGCGGGAGAGTACCGGGTAGACATAGGTCATGCCGGCGGTGTCCCGATCATGGTCGGTGGTGGTGAGGATATGGGGGGGGCTTTTCACGCCGGCATTCTGGCACACTCGCGGCATGCTCCACGATTTCGCCCAACGCCTCATCCACTGGCAAGGCTGCCATGGCCGCCATGACCTGCCTTGGCAGCGTGGCGAAGCCATGCCTGATCCCTACCCTATCTGGCTGTCGGAGATCATGCTGCAACAGACACAGGTGGAAACGGTGATCCCTTATTACGAGCGCTTTCTGCAGCGTTTCCCGGATATCGAGAGTCTGGCGTCGGCCAGCGAGGATGAGGTTTTGGCCCATTGGGCGGGGCTGGGGTACTACAGCCGGGCGCGGAATCTGCATGCCGCCGCGCGCCGGATTCAAACAGAACACGGGGGGCATTTCCCCCGGGATCCGGCGTTGATCCAAGCCTTGCCCGGTATCGGTCGTTCCACGGCCGCGGCCATCGCCGCCTTTGCCTATGACCAGCGCTGCGCCATCCTGGACGGCAACGTGAAACGGGTATTGACCCGGGTTTTCGGTGTGGAGGGGTGGCCCGGGGAAAAGGGTGTGGAAAATCGCCTCTGGAGCTTGGCGGAAGATTTGCTGCCCGCCCAGGATATCCGCGCCTATACCCAGGGTCTCATGGACTTGGGCGCTACCCTGTGTACCCGCGCCAAGCCCCGTTGCGGGGTATGCCCGTTCACGGACGCGTGCGTCGCCAACAGGCAGGGGCGGCAACATGAACTGCCCGGTCCGCGCCCGAAACGGACCTTGCCGGAGAAGCGGACCGCCATGCTGGCCATTTTGCATGCCGGCGAGGTATTGCTGGAGAAACGTCCTTCCTCCGGCATCTGGGGCGGCCTGTGGAGCCTGCCGGAATGTCCCGCCGATGCGGACATCAGCCGGGTCGCCCATGGACTGGGCTATCGTGCGAAACGTTGCGAGGCCTTACCGGAGTTGGTGCACCGCTTCACTCACTTCCGTCTCGCGATTTCTCCCTGGCGTCTGGATGTAGGCAGACCGGCGACGTCAGAGGAACCGGGGCGCTTGTGGTTGCCATTGCAGGACTCGGCCGGGGTGGCCCTGCCAACCCCGGTGCGTCGCATCCTGGCGTCTTTGGCGCAGTAGACCAACCTGGTGTCTGATCCACCCTGCCGGGGTCAGATATCCACGCTTTCCGCCCAGATCAAGGCATTGACGTGGGCCAGATTGACGCTGTCCGCGTCCACGCCGATATCGGCCGCCAGGTCGGCGATGGTTTCCTGGTCGAAACGTTCGCAGGCGGTGGCCAGTTCCAGGTAGGGGGCATAGGGCCCGTCCTCGTGCACCAGGGCATTCGTGACCGCCTCCGGCAGATTCAGGTGCGCCAAGGCTTGGCTCATGGGGACGTTGAGCAGCGCATCCAGCAGGGAAAACAGGCCGGTGATGAACAGCCCTCCCCGTTGGGAAGGCTCAACGCGTTCCCGGCCCAGGGCCTCGGTGAAATGGGCCCTGGCCAGGGCGTTGCGCAGAAGCGCCTGATTGCGGGCCGTGGCATGAACACTGCTGAACAGAAGCAGGGTGAGCCAGCGGTATGTCTGGTCATAGCCCAACAGGCTCAGGGCGTGGCCGATGGATTTGATGGTGGCGCGCAGGCCGATGGCGGGGGAATTGATGTAGCGCAGCAGCTTGTAGGACAGGGCCGGGTCCAGCTTGAATGTGTCTTCCAGGACATTGACTTCCGCCCCTTCCTTCACCTTGTTCAACAGGTCCATCACACGCATGACGTTGGCGTCCATGCGGCTTGGCTTGGAGGGTTCCAACTGCGTGAAGTAATAGCCCTGGAACAACTCGAAGCCCAGCTTTGCGCAGGTCTCGTAGGCCTCCAGGGTGTCGACCTGGGTTGCCACAAGGAGGTGACGGTGGCCGGGTCCCCGCCGCAGTCGGGCAACCCGCTCCGCCAGGGCCATGACGTCATACCGGGTGGTGTCCAGGCGCACATAGCGGCAGACGGGCAGCAAGGGGTTGGGCGATGTTGCGTCGGGAACGTCGTCCAGCGCCATGATCAGGCCCTGGCGTGACAGTTCCTCTGCCCTGGCGACCAAGGCGGCATCCGGTTCACCGTCCGGATGCAACGCCAATACCACCTTGTCCCGGGGCAGCTGTTCCACCAGAGGATTGAAGAGCATCTGCAAAGACACGCCGAGGAAGGTGAGCTTGTTGCCCAGGGCCCTCTGGAAATCCAGGTCGATGGCGCTGATCAGCAGGTGCTCGTCCTGGGCCTGTTGCAGGCTGCGGGCGCCGGGGAGCACCTCCACAGGGACCCGGTCGCGCCGCTTGAGTTCATAGCCGAGGATATGGTCTTCGCCATCCAGTAGCGGCTGGCGTGTCAGAAAACGCTGAAGCGTCTCCAGGCCTTTGCCGCTCTTGCGGGGGGCCGTTGAGAGCCCGATACCCTGGGGGCCGGAGGTGTGTTGGATACTCATGTGGGCGGTACCAGGCTTGTGTGTGGGATGGGAGCGGGCTCAGGAACTCTTTTGCAGCCGTTCGAAAAGGCTGTTGACGGCCCGGTCTATCAGGGCGACGTTGTCCACGATCTTGGCGCTGCCTTCCCTCAGTTTGTGGGCCAGGCCAGCGGCATTGATGGAGACGGCTCGCTCTCCCAGGCGATTGGTGAACAAATAGGTGCCTCGCAATGGGCTGATCCATGCCAGCTTGGCTCGCAGAGAAGTGCCATCCTCCAGCGTGAATTCGAGCCAGGTACCACGTTTCAGCTGCCGCACTTGCCCTTCGTAAACACCCATGACGCCGTCGTCTTCCGCGGGAAGTCGCTCCTGGCCGACGACGTCGGCGATGATGATCTCTTCCGCTTCGTCCTGGAGATCAAGCGGTGCGCTGATTTCTCGCAGGATGCGGGAGTCGGTTTCAACCTTCGTAGAGGGGGAGGGGATGTCGTGTAAATCGGGGCTGTCGAAGGCGAAAGACATGCGTGGCGGAACCGGGGAGAGGATCGAGCGGGCCTTGCCGATGGAGGCAGTTTTTCCCCCGCCCAAGGGATCGGCCTTGACGGCCTCCGCATGGTACTTCACCAGATTGGCGAAAAACCTGTCCCGCTCGGCCTGATTCAACCCGACGGCACGAATGCCCTCATCGAGCTGCTTGAGCAGTTTGGGCAACAGGGTCACCAGCTTCTGCTTTTCTTCCCTGGTGGCCTTGGGTGTCAGGCTCCACAGCAAGTCGTCCATGGTGGACAAGGCCTGGTCCCATCCATCACTGTTGGCGCCTTTCTTCAGGTACAGGTCGGCGAGATGGTCGGCCCACGGGCCCTGCAGGAAGAGGAGGATGGACTCGGGGGCATCGCTGTCCAGCAAGCGGGCTTGCACAGCCTCGATAGCCAGGGTGTGGGCCAGGACGGTCTGCTCGTTCTGTTGCAGGATCTGGGCGCTGTGGCAGGCGCGCTCGTCCGCCAGGCGTTTCTCCTCCTCCATGAACTGACGCAGCTGCTCCAGCACGTCGGAGAAGACGTCCACCTTGTCCTCGAACTCGTTGAGCACCCTCTGGACCAATGCATCCACGGTCTTGTACAGGGCGCTGTCGTGGCCTTCCTGCTCGTTCCAGCCCAGGGCGGCATCCGCCAAGGCATCGAGCAATTTGCGTGCGGGGTGGTTCTTCTGGCTGAAGAAACTTTTGTCCAGCATGGCCACTTTCAGGACCGGAATCTGCAGCCGGCCGATCAGGGCTTTCATGCCATCGGGCAGACGGGGGTCGTCCAGGATGTAGTCGAACATCAGTGCCACGATATCCAGGGTCATGGCATCCATGTGCCCCATGTTGCCGGCCGCCCCCGTGTGCTTGATGGCCCGCAACACATTGACCTGGCCGTTGGCCAGGACCCCGGGGTCCAGCTGGGCGCCCGTCAAGCCATCCAGGTCGCCCTGCTGGATCCGTGTCAGTCGCTGCACCACCTCGGCGGACTCGATTTCGCCCTCGTTGGCGGCCTCGGCGCCGCCCCCCCCCGGGAGGGAAGGCAGGGAGGGTAGATGGGGGGCTCCGCCGATCCGGCCCATGGACATGAGCTGTTGCAGCATGGCGAACATATCCCCTCCCGGGGGGTGGGTATGTTCGCTGGGCGTGGTTGAATCCTGGGGGGATGTCCCGCTTGTCCGGGGGCCGGTCGCCCCACCCCCGGAGCGCCGGACTTCCAGTCTGATGGAGGGAAGCACGCCTTTGCCGATCAGCAGGCCGTTGATTTTTTCATACACCTGCTTGATCTGCCCGGGCAGGTGGAGGTTCAGGCGGGTCACCAGCATCAGCCTGATCTTGTTACTGGCGGGCAGCTCCTTGATGGCATCCATCAAGGTTTCGCCAATGACTTCAGGCGCCAGGGGATTGGGGCCGAAACGCAAGTCCGGATCCTCCAGCAAGACACCCATGCGACGGTCCAGGCCGGGCAATTCATCGTGGCATGCTATCCGCAAGGCATGGCTGATGGTGCTGCTGGCCAGGGTCAGTTCCAGTTCCTCCGGCTCCACCAGGTTGAGTTGGGAAGCGTCCAGCCGGGTCTGGGTTTCCTGGGGCAGGTGACCGCGCCGTCCGGCCTCGTTGAAGCGCTGGAACAGGCGGCGCCTGAATGTGCTGACCAGAGCCTGCTGCTGGGACTGGACCTGTTCCCGGGTATCCATGTACAGGCAATACATGACATGGGAAGGATTCCTGCTGGCCAGGTCGAGCAGTTCGACGGCGGTACGTTCCAGGATTTTGGAGAAAACCTCAGACATCTCCGCCACCGCCAGATCGCGGATTTCGTCCAGCAAGGAAGGGGAAACATTCATCCCCGCCGATTGGTTCTGTCCGAGATTCCTCATCATCAATAGGTCATTGAGCATTTCATCCATGGCCTGGCCTCCTGACCCCGGCAATGGTGTTGCTTGCCATGGCCGAGGGTATGTCCACTCCCCGGTACTCTCGGCGAGATGGGGGGTAGCCAAACCAAGGCGGCCGTCTAAGCGGAAGCCCACTGGCAAACCTGCCTCACCTAGCAGCCCCGCCGCCTTGGGGTGATTCCTTTAGGCCGGTGGCTTTGCGTCCCCGCTTTTCAACGGGTTTGCCCTTGAGTAGGTGGAGTTGTCAGAACGACACAACGTTGTGCCGCATATCGACCATTGTAGAGAAAACTTTAAATGCCCCTCCCGCAATGGCTCGAACGGCGCATTCAGCCGGTTCAATGGTTTAGCCGGTCCCAATGGGCGCAATGCCGGCGAAACGGGGGCTTGTCGGGTCTCCCGGCCTCTTGTCAAGCCTTGTCCGTACCCGGGCCTTGCACCATGCTTGCCGGGTTGTCACACGCTGTCTACCAGAACGCCATGTCCGTACACATGAAAATCCTGTCCCGACTGGCCCAGGAACTGGGCGTCGTCCCGGCCCGGGTCAATGCCGCCGTCGAACTGCTGGATGATGGCGCCACCGTGCCCTTCATTGCCCGCTACCGCAAGGAGGCCACCGGGGGCCTGGACGATACCCAGCTGCGCTTTCTGGAAGAACGCCTGGGCTACCTGCGGGAACTGGAGGAGCGGCGCGGGGCCATCCTGTCCAGCATCGACGAGCAGGGCAAGCTCTCGCCGGAACTGCGGGCCGAGATCGAAGCCGCGGATACCAAGCAGCGCCTGGAGGATCTGTACCTGCCCTACAAGCCCCGACGTCGCACCAAGGCCCAGATCGCCCGGGAGGCGGGTCTGGAGCCCCTGGCCGACGCTTTGCTGGCGGACCCCGGCCTGGTCCCGGAAGACGTGGCCCTGGCCTATGTGGATGTGGATAAAGGCATTGCGGACGTGAAGTCCGCTCTGGACGGGGCCCGCCAGATCCTCATGGAGCGCTTCGCCGAAGATGCCGGCCTCATCGAGAAACTGCGGGTCTATCTCCAGGATCGGGGCAGGGTGGTGTCCCGGGTGCTGGAGGGCAAGGAGAACGAGGGCCAGAAATTCCGCGACTGGTTCGAGTTCGACGAAGCCTGGAAGGACATGCCCTCCCACCGGGCCCTGGCCCTGTTCCGGGGTCGGGCAGAGGGCATCCTGGCCGTCACCGTGAAGCTGCCGGAGGAACTGCAGGAGGGTTGCGCCAGCGCCAATCCCTGCGAGGGCATGATCGCCGCCCACCTGGGCCTGGGGGACCAGGGCCGGCCTGGCGACAAGTGGCTCATGGACACGGTGCGCTGGACCTGGAAGGTGAAGCTGTCCCTGCACCTGGAACTGGACCTGATGAATGCCCTGTTCGAGCGGGCCGAGGCTGAGGCCATCCGGGTGTTCGCCGCCAACCTGAAGGATCTGCTGCTGGCCGCGCCGGCGGGCCAGAAGGCGGTCATCGGCCTGGACCCGGGCATCCGCACCGGGGTGAAGGTGGCGGTGGTGGACCGCACCGGCAAGTTGCTGGATACGGCCACCCTCTATCCTCACGAGCCGCGCAACGACTGGGAGGGCGCCCTCAACAGCCTGGGCCGCCTGGTGGTGACCCACGAGGCCCGGCTCATCAGCATCGGCAATGGCACCGCCAGCCGGGAGACGAACAGGCTGGTGGCGGACCTCATGGGCCGTTATCCCCAGCTGGGCATTACCAAGGTCACGGTGTCCGAGGCAGGGGCTTCCGTCTACTCCGCCTCCGAGACGGCGGCCCGGGAGTTTCCGGACCTGGATGTCTCCCTGCGGGGGGCGGTGTCCATCGCCCGCCGGCTCCAGGACCCTCTGGCGGAGCTGGTGAAGATCGAGCCCAAGGCCATCGGCGTGGGCCAGTACCAGCACGACGTGGGCCAGACCAAGCTGTCCCACGCCCTGGAGGCCGTGGTGGAGGATTGCGTCAACGCCGTGGGGGTGGACGTGAACACCGCCTCGGCGGCCCTGCTGGCCCGGGTATCCGGCCTCAATGCCGCCCTGGCGCGGGAGATCGTGGCCTACCGGGACGCCCATGGCCCCTTTGCCGACCGGGAGGCCCTGAAGCAGGTGCCCCGCCTGGGGCCCAAGACCTTCGAGCAGGCCGCCGGCTTCCTGCGGGTCCCTGGGGGCAGCAACCCGCTGGACGCCTCCGCCGTGCACCCGGAGTCCTACCCGGTGGTGGATCGCATCCTGGCGGCGCTGAAGACGGATATCCGCGGCCTCATCGGCAACACGCATGTGCTGAAACGCCTGAATCCCGAGTCTTTCGCCGATGAGCGTTTTGGCCTGCCCACGGTGAAGGACATCCTACGGGAACTGGAAAAACCCGGGCGGGACCCCCGCCCAGAATTCCGTACCGCCACCTTCCAGGAGGACGTGCAGGACCTGAAGGACCTGAAGCCGGGCATGGTGCTGGAAGGCACGGTCACCAACGTCACCAATTTCGGCGCCTTTGTGGACATCGGCGTGCACCAGGATGGTCTGGTGCACATTTCCGCCCTGTCAGACCGCTTCGTGCAAGACCCGCGGGAGGTAGTGAAGGCGGGGAGCATCGTCCGGGTGAAGGTGCTGGAGGTGGACATTCCCCGCCGGCGCATCGCCCTTACCCTGCGCCTGAAGGACGAGGTGAAGCCCCGGGAGCAGCCCCAGCGGGGCGGCCCGGCCTTCCGGTCTGGGGCCGCACGGCAGCAGACCCCGCCGGGTGGCGCCCTGGCGCATGCCCTGGGCCGGGCCATGGGACAGCGTTGAGGTCAGCAAACCCTGCCTTTCCGGGCCTATGCTGGAAGTGGAACGTGGGTGATGGGGGGGCTATGTCCTCGGGGTGGGAAGAGGGGGGCGTCAGACGATCAATCAATCTGGGTTCAAGCCTCTTCCCGCTGCGCCGATAAAGTGCTTGCGATGAGGTATTTGCGATAGGGTATTTGCGATAAGGCACTGGGGATGAGGCACTGGGCTCAAGACCGGATTTGTCCATGACCACCACCGACACCATCAAGAAAATCGCCGTGGGCCAGTTGCGCCCCGGCATGTACATACACGACTTGAATTGCTCGTGGATGGATCACCCATTCGTCACCAACAGCTTCATGGTCGACAGCGACAAGCGGGTGAGGGAGGTCCAGTCCTTGGGTATCCCCGAGGTCTATATCGACACCCTCAAGGGGCTGGATGTGGCGGATGCGCCCACTCAGGCGGAGGTGGACAGCGCCATCGCCCGGGATATGGAAGCCATCGCCCGGGAGCCGGCGCAGGAGATTCGCCGCGTGTCCCTGGAAGAGGAACTGGGACGGGCGCAAAAACTCCATTCGGAGGCCAACCGGGTGGTGAAGGGCATGCTCCAGGACATCCGCCTGGGTCGGCAGATCGAAATGGATCGGGTGGAGCCCTTGGTGGAGCAGATGGTGGACTCCATCTTCCGCAACCAGGACGCCCTCTTGCCCTTGGCCCGGCTCAAGGAGCACGACAACTACACCTTCCAGCATTCGGTTTCGGTCTGCGCCCTGCTGGTGTCCTTCGCCCGGAGCCTGGGCCTGGAGCGGGCCGTCATCAAGGAAATCGCCATCGGCGGGCTGCTCCACGATGTGGGCAAGGCCCAGGTGCCGGATGAGATCCTCAACAAGCCCGCCAAGCTCACCGAGGCGGAATTCACCAAGATGAAGTCCCATGTGGTGCAGAGCATCATCATTCTGCAGAACACCCCGGGCATCAGCCAGATCGCCCTGGACGTGGCGGGCCAGCACCATGAACGCTATGACGGCAGCGGTTATCCCAACAAGCTGAAAGGCAGCGAGATTTCCCTTTACGGCCGCATGGGGGCCATCGTGGACGTGTATGACGCCCTCACCTCGGACCGGGTCTACCACAAGGGCATGGCGCCCACCGCCGCCCTGGGCCGACTGCTGGAGTGGAGCAAATTCCACTTCGACCCGGAACTGGTGCGGGCCTATGTGCGCTCGGTGGGTATCTATCCCACCGGTTCCCTGGTGCGCCTGGAGAGCGGACGCCTGGGGGTGGTGATGGAGCAGCACCAGGACAAGCCCATGCAGCCCCGGGTGAAGGTCATGTTCCACGCCGTGCACCAGCGTTACCTGCCGCCGGAGATCGTCGACCTGGCCTGGCCAGGCTGCCAGGACCGCATCCTGGGTCATGAGGAATACGAGGCCTGGCGGATCGACCCGAAACAGTGGTTGCCCCAAGTGGCGTGAGGCCGCCGGACTGAGCGCTTACGGCGTGCCAGCCATCTCCGCTCGCATCTCCGTTTCCAGTTCTGTCAGGTCGGCCTCGTCCAGTTCCAGACGTGCCATGCAGGCATCCTTCCAGCCTTCCCCCCAGGCCCGGTCGTCTTCCTGAGTGGCCTGATGATGGGTGTGGCAGGCAAGGTTCAGCAGCGCACACAGGCGCCCCGCCGCCTCGGGGAGGTCCCGCGGCTCCAGGTTGTGGTGATGGCGAATGGCCTGTGCAATGGTGTCCGGAAGCTGCCAGTTTTTCGCCACCATTTCCCCCAGCAAAGCATGGTCCGTATTCTGTTCGTGATCCACGGCGGGTATCTCGGCCCAGCGGCCCTGGGCCAGGAGGTCTCCGTAGGCGGGCATGCGCTTTGCCAGCAGCGCCAGACCGCAATCGTGGAACATGCCAAGGGTGTAGGCCTGATCGGGTGAAATACCCCGGGGCCGCAGCCGTTTGGCGGCGGCCATGGCGTATTGGGCAATCCGGCCGCTACGCTGCCACAGGGCCTCCAGGGCCGCGTTGTGGGCCTCGCCGCCCAGGGCGGCCCGCAGGGAGATGCCCCGCAGGATGGCCAGGGTGGGCGGTATGCCCAGCAGGGTCACCGCCCGCTCCACGGTCTCCACCTTGGCATGCAGGCCGAATACCGGCGATCCCACCACCCGGAAAACCGCGCCGCTGAGGGCGCCGTCCTGGCGGATCAACTGGGCCACATCGTTCGTGCTGACATCCGCGTTCTGCAGCAGGGCCTGGATCTTCATCAGTACATCAGGCAGGGGGGGGATTTTTATGCCGCTGGCCAGGATGGCCTGGATGCGTGCGGTGTCTTGGGATTCACTCATGGGCATGTGAAAACGTGGCATGGGGCTGAATATAGCATCGGCCCCGGGTCCAGCCCCACGGGCTAAAATGACCCCAAACAGCCCGAGCCATGACATCGTCCACGGCACTTCCCTCCATCCCTGCCCACCACCTGAGCGTCTGCGGGGTGGTGGAGGTCCTAGGAGCCTGATCGTGATGGCGGGCGGCGCCGTTGCCTTCCTGGTGAGCCTGGAAAAATGCTTGCTGGATCGCTTTCGCCCTTCTCACCGTCACCCATCCCATCAACAACAAGCATCCGCGCAAAAAACATGACCATCGAAGCCATTCCCCTCATCACACCCACCTTCTGCCTGGGGCCTGATTCCAGCCAGTGGGAGGCCCTGGAGCAGCTGCTGGAGAACGGGCTCAACCACGCCCCCGTGTGCGAGTCCGAAAGCTGGCTTGGCCTGGTGACCGTGCACGATCTGCTGGGCGAGGTGCTGCCCGTGAGCGCCCGCATGGAGCACGGCCTGGCCCACCTGGGTTTCGTGGGGGATGCCACCGCCATGCTCGCCGCCCACTTACAGGAGATGAAGCAGCGCACGGTGAAGGACCTGGTGCGGCGGGATGTGCCCACCCTGCGGCGGGACCATGGCCTGATGGAGGCGGCCCTGCTGCTCTACCAGCAAGGCATATCCCTGCCGGTGCTGGGCTCCGACGGACGTTTGCTGGGTATGCTCTCGGCCCGGGCTCTGCTGAAGTACCTAGCGGAAAAGTCGGGGGTCTGAGATGCACGGCGAAGCTTCCACTTCCCAGGTGATCCTGGGGTTGTCCCCCCTGGTGGTGTCCCTTTCCATCTTCGTGCTGACCTACGCGATCATCGTCACGGAGCGCATCAACCGCTCGGTGGTGGCCCTGCTGGGGGCTGGGCTCATGGTCCTGTCCGGCGTGCTGCACCAGACGGAAGCCTTCCATGGCATCGACCTCAACACCATCAGCCTGCTCACCGGCATGATGGTCATCGTCGCCATCACCCAGAAGAGCGGGGTGTTCCAATACGTGGCCATCAAGGCCACCAAGGTAGTGAAGGCGGACCCCTGGGGCCTGCTGGTGATGCTGAGCCTGGTGACGGCGACGTTCTCAGCCCTGCTGGACAATGTCACCACCGTGTTGCTCATCGCTCCGGTGACCCTGCTGATCACCGACGCCCTGTGCATCAGCCCCTATCCCTTCCTGTTCTCGGTGATCCTGGCCTCCAACATCGGCGGTACCGCCACCCTCATCGGCGACCCGCCCAACATCATGATCGGCTCGGCGGCCCGGCTCACCTTCAACGACTTCCTCGTCAACCTGGCGCCGGTGGCGGTGCTGGTGCTGCTGCTCACCCTCATCCCCATCTATCTCGTCTGGGGTCGCAAGCTCCAGGCCACGGCCGAGAACCGGGCCCTGGTCATGGCCTTCAACGAGCGGGAATCCATCACTGACGCGCGCCTGCTGAAGCAGGCCCTGGCCGTCATCGCCCTGGTGATCCTGGGCTTCGTCCTGGCCCACCACATCGGCCAGGAGCCGGGCACCATCGCCATGTTCGGCGCGGCCCTGCTGCTGCTGCTGCGGGTTTATGACAAGCAGGCCGAGGAGCAGTCCCATGCCATCCACCACACCTTCGGCGAGGTGGAGTGGGTCACCATTTTCTTCTTCGTGGGCCTGTTCGTGGTGGTGGCGGGTATCGAGAAGGCGGGAGCCCTGGAACTGCTGGCCCACGAGATCGTGGCCTGGACCGGCGGCGATTTCGCTATCACCGCCTACGCCATCCTGTGGGTCTCCGCCATGCTGTCCGCCGTGGTGGACAACATCCCCTTCGTGGCCACCATGATCCCGGTGATCCAGAGCATGAGCGGCGTGTTTACCCCGGAGCAGATCAACACCCTGTGGTGGTCCCTGGCCCTGGGGGCCTGCCTGGGAGGTAACGGCTCCCTGGTGGGGGCCTCCGCCAACCTGGTGGTGGCGGGCCTTGCGGAGCGGGCGGGGCAGCCCATCCGCTTTCTGCCCTTCATGCTGATGGCCTTTCCGCTGATGTTGTCCAGCATCGCGGTGAGCCATCTCTATCTCTGGCTGCGGTATCTGTAATGGCGGAGGCCGCGCCGGTGTTACCCTTCACCGATTAGGTTTTTCGGTTTTTTCCATGCTTTTGCACCTTGGCCGCAAGGCTGGCAGTCGTCCCTGGCGGGTGATCCTGATGGCGGCCGTGCTGGTGGCCGTCAGCGCCGTCTACAGCCTGGACGTGATGCAGCACCTGACCCTGTCGCCCGGATGGGAGGTGCCCAAAAGCGGGTCCACCGAATCGGCCAACGTCCTGCGCCGGCACCTGGGCCGTGACGATACCCCCGTCATCCTGTTGTTCAGGCCGACCGGGAATCTGCCCGCCGGCCCGGGCCCCCTGGTGGACAGCCCCGCCTACCGCGAAGCGGTGGAACGGGTGCTGTCCGGTATCGCCCGCAATCCGGACGTGAGCAGCATCACCAGCTATCCCACGACCGGGCAGACGCGCCTGCGTTCCGAAGATGGCCGGCTTTCCTACGCCATCGTCCAGCTGGACCGCAGCAGGAATGAGGGGATTGAGGCCTTCCTGCACCTGCGCCAGCAGGTGAAGAGCGACCGGTTGGAGGTCATGCTGGGGGGCGAACTGGCCACCTATGTGGATATCCGCGAGCAGCTGGAGCGGGACATCTGGCGCGCCGAGGTGGCCAGTTTCGTGGTGCTGGCCTTCCTCCTGGTCTGGGTGTTCGGGTCGGTGACGGCGGCCATGCTGCCCTTGGTGGTGGGCGGTGTCACCATCCTCCTCTCGGTGACCCTGCTGAAGCTGTGCACCCTGTTCGTGGACATCTCCGTCTACGCCGCCAACGTGGTATCCATGCTGGGCCTGGGCCTGGCCATCGATTACGGCCTGTTCATCGTCTCCCGTTTCCGCGAGGAGCTGGAGAAACCCGGCAACCACGTCCGTTCCAGCCTGGAAGTGACCCTGTCCACGGCCGGGCGAACCGTGGCCTACAGCGGCCTTACCGTGGCCGCCAGCCTGTTCTGCCTGCTCATGCTGCCCCAGCGCTTCTTCCAGAACATGGGCCTGGCCGGCGGCATCTCCGTGGCCGCCGCCATGCTCACCTCCACCCTGCTCCTGCCGGCCTTGCTGGGGCTGCTGGGACGGCGCGTGAACAGCCTGGCCCTGCCCGTGCTGGCCCGGCGCATCGCCCGCACCAATGACCATGACGTCGGGGGCTGGTACCGCTTCAGCCAGTTCGTCATGCGCCATGCCGGCGTCATCCTGGCGGGGGCCCTGGCCCTGCTCCTGGTCATGGGCCAGCCCGTGTGGCACATGGACATCGGCCCCGCGGACAGCCGCTCCCTGCCGGTAACGGCCCAAAGCCGGCAGGTGCAGGAAATCCTGGACCGGCAGTTTCCCCACGCCGGCCTGTCGCCCCTGGTGCTGGCGGTGCAAACCCGGGACGCGGCCCACGCCCCCGCAAGCCTGGCGGGCCTGGATGAGCTGACCCGCCGGATCCAGCGCCTGCCCGGTGTCACCCGGGTCCATGGCCTGGTGAGCGTGGACCCCAACCTGTCCCTGGCCGACTATGAAATGCTCTATCGATATCCGGAGCAGTTTCCCCTGGCCACGGAGACCCTGGATAGCTACGCCAAGGGCGAGTACACCCAACTGCTGGTGGATTACAGCATGCCTTCCAATTCCGTGGAGGCCCGGGAGCTGGTGGAGCGCATCCGCGCCCTGCCCTTGCCGGCGGGGGTAGTGGCCATGCACGTGGGCGGATTTCCCGCCTTTCACCTGGATTATCTGAACTCCCTGGCCAAGTGGGTGCCGTGGGTCATCCTGGCCATCGTGGGCGTGATCTTCGTGCTGATGTTCCTCATGCTGGGCAGCGTGCTGGTGCCGTTGAAGGCGGTGCTCACCAACCTGTTGTCCCTGTCCGCCACCTTCGGCGCCCTGGTGTGGATATTCCAGGACGGGCACCTGGCCTGGCTGCTGGATTTCACCCCCCAGGGCAGCATGGATGGCACCATTCTGGTCCTCATCTTCGCCGCCGCGTTCGGGCTGTCCATCGATTACGAGGTCTTTCTCCTCTCGAGGGTGAAGGAGATGTGCCAGGCCACGGGGGACAACATGCGTTCCGTGGCCACCGGCATCCAGAAGAGCGGCCCCATCATCACCAGCGCCGCCCTGCTCATCGGCATCGTGTTAGGGGCCTTCGCCACCGGCGAGGTGGTGTTCATGAAGGCCATGGGCCTGGGCCTGTTGCTGTCGGTCATCGTGGATGCCACCCTGGTGCGTATGTTGCTGGTGCCCGCTACCCTGCGGCTTCTGGGTAGGCTCAACTGGTGGGCGCCCAGGCCCCTCTCGATGTTGTATCAGCGCTTTCATCTGGGTGAGCCGACGCCCCGGGACGCCGGCACCGCAAAGGAGAAAACATGAACCGATCCCCCGCTTTGCTGCTGATCTGCGCGCTGGCCCTGGCGCCCGCCGCCCAGGCGGGTCTGACCCTGAACGGCCGCAGCACCGTGGTGGCCATGGGCATGCAGGGCACGGGCAAGGAAAAGGTCTGGCTGGACAACACCCTCATCCGCCGGGACATGGTGGACCGGGGCAAGGCCTATTCCAACATCTTCGACCTCAAGGCCAGGGAAGTGACCATCGTGGACCATTCCCTGCGCCAGGCCACGGTGTACTCCACCGCGTCCCTGAAGGAGCAGACCGAGGCCTCGGTGGACAGCAAGGCCATCAGACTGGAGGTGAAGCCCACGGGGCGTACCCATGTCTTGCAGAAATGGCCTTGCGTCGAGCACACCCTCATCCTGACCATGCCCGCCGAGATCGGCGGTGAAAAGCTCAGCTTCGAAATGGAGGGCACCCTCTGGCTGGCGCGCAACACGCCGGAACAGCGGGAGACTGCCGCCGTGCTGAAGCTCATGCAGAACCCCGACTTTTTCATGGGCATGCCCACCCTGGCCAAGACATCGCCGGTCCAGGCCCGCGGCATCAGCGAGGCCATCCGCCGCCTGGCCCCCATGGGCCTGCTGTGCAGTGTGGAGGTGTCCCTCAAGTACGAGGGCACCGGCCGGGTGGCCACCCTTTCCAAGAAGATGGCCAGCCACATCAGCCTGACTTACGACGACTACAGCGGAGAACCCATCCCCAAAGGCACTTTCGAGGTGCCGGCGGGCTACCGGATCCTGCGGCAATAGGGCTGGTTTTTTAGTACCAGGCGGATGTTTATTGTTCGATCCGGGCGGGGCGATGTCCCGGTAAACCGTGGCATGCGTGCCGTGAACGCTGGTAAGTTGTTGTATTAGCAAGTGGTTATTTAATTCATCGCTTGTTGACGTCCGCCGGTCCGAGGCATAGCGTGAAAGCCTTAACTTTCAAGGCTTTCACAGTGACGTATACCCTCCCCAATCTGGCCAAGATGCTGGTTTTGCCTTTCGCGGCCATACTCATTGTTTCTCCGTCCCTGGCGGAAGTCAGCGCGGCTTCCATCTCTCCCACCACCGCCCGTCCGTCCGAGCAGGCAAAGACCAAGCAGGCCCGCGCCAAGCGCGCCGTGAAAGAACCCAAGCAGGCGATGCGGAAGGTGGCACCCCAGCCGGAGGCCGTCATGTCCGCGCCGCGTGAAGACAGTGTCGGGCTGGCCTTGAAGCCCAGCCAGACGGTTGCCGTCGAGTCGCCCCAGCCGGCCCCCACCGTGGCGCCGGCCGCATACTCGCCCCGGGTCAATCCCTATCTGGTGAATCAGCCGCAACCGGCACCGACCCCCGCTTCCGCCGGGAACAGCGACGCTTCCCTGGCAAGCAGCGGTTTCAAGATCGCCATGCCCCACATCCCCTTGTTTGAGCAATCCATCCTGCCCAAGGTCCAGACCGTCTATCCCACGGGCGAGAAACCCCTGGTGGTGGTGACCTTCAAGTGCCCCACGGAACTGGTGGGCATCGATACGCCCTCCACCCTCATCCTGCACAAGGCACTGAACGGCGGCATGGACCTCATCAACAAGACCAATCTGCTGTCTTTCAACATGCAGCAGGTCTGCCAGTAGGCAGACATGAGCTTCATCGACACCCACAGCCATCTGGACGCGGGCGAGTTCGACCCGGACCGGGACGCGGTGTACGACCGGGCCCGGGCCGCGGGGGTGGCCATGCAGGTGGTGCCCGCCGTGACCCGGGCCAATTTCGCGGACGTGGATGCCTGCTGCCGGCGCTATCCCGGCTGCCTGCCGGCCTGGGGCCTGCATCCCATGTACATCCACGTGCACCACGAAAGCCATCTGCAAGCCCTGCGGGACCAGATCGAGGCGTGGCGCCCCGTGGCCATTGGCGAGATCGGCCTGGACCTGTTCGCCCTGGGCCTGGATTTCGCCACCCAGGAGCACTACTACGTGGAACAGTTGCGTATCGCCAAGGAATATGACCTGCCGGTGCTGCTCCACTGCCGCCGGGCCAACGACCAGATCCTCAAGCACCTGCGCCGTTTCAGGGTGAAGGGGGGGATCGCCCATGCCTTCAACGGCAGCCGGCAGCAGGCGGACGCCTTCATCGCTCTGGGCTTCAAGCTGGGCTTCGGCGGCGCCTTCACCTGGAGCCGGGCCACCAGACTGCGGGAATTGGCCCGGACCCTGCCCCTGGAGGCCATCGTCCTGGAAACGGATGCCCCGGACATCCCGCCGGCGTGGGTGGGTCGGGGCCGCAACGAGCCGGCGGAACTGGCGGCCATTGCAGCCACCCTGGCGGAACTGCGCGGTGTCGAGGTGGCGGACGTGGCTCGGGTGACCAGCGCCAACGCCCGGGCGCTGCTGGACTTGCACTGATTGCCTGACCCGGGCGTTGCCGCTATGTCCTGGGTACTCCTGGCCCTGCTCTGCGCCCTGTCCCTGGCCTTGGCGGATACCGCCAGCAAGCGATGGCTGGCCGGGGCGCCCGCCGACACCCTGACCCTGATCCGTTCCGGCCTGCCCGGCGTCGTGCTGTTGCCGGCCCTGGGGTGGATCGACCTGTCCGGCTTGCCGCCGGTGTTCTGGGCCTGGGTGATGGCGGCCATGCCCCTGGAAATCCTGGCCATGGCCCTCTACACCCGGGCCATCCGCGCAAGCCCCCTGTCCCAGACCCTGCCTTACATGGCCTTTACCCCCGTCATTGCCGTGCTTACCGGGTGGGTGCTGCTGGAGGAGACGGTGTCGGCGCGGGGCCTGGCCGGCATTCTGCTGGTGGCGGCGGGGGCCTGGGGCCTGAACCTGGAGCACGCGGGCTGGCATCCCCGCACCTGGCTGTTGCCCTTCCGCGCCATGCTGGTGCAGCGAGGGGCCCGCCTGATGCTGGCGGTGGCGGCCATCTACGCGGTGACGGCCGCCCTGGGCAAGGGGGCGGTGGGCTATATGGACGGGGTCCGCTTTGGCGCCCTGTATTTCATCGTCCTGGGGGCCTGTGCCTTTCTCTACTATGGACTGCGCGCGCCGTGGGCCGTGCAAGGCGCCTTGCGGGCGGGGCCCCATGCCTGGCTGGTGGCGGGCCTGCTGGCCTTCATGGTCATCGCCCATTTCATGGCCCTGGCCCAGGCGGGCACGGCCTACATGATCGCAGTAAAGCGCACCTCGGTACTGTTCGGCATCCTGCTGGGCGCCTGGGTGTTTCGGGAGGACCGCCTGACCCAGCATCTGGGGGCCGCCGGCCTGATGCTGGCGGGGGTGGCCATGATCGTGGGCTGATGTGGTGCTCCTGCAACCATGGCATGGGGGTTGCTAAAGTCAAGGCATCGTGACGTGCCGCCGTCATGTTGAGCGCATAAGCTGAAGCGACAATCCTTGGAGGTCCACATGCATCTGCTGTTTCGCCTCTTTCTGGCCTTCTGGCTCTTGGCAGGCCAGGGGCCCGCCAACCTGGCCCATGCCGGGCCTGAGCCGGCCCTGCTGACTTTGTCCCTGCCGGGCAGGACCATGGCCCAGGCCATCCAGGACGTGAAAAGCGCCATCACCAGCCACAACTACACCTTCGTGCGGGAACAGGTCATCGACAGCCGGCTGGTGCCCGTGGACTGGGAGGCCAAGTCGGCCCATATCGTCTATTTCTGCAACTTCGACAAGATGAACCGGGCCCTGGCCATCGACGTGCGGGCCGCCCAGTTCCTGCCCTGCCGCATCACCCTGCTGGAAACCCGGGACGGCGTGGATCTGGTGGTGGTGAACCCCGCCTGGGTATCCGAATCCATGGGCAATCCCCTCCTGCATCAGGACTGTCTGCAACTGAAGGCGGACTACCTGGCCATTCTGGAGGAGGCGGCGCTGTGAGGCGGGCCCTGCCGCTGCTTTTCCTGCTGGTGGCAGGCCCCCTGGCGGCGACCCCGCTCATGGCCAGCAAGACGGTGGACATGCGCCAGGCCATGGATGACCTGACGGTGGCGGCCATGAACCACGGCATGCAGCTGGTGAAGGTGCAACCCATAGACACGGCCATGGTGAAGCGGGGCTTCGATAATCCTAAAAACCTCAGTTGAACGCGTCCGAAGGCCGGACCAGGCGGGTGTCTGGCGCGAAGCGACGACACCGCAGGGTCGTTCCCTGCAAGGAGGAGCGACAAAGCCAGGCGCCTGCCTGGGCCGGAAAGCGGGCGCGTAGCGGGCGCACCTTCCGGGTGAGCGTGAACACAGCCACAAACGTCACAATCCATGCGCCTTCTCAATGGCCGCCCAGCGGTCAACTGAGGTTTTTAGGATAATCCCCATGTGCGCATCGCCTTCATCGGCAGCGAGACCGCGGTGCGCTGGGCCGAGGCGGCGGACCCTCGGCTGCTGAACCTGCTGCCCCTGCGCCTGAGCCTGGTGCAGCGGGGCGAGCAGGTGGTGGTGATGAGCGACGACCTGGCCCCCTGGAAGGAGGCGTTCAAGGACTCCCCGGGGCTGAAGCTGCTCCAGGCCTGGGAGGTGGAGTTGGGCGAGGTACTGCGGGACTTCGCGGGCCCGTGATCAGACTGCCGCTTCCCCCGTCTCGCCGGTGCGGATGCGGACCACTTGTTCCACATTGGTGACGAAGATCTTGCCGTCACCGATCTTGCCGGTACGGGCGGCCTTGACGATGGCGTCCAGGGCGGCTTCCACGACGCCGTCCGCCACCACCAGTTCCACCTTTACCTTGGGCAGGAAATCCACCACGTACTCGGCACCGCGATACAGCTCGGTATGTCCCTTCTGGCGGCCGAAGCCCTTGACCTCCGTGACGGTGAGGCCGGTCACGCCCAGGGCGGAGAGGGCCTCCCGCACTTCGTCCAGCTTGAAGGGCTTGATGATGGCTTCGATTTTCTTCATGGGCGAGGTCTCCTGGATGTGTGGCGGTTAGCCGGTCTAAAAGGGGGCGGTGTAGCGATTGGTGATGGGATAGCGCCGGTCACGGCCGAAGCCCCGGGGGGTGACGCGGATGCCCGGTGGCGACTGGCGCCGCTTGTATTCCGCCCGGTCGATGAGGCGCACCACCAGGGCCACGTCCTCGGCCTTGAAGCCCGCGGCGATGATGTCCCGGGGCGCCATGTCCTGCTCCACGTAGCGGGCCATGATGGCGTCCAGGATTTCATAGGGGGGCAGGCTGTCCTGATCGCACTGGTTGGCGCGCAGCTCGGCACTGGGGGGGCGGGTGATGATGCGTTCCGGGATCACCGGCGACAGGGTGTTGCGGTAGCGGGACAGGCGCCACACCAGGGTCTTGGAGATGTCCTTCAGCACCGCCAGGCCACCGGCCATGTCGCCATACAGGGTGGCGTAGCCGCTGGCCATCTCGCTCTTGTTGCCCGTGGTGAGCACCAGGGAGCCGAATTTGTTGGACAGGGCCATGAGGATGACACCGCGGATGCGGGCCTGGATGTTCTCTTCCGTCTGGTCGAAGGGCAGGTCGTCGAACTCGTCGGCGAGTTCCTCCATGAAGGCGTCGAACATCCGCTTGATGGGCTGCACGTCGTAGCGCACACCCAGGTTCTTGGCCAGGGTTTCCGCGTCCTCCAGGCTGATGTCGGCGGTGAACTGGGACGGCATCATCACCGCCTGGACCTTGTCCGCCCCCAGGGCATCCACCGCCACCACCAGGGTCAGGGCGGAGTCGATGCCGCCGGAAAGGCCCAGCAGCACGCCGGGGAAACCGTTCTTGGCGACATAGTCCCGCACCCCGAGCACCAGGGCCTGGTAGACGGCCGCCTCCTGCGAAGGCAGGGGGGTGATGCCGCCGTGGATACGCGCCTGTTCGATCTCCACCAGATAAAGGCCCTCTTCAAACATGGGGGCCTGGGCCACCACCTGGCCCTGGCCGTCCAGGGCGAAGGAGGCGCCGTCGAACACCAGCTCGTCCTGGCCCCCCACCAGGTTGACATAGATGAGGGGCAGGCCGCATTCCAACACCCGCCTCCGGGCGATGTCATGGCGTTCCCCGATCTTCTCCAGGTGGAAAGGTGAGGCATTGAGCACCAGCAGCACCCGGGCCCCGGCGTCTCTCGCCAGGGCGGGGGATTCGCCATCCCAGATGTCTTCGCAGATATTGATGCCGAAGGGGATGCCCTCCCACTCGAACACGCAGGCGGCATCCCCGGGGCGGAAGGTCCGCACCTCGTCGAACACGGCGTAGTTGGGCAGGCGGCGCTTGCGGTAGGTGGCGACGACGCGGCCGTCACGGATGACCGAGGCAGCGTTGTAGCGGGCGCCGTCCTCCATGAGGGGGTGCCCCACCACCAGACAGAGGCCGGAGGGGAGGCGGGTGGCCAACTCCGCCAGCATCCGGGCGTTCTCGGCATAGAAATCCGGCCGCAGGGCCAAGTCTTCCGGCGGATAGCCGCACAGGGCCATCTCCGGGGTCAGCAGCAGGGAAGCCCCCGCTTTCTGGGCTTGCAAGGCCAGGTCCACCAGCCGGGAGGCGTTGCCTGCCAGGTCGCCGACCGTGGCATTCATCTGGGCGAGGGCGATTTTCATGGCCCGTATTCTACGAGGGGCGCGACGCGTCGCCTACGGCGCCGCCCCCTGGGCGGATGCATCAGGTGCGGAACTGCCCCACCAGGTTTTCCAGTTCGGTCGCCAGGGTGGCCAGCTGCTCGCTGGCACGGTGGCTTTCCCGTGCGTCCCCTGCGGCCTGGCGCGCCACGGCGGCAATATCCTCGACCTTGTGGCTGATGTTCTCCGCCACCGTGCTTTGTTCACCGGAACGGGTGGCGATCTGGTTGTTCATGCGGGTGATGACGCCCACGGAGCCGGAGATGGTGGCCAGGGCCTCGGCGCTGGCTTCCACGCTTTCCACGCTGGAAGCGGTCTTCTGCTCGGCGGTCTGGATGGTGCTGACCGCATCCCTGGCGCGGCCCTGCACCTTGACGATGATGGTCTCGATTTCCTCGGTGGCCGCCTGGGTGCGCTGCGCCAGGGTACGCACTTCGTCCGCCACCACGGCGAAACCGCGGCCCTGTTCGCCGGCCCGGGCCGCTTCGATGGCGGCGTTCAGGGCCAGCAGGTTGGTCTGCTCGGCGATCTCCCGGATCAGGCCGATGACCTTGCCGATGTCCCGGCTGTCGGTATCCAGCACCTGGATGACCCGCACGGCCTGTTCCAGTTGCTCGGACATGGCGGAAATGGCGGACAGGGCCGTGGTGGCGGTGTTGGCGCCGTCCTTGGCCTGCTGGTCCGCCTGGTGGGCCGCGCTGGCGGCCTCCCGGGTGTTGTGGGCCACTTCCTGCACGGTACTGGCCAGCTGTTGCAGGGTGCTGGCCAGCTGCTCCGTGTCGGTGAGCTGGTTGGCCACGCCGGTTTCCGTGCGGGTGGATACGGCCACCATCTGGCCCGCCACCTGGTTCAGGTCATGGGTGGCCTGGCCCACCTGCCTGAGGATGTTGGAGAAGCGTTCCACCATGGCGTTGAAGGCCCGGCCCGCGCAGGCGATCTCGTCCTTGCCGCGCACGGGCACCCGCAGGGTCAGGTCAGACTCCTGCTCGATGCGGGTCATGGTAGCGGCCAGCTGATGGATGGGCTTCGAGATGATGCGCTTGAGGGCGCCCTGCATCAGGATCATGCCCAGGATGAACAGGCCCACGTAGAGGCCGGAATTGATGAGGGCCGCGTTGCGGATCTGGGCGTCGGCGGGCCCCAGGTCGTAGTGGACCCGGATGACGCCCAGGACGGTGCCCGGTTCCACGGTGTGGCAGCCCAGGCAGTTGACACCCCGGGTATTGTCCGTGGCGCGGAAGGGGCGGGCCACCACCATGCGGCGGCCCTGGTCGGTGTGTTGGATGGTGACCTGCTCCTCGCCCCCCAGGGCGCGGGTGTCCCATTCGACTTCGGCGGTCTCGTCCGGCAGGCCGGGGCCGTATTGCTTGTTGACGGCCTCGCCACGGGACACATGGGTGGCCACCACGTTGGGAATGGCGGCGATTTCCGCCTTCAGCTTGTGTCGTTCCCCCATGCCCCCCGTCAGCATGAGTTTGTTGAGGCTATCGAAATAGGTATCGGCCACCGTCTTGGTCTGCTGGGCGGCGAATTCCTCGGCGATGCGCCGCTGGGCGAAGAAGCTGTAGACCAGGGACACCACCAGCATGACCAGGAACAGGGATGCGGTGAGTGCCATGATCTTCGAGGCCACGGTGCCGGTACATTGGCGCAGGTTCATACGGTTGTCTCCAGTGTAGTTTTTTCCCCCGGGGATGTATCGGCCCGGGGCCATGAAACTTTAGGGAAGTGTTGAATAACGCCCTCGGGGGGAGGGGTGGGGGAGAGGGAGGGTGTCCGAGAAAAATCAATCAGTTGCCCTCTCCCCACCCCCTCTCCCCGCGGGAGAGGGGGAAATAAATCAGCGTTTCCCTAATGGACAATCTGGGTTAAACTCTTACCGGAGGATTTCCTGCCATCGCTTTTCCAGGCGTTTCACGGACATGGGCATGGGGGTCTTGAGCTCCTGGGCGAACAGGCTGACCCGTAATTCCTCCAGCAGCCAGCGGAATTCCTCCAGGGCCTCGTCCGCCTCGCCACGCCCCGACTGGGTCTTGCGGCGCCAGGCCGCCAGCAGGTTGGCCATTTCATTCATGCAGCCCTGGTCCCGGGCCAGGTGGTGGGGCAGTTTGCCCAGGCGCAGTTCCATGGCCTTCAGGTAGCGGGGCAGGTGGGGCAGGCGGGCAGGGGGATGCCGCAGCAGGAAGCCGGGAAACACCAGATCCTCGAGTTGGGTGCGCAGGTCGGCCACGGCGGATTTCCATGCGGCCGGGGCCTTGTCCAGGGTCTGGGTGATGCGCTGGGCCGATGCCAGTATTTCCAGGGCCAGCCCGGCCATCCGGGCGGCCTCGGCGGGGAGCCGGGGCCGGGCCTCGGTGGCGGCGGCGTTGAAGGCGGCTGCGTTGCGTATCCGTTCTGGCGGGGGCATGCAGGCCAGGGCGGCGGCGACCATGACCTCTCGCGTCAGCCGTTCGCACTGGGCGCCCTTGAAGAGGAGGCCGTATTGCAGACAAGCGGACTTCAGGCGGTTTGCCAGGTCACGTTCCGTTTGCTTGAGCAGGCCGGGAAAGCTCAGCCACACCAGTTGGGCCGTGCCCAGGCGGTGATTGGCCTGGGCGGCGGTGGAGTTGTCCGCCAGATACAGGTCCACGCTCCCGGTGGCTGTCATGCGCAGGGCGGGAAAGGCGCTCAGGCGGCCGCCCCGCGCGGCCGCCGGCAGAGGCACGGACTGGGGCAGATCGCCGAAATCCCATCGGGTCACGTCAGCCCGCTCGAAGGGCGTGGAGGCGGCGGAGGTGGTGCGGGCCATGGCCTGGCTGGCCTGGATACCCAATTGCCGTCGCAGTGCTTCCAAGTCCCGGCCTTCCGCCAGGACCCCGCCCTTGTCGTCCAGGATGCGGAAGTTCATGCGCAAGTGCTGGGGCAGGGCTTCGGGGCGCCAGGCGTCCCGGGGGATGACCTGGCCGGTGCGCTGGGTGAGGAAGGCGGCCAGGGCATCCTGGAGCATGGGCAGGGGAGCGTGGGGAGTAGGGGTATCCTCGCCTTTCCCGCTTCCCGCCCCCCACGCATGGCTTTGCAATGCGTCTGCCGCGGCCCGGGCGAACTCCGGCACCGGCACGAAATTGCGGCGCAGGCTCTGGGGCAGTCCCTTGATCAGGGCGGCGATCTTCTCCTCCAGCAGGCCCGGCACCAACCATTCGCAGGCGGTTTCGGGCACCTGGTTGAGGGCGGCCAGGGGGACGAGCAGGGTCACGCCGTCGTCCGCCGTTCCCGGCGCGAATCGGTAACTGAGATGGAAGCGTGTGCCGTGGTATTCCAGATGGGGCGGGAATGCCCCATCTTGGGGGCCGGCATGCTGGCCCAGCAGGATCGCCCGGGTGAGGAACAGGGCCCTGGGCTTGTCTTTTTCCAGGGTGTGGCGCCATTTCTCGAAGGCCGCACCGTTGTGGATGCCTGCCGGCATCAGGGCATCGAAGAAGTCGTACACCGCCTGCTCGTCCACCTCCAGGCGGGCGTTGCGGGTGCGCTGGGCCAGGTCCTCGATCTCGTCGAACAGGCGGCGGTTGTGCAGGAAGAAGGGGGCGCGGCAGTCCCACTCTCCCCGCACCAGGGCGGCGCGGATGAAGATTTCCCGGCTGAGCCCGGGATCGATGGGCCCATAGTGGACCTGGCGGCCGTTCACCACCGGCAGGCCGTACAGGGTGGCGCGCATGGCCGCCGCCACGTGGGCCGGTTTCTTGGCCCAGTGGGGGTCACCATAGCTCACCTTGAGCAGATGGCGGGCCACGTGTTCGATCCACTCCGGCTCTACCTTGGCAATGGTGCGGGCATAGACCCGGCGGGTCTCGACGATCTCGGCGGCCATCACCCATTTGGGCTTCTTCTTCACGCCGGAACCGGGGAAGGGCAGGAATTTCATGTCCCGGGCCCCCAGGTAGACCCCGTCCTCCGTGAGCATGCCCAGGTTGCCCAACAGGCCGGTCATGAGGGCCTGGTGCAGAGAGGCGTAGTGGGGATGGGGGGTGGGGGATGCGGGAGGGGCCGGGCAGGTTTCGGTTTGTTCCCCATTCCCCATACCCCACGCGCCTTCCCCACCTTCGGCAACCTTCCACCCCAACTCCTTCACCTGCACGGCCAGCTGGCCGTAGACATCCCGCCATTCCCGCACCCGGTTGGGGGAGAGGAATTCCCGGCGTAGTTGCTCCCGCAGCTTTTTCTGGCTCTTGCGGTGGATGTTGAGCTGGTCCAGGTAGTGCCACAGCCTGAGGATGGCGATGAAGTCCGAGTTGGGGTCGGCGAAGCGGCGGTGTTTTTCGTCCGCCGCCGGCTGGGCTTCCAGGGGCCGCTCCCGGGGGTCCTGCACCGAGAGGAAGGCGGCGATCACCAGGGCCTCGTGCAGCACGGCTTTCTCTTTCGCGGCGATGAGCATGCGGCCGATGCGGGGGTCCAGGGGCAGGCGGGCCAGTTGCCGGCCGATGGCGGTGAGGCGGCCGGCCTCGTCCAGGGCCCCCAGCTCCGTGAGCAATTGCTGACCGTCCCGCACCCGCTTGGGTTCCGGCGGGTCCAGGAAGGGGAAGACATCGATGTCCGGCAGGTTGAGGGACTTCATGCGCAGGATGACCCCCGCCAGGGAGGAGCGCAGCAGTTCCGGGGTGGTGTAGCGGGGCCGGGTTTGGAAGTCCTGCTCGTCGTACAGACGGATGCAGATGCCCTCCGCCACCCGGCCGCAGCGTCCTGCACGCTGGTTGGCCGAGGCCTGGGACACCTTTTCGATCTTCAGCTGCTCGATCTTGTTGCGCAGGGAATAGCGCTTCACCCGGGCCAGCCCCGTGTCCACCACGTAGCGGATGCCCGGCACGGTGAGGGAGGTCTCCGCCACATTGGTGGCCAGGACGATGCGCCGACCACCGTGGGGGGCGAACACCTTTTCCTGCTCCGCGACGGACAGACGGGCGAAGAGGGGCAGGATTTCCGTTTGCGGGCCGCCTCGGAACGTCGGTCGTGGAGCCCCTGCACGGGGATCGGCCCGTGGAGCGGATGCCGTGCCCGAGCCCGGCGCGCTGTTGCCCCACTCGCGGTCGGTCGCATCCCCATGGGGCCCCTGCTCCCTGCCCGCGGGCACATGGTGTTTGCGCAGGTCTTCCATGGCCTCCCGAATTTCCCGCTCCCCGGGCAGGAACACCAGGATGTCGCCCGGCCCCTCGGCGGCCAGCTCGTCCACGGCACGCAGCAGGGCGGTTTCAAGATCAGGGCTGGGGGCGGCTTGAGGGGAGGCAGAGGCGGCGTTTCCCCCTTTTTTCCGCCCTCCTTCCTCGTCCCCGTCTTCATAAGGGCGATAGCGCACCTCCACCGGATAGGTCCGCCCCGACACCTCCACCACCGGCGCGCCGCCGAAGTAGGCGGAGAAGCGGTCGGCTTCCAGGGTGGCGGAGGAGAGGATGAGCTTCAGATCCGGCCGCCGGGGCAGCAGGGTTTTCAGGTAACCCAGGAGGAAGTCGATGTTCAGGCTGCGTTCGTGGGCCTCGTCCAGGATCAGGGTGTCGTAGGCGCGGAATTCCGGGTCCGACTGGGTTTCGGCCAGCAGGATGCCGTCGGTCATGACCTTGATGCGGCTGTGCTCGCCCACCTGGTCGGTGAAGCGCACCTGCCAGCCCACCAGGCCGCCCAATTCGCTGCGGGTTTCCTGGGCGATGCGGTGGGCCACGGTTTTGGCGGCGATGCGCCGGGGTTGGGTCATGCCCACCCGGCCTTGCGTGCCACGTCCCGCCGCCAAGGCGATCTTGGGCAGCTGGGTGGTCTTGCCCGAGCCCGTCTCGCCGCACACGATGACCACCTGGTGGGTGGCCAGGGCGTTGGCGATGTCTTCCCGCCGGGCGGAGACGGGCAGGTGCTCCGGGAACTCCAGGTGGGGTATCGTCGCGGCGGTGTGAATGGAGGTCTTCGGCATGGGGCGGGAAACTAGCATGATTCTTTTGTGGACATGGCTGGCGGCGATGCTGGCAGCATTTCCCGCCCGTGCGGAAACCCTGGAGCTGCTGGAGCTGCGCCTGTATCCGGACGCGGGCTGGCAGCGGGGCGCGCCCCAGGAGGAACAGGAGGACGACGCCCTGCGGCTGTCCTGGCCTGCGCCGGATGGGGTGGCCCTGCAAGTGCTGGTGCCTCGCAATCCGCCGCTGCTCAAGTCCGATGCCGAGACCTTCTATCGCAACCTGACCCGCAAATGGACGGCCCAGTATGGCAAGCAGGCCGCCATCGGCTGGATCGACTTCGGACCAGGGGGGACGCGCTGGCTCGGATGCCGCCGTCCCTCCAGCACGGGCAGCGGCGTGGTCTTCCACCTGGCCACCGTGCATGAAGGCAGGGCCTATAGCCTGCTTGCCTTCGCGCCGCCCGGAACGGAGAGCCTGCCTCCGGCGGTACGCGACCTGGTGCAGGGGGCGGCCTTCCAGGCCCCGCCGACGCCCTGGCGCCATCGCCTGAGTCTGGCCCTGCTGCCCCAGGGTGAAGCCCTAGAGGCCCTGGCCCAGGCCGAGGCGGACGCCTTGGGGAACCAGGGCATGCTCACCGGCTATGGCGTGGGGGCGGAAAAGTCCGGCAAGCCCGGCCAATCCTGGGAGGAAGCGGGGGAGGCGCGGCTCAACTGGTTCCTGGAGGGATTTCGTTGGGTCGAAGTCCACGGGCGGGATGAACGCCAACCTTTCGAGGTGCGGGGCCAACTGGTGGCGGTGGCCCCCCCCGAATGGGCGGCGGGGACCCTGGGTATGGAATTGAAGGTGGAGGCATCCGGGGCGGGGCTGATGGCCCAGGTGCGATTCCAGTCCTATTGTGGCCCGGTGGGGCCTTGGGAGGAGGCGCTGGCCGCCCTGGCGCGGGGGGCCCGGGGTCCCCTGGCACGGCTGGCGCGGGACCACGCTTGCTCTGCACAAACGGGTGATGGGGTGCTGGTGGCCCTGGAGGCCCGGCCGGGCCAGACGGTGGCCCGCTCCGTACCCCTGCCATCCCTGCCAGAGGGGGCGGCGCGACGGTGGCTGGAGGTGCGGCTATTGCCGGCGGCAGGCTCCCTGGGCGAGGGCTTGCTGGACCGGATGGGCTTGTATTTCGTGTATGAACCCGGGCGTTGAAATACCGCTTCAGCCCGCTGCCCAGACCCGGGGCCAATCCAGGGGGGGATGGGCCAGGGGCAGGTAGGTGTAGGCGCGGATGGCGTAGTCGGGGTGGCTGGTGTCGCGAATCTGATGGCGGGCCACCGGGCCGCCGCTGGGACGTAGCAGACTGACCACCTGGTCGGGACGGGCGCGTCGGCCGAACCAGCGGGTCACCAGGGCGGTCTCCCGGTTGGCCAGCCGTACCACGGTGCCGGGGGGGTAGTAGCCCATGACCCGGCGCAGGGCCAGCATGACGGCGTCATCCAGCTTGCCCCGCTCGCGCCGGAACAGTTCCCGCAGTGCCTGGCGGGGGTCACGGCAAGTGCGGCGATGGCGGAGACTGAGCAGGGCGCACCACACGTCCGCCGCCCGCAGGATGCGGGCTTCCGGGATGATGGCCGTGCCGACGATGCCGAAGGGGTAGCCACTGCCGTCCATGTTTTCGTGATGCTGGCTGACCGCCAACAGCCAGCGGGCGTTGCTTACGCCCAGCCTGGCCAGGGTTTCGGCGCTGTGCCAGGCATGCAGGCGCAGCTGTGCGTGGTCCGCCGCCTCGGGTTTTTCGCTGGACAGGGCGAGTTTGTCCTGCAGATCGTGGCTGCTCAGGTTCATGGTCAGGGCCGCGCAGGCCACCGTCTGCTGGGCCGCCTCTGCCATGCCCATCTCCCGGGCCAGCAGGACGCTCACTGTGGCCACATGAAGGGTGTGGCGCCGGGCCAGGCTTGGCATGTCCAGCAGGTTGGACATGCCTATGCTCAGTTCCGGGTGGCCCTGAACCAGCTGGCGCAAGGCCTCGGCGAGGGTCAGCAGCGCATGGAGGTGGAGTCCGCCGCTGGTGTCCAGCAGCGCGTCATACTGGCGCGCAATTTCACGCAGCGCCTGGAAAGGGGACGCCTGGTGGGGCTCGTCAGGGACCCTGGGCCGGAACAGGCGCAGGTTGCCCAGTTGCTCCAGCCGCGCAGGATCGGAGATGACGCTGCCGCCGCGGGCCACCAGAACGCCTTGCCCGTTGTACAGATCATGGGGCAGGGGGGCATCCAGCAAATGCGGTCCGATCTCGGTGGGGAGGAGGGTGCGCATGCCCAGGTCTCCGAGGTAGAGATAGTCTGATTCTAGAGCAAAGGCCGCGTAACGTATTGGATGGACTGGTTTTGTGCTCGTGTTTGCCGCGTATTTGCCGTGTTACCGATTGAGGTAACGTCTGTCGTCGAAAGTGGCCACCCATTCCGGCCGCCACACCACCATCAGAGTCACCATCATGCCCGTGGCGAAGGCCTCGCCCCAGGCCATGAGCAGGTAATAGGGCAGATATTCCTCCAGCAGGTAATCCAGGGTGTAGGCGCCGGACAGGGCGATGAATGCCGTCGATGCCAGGCCCACCGCCAGGATGGCGATGGCCGCGCCAAAGAAGGCGTTGAGGAAGATGTAGATGAACAGGTGGTTGGGCAGCCTGGCGTCCACCAGACGGAAGATGGCCCAGCTCACCCCCACGGGCAGGGCACCCATGAGCAGCCAGTTGGCGGCGAAGGCGGCGTATTGCCCCTGCCACAGGCTGATGGCCGCAGTGATCAGCCCCAGGGCCAGGAGGGCGAAGAGGGGGCGGAACATGAGGGTCAGGGCCGTGGCCCCCAGCAGGTGGAAGTTGAGGCCGGGCTTGATGCCGGCCTTGATGAGCCACAGGCCCAGCACCGCCACCGTGGCGCCCAGGAAGATGTTCAGATTGGCCCGGTCCAACAGCATGGGCCAGGCCGCCCGGCGCGCCATCAGCAGGGCCAGGCCCAGGCTGCCCAGCCAGAAGATCCAGAGCCAGAGGGCGGGGATGTGGGCGGAGAGCAGGTTCATGGTGGCGGAGTCCTGACGGCGGGCCTGGGAGGCCTCAAGTAGAATGCCGGCACATTCTATTAGAAAGTACTGATGGAGCCGTGATGCGTCTTGCCTTGTTCGACCTGGACAATACCCTGTTGGCCGGCGATTCCGATTTTGAATGGGCCCAGTATCTCATCGAGCAGGGCGTCCTGGACCGGGAGCTCTACGAGGCCCGCAACCAGGCGTTCTACGACCAGTACAAGGCGGGCACCCTGGATATCCACGAGTTCCTGGATTTCCAGCTGAAACCCCTGGCGCGCCACAGCCGGGACCAGTTGGAGGCCTGGCATGCCGACTACATGGCCCGCAAGGTCATTCCCATGGTGGCCCCCGGCGCCGCTGCCTTGCTGGACAGGCACCGGGACCATGTGCGGATCATCGTCACCGCCACCAACAGCTTCGTCACCGCCCCCATCGCCCGCCACCTGGGGGTGGAACACCTGATCGCCACCGAGCCGGAGGAGCGGGACGGCCGGTTCACCGGCCGGGTGGCCGGCACCCCTTCCTTCAAGGCCGGCAAGGTGACCCGCCTGGAGGCATGGCTGGCGGCCCGGGGCCGGACCTGGGCTGACGTGGAGGAGAGCTGGTTCTACAGCGATTCCCTCAACGACCTGCCCCTGCTGGAGCATGTGCACCACCCGGTGGCGGTGGACCCGGACCCGACCCTGAAGGCCCACGCCGAAACCCGGGGCTGGCCCGTCATCAGCCTGCGGGGCAGTTGATGCGTCACCAGCGACGCAGGGTTCCATGCCATGCATGGGTGCTCCTCTTGGGTGCGATTCCGTCCTATCATGGCGGCCACGCCTTCCAGGAGAGAAAGGAGTCACCCATGAACGTGCATCACTTCTTTGCCAAGCTGTTCCTGGTCACGGGTCTGGCCCTTGGTCTGGCGCTCCCCGGCGCGTGGGCCGCCGATCCCATCGTCATCAAGTTCTCCCACGTGGTGGCCCCCAACACCCCCAAGGGCAAGGCGGCGGAATATTTCAAGAAGCTGGCCGAGGAGCGCACCAACGGGCGGGTGAAGGTGGAGGTCTATCCCAACTCCCAGCTTTACAAAGACCGGGAGGAGATCGAAGCCTTGCAATTGGGGGCGGTGCAGATGCTGGCCCCCAGTCTGTCCAAGTTCGGTCCCCTGGGGGTGCGGGCCTTCGAACTCTTCGATCTGCCCTATATCTTCCCCAACAAGGAGACCCTCTACCGGGTCATGGACGGCGAGATCGGCAAGCGGCTGTTCACGCTGCTGGAGCCCAAGGGCATCATCGGACTTGCCTATTGGGACAACGGCTTCAAGCACATGAGCGCCAACCGCCCTCTGCGCAACGTGGAGGACTTCAAGGGCCTGAAGATGCGCATCCAGTCCTCCAAGGTGCTGGAAGCCCAGATGAAGGCCCTGGGGGCCAACCCCCAGGTGATGGCCTTCTCGGAGGTCTATTCCGCCCTGCAGCAGGGCGTGGTGGACGGCACGGAGAATCCCATCTCCAACCTCTACACGCAGAAAATGCATGAGGTGCAGAAACACCTGACCCTGTCCCAGCACGGCTACCTGGGCTATGCGGTCATCGTCAACAAGGCCTTCTGGGACGGCTTGCCGACGGACATTCGCAATGTACTGGACAAGGCCATGGAGGATGCGACGCGGTACGAGCGGGAGATCGCCCAGAAGGAAAATGACGATGCCCTGGCCGCGGTGCGCAAGGCCGGGACCACGGAAGTCTTCGTGCTTCCCCTCGCGGATCGGATCAAATGGTGGAAGGTCCTGTTGCCGGTACACAAGGAGTTCGAGGACAAGATCGGCCGTGACCTGATCCAGGCCGCTTACAAGGTGGCGGCGGAGGTGGAGAAGGAGGGCAAGGCCAAGTAACGGGGGGGCCATGCCCCTGTTGAACCGTGTTCTTGACCGCCTGGAGGAGTGGCTGATCCTCTCCTTCATGGCGGTGGCCACCCTGACCACCTTCGTCTCGGTGGCCCTGCGTTACCTCATGGGTACCGGCTTCACCTGGGCCACGGAACTCACCATCTACCTGTTCATCTGGATGGCCAAGTTCGGCGCCGCCTATGGCGTGCGCACCGGCATCCACGTGGGGGTGGACTACGTGGTCAACCGGCTGGAGGGCAGGCCACGCACCCTCATGGTGGTCATCGGCCTGGGCCTGGGGGTGCTGTTCACCGCCGTGGTGGCCTTTCTGGGGGCCCGCTGGGTGGTGTTCGTGCACGGTACCGGGCAGATATCCCCCGACCTGGAATGGCCCATGTGGATCATCTACCTGGCCATTCCCCTGGGTACCGGCCTCATGTGCTATCGCTTCATCCAATCCCTGGCGCGCTTCCTGCGCACCGGCGAGACCGTGAGTGCCGGCCCGGCCCATGAACTGCGGGAAGCCATCGGCGAGGACGAACCATGACCGTCCCCGCCCGGCCGTGCGATGGGGGTGTGCCGCCTCCCTTGGGAAGGCGGTGGCATAGCGACCGGAGGATGGCGCAATGACCGCCTTCATCATCCTGGCCATCCTGTCGGCGATGCTCATCACCGGCACCCCCATCTCCATCGCCCTGGGCATGACCGTGCTGGCCTTCCTGGTGCTGTTCTCGTCCTTCGACATGGTGACGGTAAACATCATCTCCCAGCGCCTGTTCACCGGCATCGAGAGCTTCGCCATCATGGCGGTGCCCTTCTTCGTGCTGGCGGGGACCTTCCTCACCGACGGCGGCGTGGCCAAGCGCATCATCCAGTTTGCCGTGAACCTGGTGGGCTGGATGCCCGGCGGCCTGGCCATGGCCTCCATCGTCGCCTGTGCCTTCTTCGCCACCCTGTCGGGCTCCAGCCCCGCCACGGTGATGGCCATTGGTGGCCTCATGCTGCCGGCCATGGTGCAACAGGGCTATCCCAAGGGTTTTTCCACCGGGGTCATCGCCTGCTCGGGGTCCTTGGGCATCCTCATCCCGCCCTCCATCGTGCTCATCATCTACGCCGTGGCCACCTCGGAATCCGCCGGCAAGCTGTTCGTGGCGGGCATCGTCCCCGGTTTCCTGCTGGCCCTGCTGCTCATGGGCGTCACCTTCATTTACGCCAGGAAGCACAACTTCCCCACCGTGCCCAGGGCCAGCCTGAAGGAAGTGGTGAAGTCCTTCCTGGACGCCTTCTGGGGTCTGATGCTGGTGGTCATCGTCATGGGCGGCATCTACGGCGGCATTTTCACCCCCACCGAGGCGGCGGCGGTGTCTGCCGTCTATGCCTTCGTCTGCGCCGCCTTCATCTACCGCAGCCTCCCATTCAGGGACGTGCCCAAGGTGTTGCTGCACGCCGCCAACACGTCGGCCATGCTGCTGTACATCATCACCAACGCCATCCTGTTCAATTTCCTGCTCACCTCGGAACAAATTCCCCAGGCCCTGGCCCAGTGGGTGACGGACCAGAATCTGGCGGCCTGGCAGTTCCTGCTCATGATCAACCTGGTGCTGCTGCTGGCGGGCCAGTTCATGGAGCCCAGTTCCATCATCCTCATCCTGGCGCCCCTGTTCCTGCCCATTGCCGCCCACCTGGGCATCGACCCCATCCACCTGGGCATCATCATGACCATCAACATGGAGATCGGCATGCTGACGCCGCCGGTAGGCCTCAACCTCTATGTGGCCAGCCATCTGTCCAAGATGGGCCTTTCGGCAGTGAGCCGGGCGGCCCTGCCTTTCGTGGGAGTCATGCTGCTGTATCTGATGCTCATCACCTATGTGCCGGAAATCTCACTCTGGCTGGTAGACCTGCTGTATCCGGACACGGCGGGTTTGTTGTCTCCACACGCAGGCTCGGCGTTTGACTGACGGCAAGGATTTCCGGCCCATCCTGACCTAAATTGGGTGCAAGCTGTGAAGCCTCTCACAGTCCTGTCATGGGAGGCGGGGTAAGGTAGTCACATTCACCCCATTTCCGGCCCAGGTGGCATCGGGCCGGAAAGTCATCAGCAACCAATCGGCATTCCACTCAACCGCAGGAGAAAACCATGCGCAAGTCCTTCCTTTCACTGAGCACACTGAGCGCGGCTCTGCTTTGCGCGGGCTTCATCAACGCCCACGCGGCGGAGCCGTACTACAACCCCGCCAACCCCGCCAGCGCCACGGGCAAGACCACGGGCTACGAGCTGTATTCCACCATCGGTTGTCCCGGCCAGGCCCTGTTGAACGGCGCCTGCGTGACCACCCCAGAGGCCAAGGCCGCTCCCGCCAAGCAGGCTGTGCCCAAGGCCGCTGCCCCCGCCGATCCCTGGCTGCGCAGCTACCTGTTCGTGCCTACCGGCGTGAAGGAGACCAGCGGCCTCATGGTGGAACGCCTCATCCCACGGGAGGTGGTGGCCGGCCAGCCCTTCGACTACCTGCTCAAGGTCACCAACCTGACGCCTTCCACCCTCAAGGACGTGTCCGTGTCCGACGTTTGCGGCGACAACTTCAGCCTTATCAGCAGCACACCCCAGACCACCCAAGCCAACAACAACCACCTGCAATGGGACCTGGGCGAGATGGCCGGCAAGGAAACCCGGGACATCACCGTGCGCGGTGCCTATCCCGCCGGTGCCCCCGCCAGGAGCTGCGTCAGCGCGGCCTATGACCTGACCTCCTGCCAGGCCTTCAACGTGGTGGAACCCAAGCTCAACCTGACGGTGACCGCCCCCGCCGAGGTCATGCGCTGCGATCCCATTCCGGTGCGCTACGTGGTCAGCAACCCGGGCACCGGCACCAGCAGGGAAGCGGCCCTCACGGCCAACACCCCTGAGGGGCTGGGCAGCAAGGACGGCACCCTCATGGGCGTGGCCGCCCTAGGGGACCTGGCCGCCGGTGCCAGCCGCACCGTGGAGGCGATCTTCATGGCCAAGGCCCCGGGCACCTATGAATTCAAGCCCGTGGCCAGCGCCAGCCCCGCGCTGAAGGCCGAGGCCGCTGCCGGCACCAAGGTGACCCAGCCCAAGCTGGAAGTGTCCAAGACCGGCCGCGACGAGGTGCTGCTGGGCCGGGATGTGGCCTATACCATCAAGGTGGCCAATACTGGTGACGCCGTGGCCCGTGACGTGGTGGTGGAGGAAACCCTGCCCGCCGGCGCCAGTCTCGCCAGCGCCAGCGCTGGCGGCAAGGCCGAGCAAGGCAAGGTGGTATGGCGCCTGCCCGACCTGAAGCCGGGCGAGAGCAAGGAACTCAGCGTCGCCTTGGGTGTGCACAACCTGGGCATGGTCACCAGCGCCACCCGCGCCACTGCCTATTGCGCAGATGTCGCCCATGCCACTGCCAAGACTGACGTGAAGGGCATTCCCGCCGTGTTGCTGGAAGTGGTGGACATGGTGGACCCGGTGGAGGTGGGCAAGGACACCACCTTTGTCATCACCGCCACCAACCAGGGGTCCGCCACGGATGTGAACCTGCGCATCAAGGCCGTGCTGGAGGACAGCATGAGCCTGGTGTCCTCCGAAGGCGCCACGGCGGGCACTGCCACGGGCAACACCGTGGAGTTCGCACCCCTGCCCGCCCTGGCCCCTGGCGACAAGGCCACCTGGAAGGTCACCGCCAAGGCCGGCAAGCCGGCGGACCACCGCTTCTTCGTGGAGATGACCAGCGACCTGCGCAACCGCCCCGTGCAGGAAACGGAAGCCACCACGTTGTTCAAGTAAGGCCGGATTCCGTGCCGGGGACATCCTCGGCCGGCGAGACGGCACGGTCACCCCGTGCCGTTTTTTTATCTGGTAGATATGAACGTGAATGTCGGCGTAAGCCCACCTCGAAGCCCCCTTCTCCCCCCGGGGGGAAGGGCTGGGGATGAGGGAGAGGACAGAGCGACCTTCATGCTTCGGGGTGGCTGTCGCCATGTCAATCAGGATAATCCTAAAAACCTCAGTTGAACGCGTCCGAAGGCCGGACCAGGCGGGTGTCTGGCGCGAAGCGACGACGCCGCAGGGTCGTTCCCTGCAAGGAGGAGCGACAAAGCCAGGCGCCTGCCTGGGCCGGA
>Ga0272446_1001288_pt1 | contig 36787 bp, 29 predicted proteins | sample YNPCB0061_FD_194587 | JGI IMG/M metagenome (GOLD analysis project Ga0272446, IMG submission 194587) | Hot spring microbial mat communities from Yellowstone National Park, WY, United States - YNP-CB-006-1 | ecosystem: Environmental > Aquatic > Thermal springs > Hot (42-90C) > Sediment | place...
CGACGGTCGGGTTGATCACCGTCACCGTGGGCGTGCAGCCGGCAACGCTGACCTGGCAGCCGCCAGGCGTGCTCGGGCAGCCGTCCACCGCCGAGGGGCAGGCGCCGAGCGTCGGGCACTGGGTGACAGCTGAGGCGACGCAGCCCTGGTTGGGCTGGGTCGGGCAGAGGGTCGTCACCGACGGCCCGCAGGCCGTCACCACCGACTGCTGGCAGATGGTCACGACCGAGGGCTGGCACACCGTCGTGACCGTCGCGCAGGCCGTCACGACGGAGGGCCTGCACGCGGCGATGATGCTGTTGCAGACGACCACGACCGACTGCCGGCAGACGACCGGCGAGGACGGCGCGATGCCCGGGCTCGGCACGCAGTTCACCGCCGCGTTGCTGTCGAGCTTGCCCGCGCCCCAGGCGGTGTTCGGAACCGGGCCCGTCTGCGCGTCGGACCGTGCCGTGCTCTCGAGGCACTGGCGGATCTGCTCCTGCGTGCGGTTTCGGTTCTTCTGGAACATCAGGGCGATCGTGCCGGTGATGTGCGGCGCGGCCATCGAGGTGCCGCCCATCCCGACATAGGGGTCGGCGGCGCCGAAATGGCCGCGCGCCGAGATGATGCTCTGGCCGGGGGCGGCGAGCGTCGGCGCCTGGCGGCCATCGCGCGTCGGCCCGCGGCTCGAGGTCGAGGCGAGGCTGCCGACGCCGGCCCCGCGGGTGATGTAGTTCGCCGCCGTGATCACCTTCCGCGCGGTGCCCGGGGTCGAGATCGTGCGCGCGCTGTTGACGTGGGGGGCGAGGAAGCGGGGGATCGGCGGGCCGCGCTGGATCCAGGCGTCGAACCGCCCGCCGCCGGGGCAGGAGACGCCGGTGAGCCTGAGCCGCCAGTTGCCGGCGGCGATGGCTCCGGCGGTGCCGAGCTGGATGGTGATGAAGACGCGCTTGTCGCCGTTGAACGGGTCGTTGTTGCGGTGGTCGACGCGGACGGTGTTGCCGCCCGGGAAGTTCAGCGTGGCGACCGCGCCCACGTTCACCGGGCCGCGAACGTTGCCCGCCGGATCGACGATGGACACCCGGAACGTGTCCGAGCCGCGGTACCAGACGTCCATCTGGTCGGGCGTGTTGTTGCCGGCGGGCTGGTTGAACAGCACGTCGACCGTCGCGCCGGTGGCCACCGTGCCCTGGGCGTGGATGTCGTCGGCCCCGGCATTGCCGGCAGACTTCACGAAGGCGCGCCCGGGCGCGCCGAGCAGGTTGTCGATGCCGCGTTCGAGCAGGCTCGTGCCGTCATGGGGCCCGAGATTGTCGCCCAGGCTCATGTTCACCACGGCCGGCTTGTTCAGCGTGCCGGCCCGCGTGAACACGTAGTTCACGGCATCGAGCGTGTTGGACGAGGTGCCGAGCCCCTCGGCGCCGTTGTTGGCGACCGCGACGACGATCAGGTCGGCCTCGGGCGCGACGCCGACGAAGGTGAAGGCGGGCCTGCCCTGGCCGGGGGCCGAGCCGTCGCCGGCGGCGATGCCGGCGACATGGGTTCCGTGGAAGGGCGGCGGATCCTGGTGGCGTACCGTGTTGAACGGGGTGGCGGAGGCGAGCGCGGCGTCGATCGCCGCCTTGCTGTACTCGACCCCGTAGCCGAACGGGGCCGGGCTGCTCTCGCCCGCGCGCGGCGTCAGGCCCTGGGCCCAGAGGAACAGGATGCGGCTTCGCCCGTCGGGCAGCCGGAACGAGGGGTGGGTGAAGTCGATGCCGGAATCGACGATGCCGACGATCACGCCGGCGCCGCGCCGCCCCGGCGGCCCGACATGAACGAGGTTGGCGCGACACTCGACCACGCTGAGGTCGAGGTCGGGCTGCATCGTCCGCGCGGCCTCCATCCGCTCGACCTCGGCGATTTCGGAGAGCGCGGCGACCTTGTCGACGGCGATCACGCCGCTGACCACGTCGCCGCTCACGGAACGGACCTTCAGCCCGGCCTTCTCGAGGGCCTCTGTGTCGCCCGCGTACTGAACCAGCACCTGGATCGTCGGCGCCGCCGCCCGCCCGCGACGGCCCGCGGCCGGCGCCGCCTCACCTTCGCCGACCTCGAGGCCGAAACGGAGCATCGCCGGCCGGTCGGTGAGCGTCTGCGCGGAGGTCTCGCTGAGGAAGGCGAGTTGCGGGTCGAGCTTGCTGGTCATCGGTCCTCTCCGGTGGGGGCGCGGGCGGCGGCGGCGCGGAGCGCTCAGCCGCCCGGCGGTGGGGCTCTCTCGGGATGCAGCGGGGTTGCCGCCTCGATCTTCACGATCGCGGGATGCGCGGCGATCTCGCTCATTCGGCCGAGGCTCGCTGTTCCCGTCAGGACATCGCCGATCACCGACCGCACCGTGAGCCCGCGGGCGCGCAGTTCGGCGACCGTCTCGTCGGTCGCGCTGCCGCCAAGCCCGACCATCACCACGACCTCCCGGTCGGACTCGACCGCCGGGTCGTCGAGCATCGCGGCGAGGATCGGATCGAGCTTCGTCGGCATCGCGGATGGCGCGGCCCAGCACAAGCCGGCGGCGCCGCCAATCAGCATGACGGCGCGACGGCGCATGACGGGCATCGTCCCTTTCGGTCGTTATCAGTAACAATCTGCACCCGAGACTAAACCGTCGACTGTGCCGAGGCAAGTGGATATCGCGCCGTTGAATGCTCCCGAGGGTTGGATCAACGTGGGATTGAGAACCGGGCGCCCCATCCTCCCATGCGCTCCGGGCTGCGCCCCTGCTTTCGCATCAGCAACGGCGCTGCAAGCGCGCGGGATTGCGTTGTTGTGAACAATCAATAATCTCCTGACCGTTCGGAATGTGGCCGGCCGAGCAAGCCCGCGCCCGCCTGCCACCGAGGTGCTGCCGGGATCGGCCACCGACAGGCAGATCGGCCATCGACAGACACGAGGAGGGACCGAGGCATGACCGACAATCCCGATCGCTACTGCACCTGCTTCACCGCGGGTGACCTGAGCCCCGAGGACCAGGCACGCCTCGCCTCCCACAAGGCCGCGCTGCTGCGCGGCGCGAAGTGGGGCGTTGGCGACAGGATCACCATCCGCTTCCTCGGCGATGCGCGCGCGCGCTTCGGCGCCGCCGACGGCGAGCGCCTCGAGAAGCGCGTGCGTGACGTGGCGCTCGAGTGGACGAAGCTCGCCAACCTCACCTTCGACTTCCGCGTCTCGGCGCCGACCGACATCCGCATCGCCTTCATGGACGGCCGGGGCTCGTGGTCCTATCTCGGCAAGATGTGCCGCCAGATCCGCGAGCCGGAGCCCACCATGAACTATGGCTGGCTCACGCCCGCGTCCTCGGACACCGATGTGCGCTCCGTCGTCCTGCACGAGTTCGGCCATGCGATCGGGCTGATCCACGAGCACCAGAACCCGGAGGGCGGCATCCCCTGGAACCGCGATGCCGTGATCGCCGACCTCTCCGGGCCGCCGAACAACTGGGACCTCGCGACCATCGAGAACAACATGTTCAAGAAGTACAGGCCGGGCGAGGTGGCGGCGACGACGGTCGATTCGAACTCGATCATGATGTATCCGATCCCGCGCGCCTGGACGCTGAACGGCTTCTCAGCCGGGTTCAACAGCGAGCTCTCCGAGACCGACAGGCAGTTCATCCGCACGAACTACCCACGCTAGGCGGAACGGACAGGGCCGCGGCATGAGCGAGGCCGACTACGCGATCGTCGTCGGGATCGCCCGCTATCCCGCGCTCGGCGAGGGGGGGCAGCCGCTCGACCTCAAGGGGCCGCTCAACGACGTGGCCGCGGTGGTCGGCTGGCTGACCGACCCCTCGGGCGGCAACATCCCGAACCGCCACCCGAACCTCCAGGTCATCACCTCGCCGCCGCCCGGATCGCCGGCGCCTGGATCGGCGCTGACCGGGCGCGCGGCGACGCCGACGATCGTCGAGCTTGAGGCGGCGATCCAGGAGCTCGACCGGATCGCCCAGGAGAACCGCGAGGCGATGCGCGGCGAGCAGGTCGGCCGCCGGCTCTACCTCTACATGTCGGGGCACGGCTTCTCGCCCTCGCGCGAGCGCGGCTGCCTCTATGCGGCGAACGCGCGCGAGCGCAGCGGCGACAACGTGCACGCCTCCGGCTGGCTCGCCTGGCTCCAGGACGCCGGCTACTTCCGCGAGTTCGTGCTGTGGATGGACTGCTGCATGAACCGCATGCTCTTCGTGCAGCCGCGGGACCCCCAGCTGCCGCCCGTGAACGCCCCGGCCCCGCCAGGGCCGACCTTCGTCGCCTTCGCAGCACAGCGGCCGCTCAAGGCCGTCGAGGCCGCCATCGCGGAGGACGAGGGGCGCGCGCACGGCCTCTTCACCTGGGCGCTGCTCGAGGGGCTGCGCGGCGCGGCGTCCGATCGGCATGGCCGGGTGACGGGCCGCAGCCTCGCCGACTGGATCCGCAACGCCCAGGGCGCACGCCTGTCGGAGGCGGACCGGAACGATCCGGAAGTCGCGACCGAGCCCGAGGTGGTGCGCGAGGACCCGGGCCTCGTCTTCGCCCGCGGCATCAGGCGCCGCACCTACGCCGTCACGCTCGCCTTTCCCGGCGCGCTCCCGGCCGGAGCGGAGGCGCGCGTCTGGACGGGCTGCCCCGCCCGCGTGGTCGAGCGTTTCGCCGTGCCCGCCGGGCCGCGTGCGCTCTCGCTGCCGCCGGGGCTCTATGTCGTGGACGTGCCCGGCGCGTCGTTGCGCCAGGGGTTCGAGGTGCTCGGGCCGCTTTCGGTCTCGGTCGCGGATCGCGGCGATCCGGTCGCCGAGCCCGCCGATCCGGGCGCGATGTTCGATCTCGCGATCGACCCGAACGAGCCGGCGGCCGAGATCTTCGTCATCGATGACCGCCTCGCGCTGGTCGACCGCGGCGCCGGCGCGCTCACGACCACGCTTCCCTTCGGCGTGTACAAGCTGAAGACCCGGCTCGGGCGGGGGGTGCGCGAGCAGGTGGTCATGCTCGACGGGCCGCTGGTCACGGATGACGGGGCCGCGCTGGTCAGGCCGATCGCCTCGGCCGTGCCGCTCGCCGTCTCGGCTGCGATCCACGAGTACCATCTCTCCGCCGCCGCAGACGCCGCCGAGGCCTCGCTCGCGCTGGTGAGGAGCGGCGAGGGCCGCTCGGCGCTCACCGTGATGGCGCGGGTCTGGAGCGAGTCCGGCGTCTCGCCTGCGGGCGCCGAGCCGTGGCGCGGCGTCTCGATCCTCGACGGGGGAGGGCGGACGATCCTCGACCTCTCCGCGTCCGGCCAGCGAACCGGCGGCGACGGCGACCCGCTCGCCGTGGCGACGCTTGCTGTCGAGCCTGGCACCTATTTCCTGCGTCACCGCCTCGGCGGCGGGCCCGACGCACCAGCGGTCGAGCAGTCCGTCGTCGTGCCGCCCGCGTGGTCGGTCTCGGTGCACATCCTGCGCGAGGTCGCGCCGGACGGCCGGGCGCTCCTGCCGCGGCCGCGCCTGTCGGTGGTGATGCGCAACCCCGCGCAGATGTTCGATGCGTTCGAGCAGCGCGAGATCGACGAGATGAGGAAAAGCGTCGAGGCGGCCCAGGTCGCGCTCGGGGACGAGCGGCGCGTGCTCAACGAGGGCCTCGAGGCGCTCCTGCTGTCGCGGTACTTCGACCCGATGGCAGGCATCATCGGCGGCCACCTCCTGCTGGTCGAGGCAGAGCGGGGCCGGCGGCGCGACCTCCTGCCCCTCAATGCGCTCGTGCGCGGGCTGCGCGAGCTCGTCGGGGCCGAGCACCCCGATGTCGAGGCGCTGTCGCTGCGCTGCCCGGACGCGACCCTGCGCCGGACCGCCCCGGTCCGCACGCCGCCGATGCTGCAGAGGAGCTGGACGCTGCTCGCAGAGGCGTCCTGGCGGTCGAGGCGCCTCGTTCCGGCATCGCTTTGGAACCGGATCGTCGCCGCCGGATCGCTGCCGCCGTTCCTCGTCTGGTCCACCGATGAGGAGACGCGCGCGGCCGTCCTGCGCGATCTTGCCGCGACCCTCGGCGGAGCGGGCGGGTCGCGCGCATCCCTGCGCGCCGGCGCGCGGCGGCTCGGCCTTCCGGCTGCCGCGCTCGATCCGATCGCCGATGCCGGCCCCGCACCGCGGCGATGACGCCGCCGCCGCCGCATGAGCATGCAGCCGGTCGCCCCCGACCCGGGCCCCGGCGGGCTGCGCATCCCGGGCCGCCTCGCGCTGTCGTTCCAGCGCTACCTCCTGCCCGTGGGAGGGGTGATCGACGGTCTGCCGACGAGCCTCGGCGCGCTGCCGGTCGCAGCGGCCGGGGACGGGTCGCTGCTGATCCCCGTCGCCGACGGCGAAGGCGTGTGGATCGGCGTCTCGACGGAGCCGCCCCACCGGCTGGCCGAGCTCGGCGTCGTCGCGACGCTCTCCGACGGCTCGGTCAGGACGGTGGCCGGCGGCGGGCGCGCCGGGGACGCGCCGCTCGTCGCCGCGCCGGCGGCCCGGCTCGCAGGCATTCCCCGCCCCGACGGGCGCCATGCCGCGCTCACCCGCACGGCGACGGCGGCGGGTCCCGGATGCGCCGCCTTGGCGTTCCGATGCCGCATAGGACCGCAGCGCCGCCGCGCCTCCGCCGCTTGGGTGGAGGTCGTGGTCAGGCTCGTCGAGCCCGCCGCGTTCGCGGCCGCCACCGGGCAGGCGCCGCCGCCCCCGCCCGATCCCGCCGCGGGCTACGGCGGATGGCGGCTGCCATGACGGGCGGTGCGCGACCTCCCGCGCCGGGGAGCGCGGCCCGGCGGGTCGCAGGCCGGGCGCGGTGCGTGCTCAGCCGCCGTAGCCGAGCTGCCGCGGCAGCCAGAGAACGAGCCCCGGCACGAAGGTGATCAGGAGAAGCACCGCGACCATTGCCATGATGAACGGCACCACCTCCCGGACCACGTCGGCGAGCGGCGTGTCGGCGAGCCGCGCGACGATGAACAGCAGCAGTCCGTAGGGCGGCGTCACCAGCCCGATCATGATGTTGACGACGACCATCACGCCGAAATGCACCATGTCGAGCCCGAGCGCGCGCGCCGCCGGCACGAGCACGGGCACGACCACGAGCAGGATGGTGCTGCCCTCCAGCACGCAGCCGAGCACGAGCAGGATCGCGTTCACGGCGAGCAGGAACTCGGTGCGCGACAGCGCCCGTTCCGCGAGCAGCGTCCGCACGGCGGCGGGGAGGTTCTCGGATGCGACCACGTAGTTGAAGGCGAGCGCGCCGGCGATCAGCATGCCGATCGAGGCCGTGGCGCGCGCACTCGCCAGCACGGTCCGGTAGAGCTCCGCCGCCGTGAGGCTCCGGTAGAGCAGCGCCGAGACCAAAAGCGCATAGGCAGCGGCGACGGCGGCGGCCTCGGTCGGCGTCATCACGCCGCCATAGATGCCGGTGAGCAGGATCACCGGCGTGAGCAGCACGGGCAGGGCCTCCCGCGTGATCCGCGGCACCTCGCGCAGTGCCACGCGGTCCGCCACGGGGAAGCCGCGGCGGCGGGCGATGCGGGCGTTGATGGCCATCTGGGCGAGGCCCATCATGAGCCCCGGCACGGCGCCGCCGAGGAAGAGGAACCCGATCGAGGCGTCGGCGACGAGGGCATAGAGGACCATCGGGATCGACGGCGGGATGATCGGGCCGATCACCGCGCTCGCCGCGGTGATGGCGGCGGCGTAGCCGGCCGGATACGCGCCGCCCTTGCGCATCATCGCGATGATCACGCGGCCGCTGCCCGCGGCGTCCGCGATCGCCGAGCCGGACATGCCGGCGAAGATGATGCTCTGGACGATGTTCACATGCCCGAGCCCGCCACGGAAACGCCCGACCAGGAGGTTGCAGAAGCGCAGCAGCCGCTCCGTCATGGTGCCCGCGTTCATCAGCCCGGCGGAGAGGATGAACAGCGGCACGGCGAGCAGGATGTAGCTGCCGTAGAGCCCGTTCAGCACCTGCTCGGCTGCGATCGACATGTCCTGGCCCGACGCGGCGAGGTAGATCGTCGTCCCCGTGATCATCGCGAGCCCGACCGGCAAGCCGAGCAGCGACAGGCCGATGATCGCGGAAAGGCCGAGCGCGAAGGGGCTCGCGAGGCTCATCCGGCGGCGGCGCGCCTGAAGGCCGCGAGCGCGCGCACGAACCGCGCCGCGTAGCGCACGATCATGGCGACCGCGAACACGAGATACACCGAGAACAGCACGTCCATCCGGATGCCAAGATAGGCCGACCGCTCGATGCGCATGAAGCGGACATAGTCCTGCACCGCGGCCAGGGAGGCCGCGAACACGCAGATCACGGCCAGAGCCGCCACCGCATCGCAGAGGCAGCGCAGCCGGGGCGGGACGAGGCGGTGCACGATGTCGAACCGGATCTCCTCGTCCTCGCGCAGCACCAGGGCCGCGCCCCACAGCACGCCCCAGAGCCAGGCGAGCGTCGAGACCTCCGTCGTCCATGCGACCGGAGCGCCCGCCGCGTAGCGCATGAACACCTGGACCAGGAAGGCCGCGAACATCGCCGCGAGCAGCGCGGCGAGCACGTTCTCGGCGCGGCGACGGGCCCAGCCGATCAGGCGGTGCGGCAGCGGCTCCATGGTGGGTTCCGGGGTGTCCGGTCGCTCTGGCGCGGTCCCGTCAGCCCGTGCCGTGGCTGCGCTGATAGGCGTTCGGCGCCGCCGGACGCCATCCGGCCAGCGCGGCCGGCTCAGGGGCGAGGACCTGGACGAGAAGCGGATGGCAGGCTGCGGCATCGCTCGAGTGGGTCGCGCCGCAGTCGCCTCCCGGGCAGGCGGAGAGCGCGCAGAGGAGGTCGATCTCGGCGAAGAGCTCGATGAAGTCCCCCGGCCGCACGGGGCTCGCCTTCATGAAGTACTGGTGGGTGTCGCGCGAGAAGCCGGTGCACATGAAGACGTTCAGCACGTCGTGCACGTGCAGCTCCGCCTCCGTCACCGGCAGCGCCCGGGCGCGGGCGAGCGCGCGGGCGAGGTTGGAGTGGCAGCAGTGGTGGTAGTCGCCCCCCGTCAGCAGCCGATGCGTGTAGGGGTCGCAGCGCGTGCCGATCACGTCGTGCACGCCGGCGCCGTCAGCGTCGAAGCCGTACCAGCCGAGCGTGTCGTGGGTGATCGTCGCCATCGGCCGGAGGAAGGGGAGCGTGCTCCAGAGCCGGTCGCCGGCCGTGACGTGCGTGCGGTGAAGCGCCCGTGTCTTGCCGCTGAAGAACCGCTCGGTGAGGTCGTGGGCGTTCCAGAGGTTGAGGTCGCCGACCTGCGGGCCGCCGACCGAGACGATGCGGAAGAGGTGGCCCGCCGGGACCTCGAACGCCGCGCCGTCGCGCGGCGGCACCGTGACCTCCCCGACGATCCGGGCGTCACGCCGCACCGCCTCGTAGAAGCCGCGGTCGAGGGGCGGAAGGCGGCCGCCATCGTACACGACCACCGGCGGCGCCTGCCGCCTCTGCGCGGCATCGGGCGGTTCGGGGAGCGCCATCTCTCGGCCTCGTTGCGGTCGGTGATCGGAACGGCAGGGCGTCGTGCGGTCAGCGGACGGCGTTGATGCGGTCGAGCATGCCCGCGGGCCAGGACTGGGCGAGCGGCGAGGCGAGGTAGCGGCGCTGCGCCTCGGCGCGGAACGCCTCGACGTTCGGCTCGTAGACGTCGAGGCCCTGGCTGCGGAAGAACGCCACCATCTCCTGCTCCTGCTCGAGATGGCGCCGGGTGCTGAGGTCGATCGCCTTGTCCACCGCCGCCTGGACGCTGCCGCGCTGCGCGTCCGAGAGCCCGTCCCAGAAGCGCGCCGATGCGCAGAGGAGGTCGTAGCCGACCATGTGGCTCGTCAGCACGAACTGCGTCGTCACCTCGTGGAAGCGCATCGTCCGGCTGGTCGGCAGCGGGTTGTCCTGGCCGTCCACCGCGCCGGTCTGCAGCGCGGTGTAGAGCTCGGCGAAGGCGACCGGCGTGGGGCTCGCGCCGAGCGCCTCGCCAAGGAACTGCCAGGTCTCGCCCGGCGGCATGCGGAGCTTGATGCCGGCCATGTCGGCGGGCGTGGCGATCCGCTTGCGCGGGCGGAGGTTGACGTGCCGCGTGCCGAAGTAGAGCGGGCCGAACACGTGCACGTTCAGCTGCTCGCGCGCCATGCGCACGAGGTCGCGGCCCGGCTCGCCCGCGAAGGTCTTCCGGACATGGTCGGCGTCGCGGAACACGTAGGCCGCCGTCACCACCGACCAGGCCGGGATCTGGCGCGAGAAGTCCTGCGGGGCGATGTTCGCCATCTCGAGATTGCCGCGCTGCAACGCCACGAGCTCGGTTCCCTGCCGGAACAGGGACGCGTTGAGGTGCAGCTCGACGTCGAACTCGCCCGCGAGGTCGGCGGCGAAGCCGCGCATCGCCTCGGCGCGGATGTCCTGGTCGGAGAACACCGCGGCGAAGCGGATCCGCCGCCGCGCCTGGGCGGCGGCGGGCGCGGCCGCCGCGGCGGCGAGGGCGGCGACGCCGAGGGCGGCGGAGCGGCGTCCGACATGTGCGCGCATCTGATGCGTTTCCCCTGGGACCGTTCGTGAGCCGGGATGCCGGCCGGCGGAACGCTACTGAGGTGGGGCGTGCGGATCAACCGGGGGCCGGTCCGGCGGCGCGGAGGAGCCCGGCGCGTTCGCCTGCCCCCGGGCGCCCGCCCACCGCGCGGGCGCGAGCGCATGCCGCTCCGGCCGCCATGCGATCACCACGGCCGGGCCGCCCCCCCTCGGCGAGCCCGTGGACGTGGCAGGCCTCGAAACCCGTCTCCGCCATCGCCCCGAGCACGCTCCCGGACGGTGGCGAGGTGCACGCAGCGGCCGTCCTCGTGCTTGCCCGCGGTCAGCGGTCCTGCCAGGCGGGCGTGCGCTTCTCCAGGAAGGCGTCGATGCCCTCGGCCGCATCCGCCGCCATCAGGTTCTCGACCATCACCGCCGCCGCGTCGGCATAGGCATCGGCGAGGCAGAGGCCGAGCTGGCGGTGGAAGGCCGCCTTGCCGAGCCGCACGACGAGCGATGAGCGCGCGGCGATCCGCTGTGCGAGCGCAAGGGCCTGCTCCCGCGCCGCCCCCGGCGGCACGAGGCGGTTGACGAGGCCGATTCGGTGCGCCTCGGCGGCATCGATCATCTCGCCGGTCAGCAGCATCTCCATCGCCGTCTTGCGCGGCACCGCGCGCGAGAGCGCCACCGCAGGTGTGGCGCAGAACAGGCCGATCGAGACGCCGGGCGTGCAGAAGCGGGCGGACTCCTCGGCGACCGCGAGATCGGCGGTGGCGACGAGCTGGCAGCCTGCGGCGGTGGCCACGCCGTGCACGGCGGCGATCACCGGCTGCGGCAGCGCCACGATCGCCTGCATCGCCGCGGCGCACTCGCCCATGGCCGCCCGGAAGAAGGCGAGGCCGCCATCGGCATCGGCCCGGTGGGCGCGGATCTCGGCGAGGTCGTGTCCGGCGCAGAAGGCCGGGCCCTCGGCGGCGAGCACCACCGCGCGCACCGCCCTGTCCTCGGCGATGTCTGCGAGCGCGCCGCGCAGCGCGGAGAGCAGCGACAGCGACAGCCCGTTGCGCCGCGCCGGGCGGTTCAGCACGAGCAGGGTGACGCCGTCCGGACGGTTCTCGCGCACGAGCTCCGCTGGCGCTTCAGTCGCAACGTTCATGGCGCTTCCTCCCATCCCGCCGCGTGACGATCGCAGCGCATGGCAGCCTACACCACCGCTCCTGCCGAGGCGCGCTCCGCGAAGCCGGCGAGGCGCGCGGCGATCACGCCGCCGACGGCATCGAGCGCCGCGCGGCCGGGGTAGCGCGCGCGCCACACGAGGCGCACCGTGCGGCCCGCGCGGCGTGCGAGCGGCCGCAGCACGATGCCCGAATCCTGCGCCGCCCCGGCCGCGAGCGCCGGGATCAGCGTGGTGCCGTAGCCTGCGGCGACCATGTTGAGCAGCGTCGGCAGGCTCGCCGCGCGCAGCGTGCCCCCGAGGCCGCCGCCGCGCCCGCAGGCCGCGAGCGCCTGGTCGCGCAGGCAGTGCCCGTCGGCGAGCACGAGGATGTCCGGGGCGAGCTCGGCCTCCGCCACCCTGTCGCGTCCGGCGAGCGGGTGGTCGGGCGGCAGGGCGGCGAGGAAGGGCTCGTCGAACAGCGCCCGGCTCGCCAGATCCTGATGGTCCACCTCGGTCGCGAGCAGGGCGGCATCGAGCTCGTGCGCCCGCAGCCGCTCGGTCAGCGCCGCCGTCTGGTCCTCCCACGGCTCGACCTCGAGCGAGGGCAGCGCCTGGCGCAGCGGCGCGAACACGAGCGGCAGCAGGTAGGGGGCGAGGGTCGGGATGATGCCGAGCCGGAGCCGCCCGGCGAGGGGGTCGCGCAGCGTTCGTGCGGCGGCGACGATCGCGTCCGCCTCCGCCACCGCGGCCCGGACATGGCCGAGCAGCCGCTCGCAGGCGGGGGTGGGGACGACCGCGCGGCTGGAGCGCTCGATCAGCACGAGGCCGAGCTGCTCCTCGAGCTTGCGGAGCTGGACCGAGAGCGTCGGCTGGCTGACGCCGCAGGCCTCTGCGGCGCGGCCGAAATGCTGGTGCTCGGCGACGGCGAGCAGGTAGCGAAGGTCGCGGAGGGTGAGATGGTCAGTCACCCTGCCATTATAGAGGCTGTCTATCGCACCTGTTAGAGCCTGCCGCTTCCCTTTATCTTCGCATGCCCGCTAGGGTATGCGCCGGACGCCGGAGGAGCCGCGGCGGCGGCAGGGCCGAGCACTCGGGGCGCTTTCGGGCGCGGACCCGCACCGCGTCGTGGGCGGCCCCATGACGTTCGGCCGATGACGTTTCGCCGAAGCGTGCCGGTTCGGTCTGGCGCGGGGTCCCCGGCGGGACTACCAAGCCGGACGAGGGTCAGACCGCAGCGAGGAGAGGAGAGAACGATGGACGGACTGGGTGGGCAGGGCGCCGGCAAGTGCCCGGTGATGCACGGGGTGCGCCCGAACGCGACGTTCGCGGGCCGCACGAACCGTGACTGGTGGCCCAACAACCTCAACCTGAGGATCCTCCGCCAGCACTCGGCGCTGTCGAACCCGATGGGCTCGGCGTTCGACTACGCCCGCGCGTTCAAGTCCCTCGACTACGAGGCGCTGAAGCGGGACCTGCGCGCGCTGATGACGGACTCCCAGCCCTGGTGGCCGGCGGATTACGGCCATTACGGACCGCTTATGATCCGCATGGCGTGGCATGCCGCCGGCACCTACCGCATCGGCGACGGGCGCGGCGGCGCCTCGACCGGCGCGCAGCGCTTCGCCCCGGAGAACAGCTGGCCCGACAACGCCAATCTCGACAAGGCGCGGCGGCTGCTGTGGCCGGTGAAGCGGAAGTACGGCGAGAAGATCTCCTGGGCCGACCTGTTCATCCTCGCCGGCAATGTCGCGCTCGAGTCGATGGGCTTCAAGACCTTCGGCTTCGGTGGCGGCCGCGTCGACATCTGGGAGCCGGAGGAGGACATCTACTGGGGCTCGGAGGACACCTGGCTCGGCGACAGGCGCTACAGCGGCGACCGGGTGCTCGAGAGCCCCCTCGCGGCCGTGCAGATGGGCCTCATCTACGTCAATCCCGAGGGGCCGAACGGCAACCCCGACCCGCTCGCCTCCGGCCGCGACATCCGCGAGACCTTCGCGCGGATGGCGATGAACGACGAGGAGACGGTCGCTCTCACCGCCGGCGGCCACACCTTCGGCAAGTGCCACGGCGCGGGCGACGCCGCCCTCGTCGGCCGCGAGCCTGAGGGCGCGCCGATCTGGCAGCAGGGCCTCGGCTGGAAGAGCCGGTACGGCACCGGCGTCGCCGGCGACGCGATCACGAGCGGCATCGAGGGCGCGTGGACGCCGACGCCGACTCGCTGGGACAATTCCTATTTCGACATGCTGTTCGGATACGAGTGGACGCTCACGAAGAGCCCCGCCGGCGCGTGGCAGTGGATCCCGACCGACCCGGCCGCGGCGACGCTGGTTCCCGACGCGCACGACCCAACCAAGCGCCATCCGCCGATCATGACGACGGCCGACATGGCGATGCGCATGGACCCGATCTACGAGCCGATCTCGCGGCGCTTCCACAAGGACCCCGCGGCCTTCGCCGACGCCTTCGCGCGCGCCTGGTTCAAGCTGACCCACCGCGACATGGGCCCGAAGGTGCGCTATCTCGGGCCCGAGGTGCCGGAAGAGGACCTGATCTGGCAGGACCCGATCCCGCCGGTCGATCATCCGCTCGTCGAGGCAGCCGACATCCGCGATCTCAAGGCGAAGATCCTCGCCTCGGGGCTTTCGGTCCGCGAGCTGGTCTCGACCGCCTGGGCCTCGGCGGCCACCTTCCGCGGCTCGGACAAGCGCGGCGGGGCCAACGGTGCGCGCATCCGGCTCAGCCCGCAGAAGGATTGGGAGGCGAACGAGCCGGCCCAGCTCGCCAAGGTCCTCGGCGTGCTCGAGGGCATCCAGGCGGCCTTCAATGCGGCCGCGTCCGGCGGCAAGAAGGTCTCGCTCGCCGACCTGATCGTGCTCGGCGGCGTGGCCGCCGTCGAAGCCGCAGCGAAGGCCGCGGGGCATGACATCGAGGTGCCCTTCACCCCCGGCCGGATGGATGCCTCGCAGGCGCAGACCGACGCCGACAGCTTCGCCGTGCTCGAGCCGATCGCCGACGGGTTCCGCAACTACCTCAAGGGCGGCCATGCCGTGGCGACGGAGGAGCTGCTGATCGACCGCGCGCAGCTGATGACGCTCACGGCACCGGAGATGACGGTGCTGGTCGGCGGCATGCGGGCGCTCGACGCGAATGTCGGCCGCGCCCAGCACGGCGTGTTCACCACCCGGCCAGGCGCGCTGACGAACGACTTCTTCGTCAACCTGCTCGACATGGGCACGGTGTGGGCTCCGGCCTCGGAGACCGAGGAGGTGTTCGAGGGGCGTGACCGTGCCACCGGCGCCCTGAAGTGGACCGGCACGCGGGTGGACCTGATCTTCGGGGCGAACTCCGAGCTTCGCGCGCTTGCCGAGGTCTATGCCTGCGACGATGCGCAGGCGAAGTTCGTGCGCGACTTCGTTGCCGCCTGGACGAAGGTGATGAACCTCGACCGGTTCGACCTCCACGCCTGATCCTGGCGGGCCTGATCTGGCGCGCCTCGTCCCGGGGCGCGGTCGGGCGGGCGCGGCGGACCTCCGCCGCGCCCGCCAGCTTTTCCGCCCCTGCGCGACCCCATCCCAGGCGTCCCGACGGCAGCAGCCCTGCGACCCTCCGCGTGCGATCGCATGCGGCGATTTTCGCTCTTGCACGCGGCGGGCCGGAACAGCATTGGTCATGACGTCAAGGGGCGCGCGGCCGTGTCGGGCAGAAGCGCGGCCCACGCCAGGGAGACGTCACCGATGCTCACTCGCCGCCACGCCCTCAGCCTTGCCCTCGCCGCCGGCGCGCTGCCCGTGGCCGCCGATGCCCAGACCGCCCAGGCCTGGCGGCCGACGCGGCCGATCCGGCTGATCGTGCCCTTCGCTCCCGGCGGGTCGAACGACATCGTCGGCCGCATCATCGCAGACACGGCGGGGCAGCTGCTCGGCCAGCCCATCGTGGTCGAGAACCGCGCCGGCGCGGGCAGTATGATCGGGGCCGAGCACGTGGCCCGCTCCGCACCCGACGGTTACACGATCCTGATCAACAGCGCCCACTCCGCCGTGCCGGCGATCGTCGCCCGCGTGCCCTACAACGCCGTGACCGACTTCGCGGGCGTGGCGGTGGCTGGCTTCTCGCCGCACGTGCTCGTGGTCAACCCGCAGATGCCAGCGCGCACGGCGCAGGAGCTGGTCGCCCTGCTCCGGGCCAACCCCGGCAAGTACAACCTCGCCTCGGCCGGCATCGGCAGCGGCGTGCACATCGCGGGCGAGCTGTTCCGCGCCACCACGAAGGTCGAGGTCGAGCTGGTCCACTACCGAGGCGGCGGCCCGGGCGTTGCCGCCCTGGTCGCCAACGAGGCGCAGGTCGGCACGCCGACCATGGCCTCCTCGATCGGCCAGGTGCGGGGCGGCAGCCTCCGGCCGCTCGCGGTGCTCGCCGAGCGGAGGACCGCTGCGCTGCCCGACGTGCCGAGCGCGGTCGAGGCCGGCATCCCAGCCGTCATCTTCGAGGAGTTCTTCCCGATCGTCGCGCCCGCCGCCACGCCGGCGCCGGTGCTCGCGGCCCTCGGTGCTGGGTTCCGCGCCGCGATCCAGCAGAACGCCGCCAAGCTGACGGAACTGGCCGGCGTCACGCCTCGGGCGGGCTACGACACGCCCGAGCAGGTCATGGCCGTGGTGCGCGAGGGTGTCGGGCGGTACTCGGCGATCCTTCGCGCTGCCGGCGTGCAGCCGGAATAGGGCGGGTTGGCCTGCGGGCCCGGGAGCGGGCCCGCCCGGCGGCGACCGCCCTGCCGGTCGGGCGGAGAGCAGCGGCACCTCAGCCGCGCCCGACCCTCGCCTCCGGCATCCGCGGGAGCCTCGCCTCAGCCTGCGACCGGGCCGTAGAGATCGGGGCGGCGGTCGCGCCACCAGGGGAAGTCCTTGCGCGCGCGCCCGACGGCTTCGAGATCGAGCGTCGTCACGAGCAGCTCGGGCCCCTCTGTTCCCGCCTCGGCTGCGATCATCCCGCGCGGGTCGACCACCATCGAGCGTCCGAGATGGTGCCGCTGACCCTCGGCGCCGACGCGGTTCGCCGCCAGCACCCAGACGCCGTTCTCGTAGGCGCGCGCGCGCAGCGGCACCTCCCAGATCGAGGCGCGGTGGCCGGGGTCGGCGTAGGTGGAGAAGCAGATCGGCATGACGATCGCCTCCGCACCGGCGAGCGCGAGCACGCGCGAGGGCTCGGGGTAGAGACGGTCGTTGCAGATCTGGATGCCGAAGCGCATGCCCTCGAGCTCGAACACCGGCAGCGCGTTTCCGGGCGCGAAATAGAGCTTCTCGAAGCTGCCTGTGCCGCCGGGGGCGTCGGTCGGGAAATAGGCGGGGATGTGCGTCTTGCGGTAGGTGCCGCGGATCGCGCCGTCCTGGCCGACGACGACGGCGCTGTTGAAGAATCCCGCACCGGCCGCCTCGGCGACGCCGAACACCGCGCCGATGCCGTGCCGCGCCGCGAAGCCCCTGAGCGCCTCCATCTCCGGACCGTCGAGGCGGACGAAGAAGCGGTCGAACGCCTTCTCGAGCCGGTTCGGGAAGAACGGCGCGAGGAAGAGCTCGGAGAACACTAGCAGCCGCACGCCCTCGGCCGAAGCGCGGCAGAACATCTTGTCGGCGGTGCCGAGCTGGTCGGCCGGCCGCTCGGACAGGACCGGGCCGGTCTGCGCGAGCCCGATGCGCAGCTGCCGCGCCATGCCTCAGCCGCCCCAGATCTCGCCGAGCACGCGGCGGAGGTTCAGCCCCATGATCTTCTCGACCTCGCGCTCGCTGTAGCCGTCCGCCAGCAGGGCGTCGGTCTTGCGGTGCATCAGGCGGGGGTTGTTCAGCTCGTCGGGGTAGCGCTTCGCGAGCGTGTTGCCGAAGGCGCGGACGTAGTCCGCCGTCGCGCCGCCGTAGCGGGTGAAGCTCATCTCCAGGATCCGGTCGGCGGCGGTCTCCGAGGAGAGGGCGGCCATGTCGGTGCCGAAGCAAACGTGGTCGATGCCGACGAGGTTGACGATGTGGCGGAGGTGCCGGAGGAACAGCGCGAGCGTCGGCGGGTGCGCGGGGTCGCCGTCCCAGTTCATGAAGCCGTGGATCGAGGCGCCGACCAGGCCGCCCGTCGCCGCGACCGCGCGGATCACCTCGTCCGACTTGTTGCGCACACGGTCCGTCACCGCGCGGGCGTTGGCGTGGGTCAGCAGCACCGGCGCGGTGGAGAGGCGGGCGGCGTCGAGGCACACCTGCTCGCCGCAGTGCGAGAGGTCGATCGCGATGCCGAGGCGGTTCAGCTCGGCCACCACCTCGTGGCCGAAATCGGAGAGGCCGGCGTTGCGCCGCTCGAGGCAGCCGTCGCCGACCGCGCAGGCCTCGTTGTAGGTGAGCTGCACGATCCTGAGCCCGAGCGCGTGGAAGCACTCGAGCCGCTCGGCCCGGTCACCCAGCATCTTGGTATCCTGCCAGCCCATGATGAGGCCGACCTTGCCGGCCGCGCGCGCGGCGTCGATGTCGCTTGCCTTCAGCACGAGGTGCCAGCCCGAGGCCGGGTCGGCGCAGCGGCGGCGCCAGGCGGCGAAGGCGTCGAAGGTCTGCTCGAAATCGTCGATCGGCGACCGGAGGGTGAGGTTCACCGCGCTGACGTTGCCCTCGCGCAACCAGCGCGGGTCGCCGTCGGAGTGGAAGATCAGCCCGTCGATCACGAGCAGCCTGTCGTGGAGCGACCCCATGCGCCCTGTCCTCCCTCTGCCGATACGCCGCGGCGACGGATCGGATTGCGCATTGAAGGCGAGCGTGGTCGGATTGGAAAGCCGCGACGGCCGGGGGTCAGCGATGCCTGCGAACAGGAACCATCCCGCAACGTCAACCGGCCGCCGCGCGCTGATGGCCGGCGGTGCCGCCGCCCTGCTCGGCGCGCCCGCGCGCGCGCAGGAGGCGTGGCCGGCGCGGCCCGTGCGGATGATCGTCGCGTATCCGGCAGGCGGCAGCACCGACATCGTCGCCCGTCTCGCCGCCGACAGGCTTGCGCGCATCTGGGGCCAGTCGGTCGTCGTCGAGAACCGTTCGGGCGCGGCCGGAACGATCGGCGCCGACAGCGTCGCCAAGGCGGCGCCGGACGGCTACACGCTGCTGATGGCGGCGAGTCCCGAGATCGCGATCGCACGCTCGACGCAGCGCAACCTGCCCTACGACCCCGTGCGGGACTTCGCGCCGATCATGCTCGTCGCGCAGTCGCCGTTCCTGCTGCTCGTCAACCCGTCCGTTCCCGCGAGCGACCTCGCCGCCCTGATCGCGCTCGCGAAGGCGCGGCCGGGAAGGCTCAACTTCGGCAGCTTCGGCAACGGCACCTCGAACCACTTCGTCGGCGAGCTCCTGAAGGCGGAGGCCGGGATCGACATCACCCACGTTCCCTACCGGGGCAGCGGGCCGATGATGAACGACCTGATCGCCGGCAGCCTCCAGCTCGCCTTCGACACCTTCCCCGCCGGCCTGCCGCATGTGCAGACGGGGCGGCTGAACGCCCTCGGCGTGGCGATGCTGCGCCGCTCGCCGCTCGCGCCCGGTGTGCCGACGCTCGACGAGCAGGGGCTCCGGGGCTTCACGGGCGGAAGCTGGGTCGGGCTCGTCGCGCCGGCGCGCACCCCGGCACCGGTGGTCGAGCGGATCGCGGCGGAGATGGACCGGCTGATGAGGGGAGGGTTCGCCGAGACGCTCGCCGAGCGCGGGCTGGTTCCCGAGGGCCTCGGCCCGGAGGCGTTCCGCGCGTTCATCGAGGCAGAGGTGGGCAAGTGGGGCCGCGTGGCCGAGCGCGCCGGCATCCGCCCCGACTAGGCATGGCCCGCATCCCTCGCCTGCCGGTGCCGGGCGACACGGGGCGGGCTGGGACGACGCGGGTCGCCGTCGCACGGTGTGCGGAGGCGCGGGAAAGAAAGCCCCCGGTATCTCTACCGGGGGCAAGTGGTACAGGGAGGCTTCACGTCTGGGAGACGATGGGGTCCGAAGACCCCGATTTCCGGCTGGGTGCCGGAACTGGTGCGGCGAAAGCCGCGCATTCGGTCAACACAGAAACGAATAGCGAGTCAGCAGGAATTCTTCTGTGATCTGCATCACATCGTGGCTTGCATGATATGGCCATCGGCGGTTGCTGTTGCAGCGCGAAATGCCCGGGGCCGCCATGCGGAAGCCGCATACCGATCGCAACGACAGGCCACAACGTATTGTTTCAGAACGGTTTCCGGGCCGGATGCGTCGCCCGGGCGGCGTCACCCCTTCTCGGCGAGCCGGGCGAGCAGGAAGTCGCGGAACACGGCCACGCGCTTGGAATTCCGGAGCTCCTCTGGATAGACGAAGTAGGCATCGACCTTCGGCGCCTTGACGTCCGGCAGCACGCGGACGAGCCCTGCGGTCTCCTCGACCATGTAGTCGGGCAGCGCGGCGATGCCGAGGCCGCTCCTGACGGCGCGGAGCATGCCGAAGATCGAGTTCATCTCGAGCGCCGGCTTGCGCGTCACGCCTGCCCGCTTGGCGGCGTCGGCGAGCCAGTTGATGTCCGGCACCGGCGGTCGGTAGTCGCCGTAGATGACGAGCTTGTGCTCGGCGAGGTCCTCGATCCGCTGGGGCGTTCCCGCCGCATCGAGATACTCCTTCGAGGCGAAGACGATCCAGGAGATCGTCAGCAGGTGCCGCTGCACGAGGTCGGGCTGCCGCGGCGGGTGCATCCGGATCGCGACGTCCGCCTCGCGCATCGCGAGGTCGAGCTCGGCGTCGTCGAGCACGACGGAGAGGGTGATCTCGGGGTAGTGGTCGAGGAAGTCCTTCAGGCGTGGCGCGAGCCAGGTCGAGCCGAAGGCGACCGTGGTCGTCACCTTCAGGCGGCCGGTGGGCTTCTCCTTGCTCTCGGTCAGCAGCGTCTCGGTCATCGCGAGCTTGGCGAAGACCTCGCGCACCGTCCGGTTCAGCGTCTCTCCCTGCTCGGTCAGGATCAGGCCGCGCGCGTGCCGATGGAACAACGGCACGGCAAGCGCCTCCTCGAGCGCCGAGATCTGCCGGCTGACGGCAGACTGCGACAGGTTCAGCGTCTCGCCGGCATGGGTGAAGCTGCCGGCTTCGGCCACCGCGTGGAACACCCTCAGCTTGTCCCAGTCCATCTCTCGCTCCCGCTCCGGCCGTGCCGAACGGAACCCGCCGCTGCCAGGCGAGGCAGCGTTCTCCCGTCGAACTGGCCTCCCCGGCGGGGCTTGCCCGGCCGCCGCCGCTGATCCTTCCCGCCCTCGCTACTCCGCCGCCAGCGCCGGGGCGGCATGCGCTGCGGCGAGGAACTTCTCCGCCTCAAGCGCCGCCATGCAGCCGGTGCCGGCGGCCGTGACCGCCTGGCGGAACACCTTGTCCTGCACGTCACCGGCCGCGAACACGCCGGGGATCGAGGTGCGCGTGCTGTCGGGCGCCGTCAGGATGTACCCTTCGGCGTCCATCTCGATCTGCCCGCGGAACAGCGCGGTGGCCGGCGTGTGGCCGATCGCCACGAACACGCCTTCGGTCGCGAGCGTGCTCTCCGCCCCGGTGACGGTGTCGCGCAGCCGCACGGCGCTGACCGCGGGCGGCGTGCCGCTGCCGATGATCTCCTCGACCACCCGGTTCCACAGCACCGTGACCTTGGGATGGGCGAACAGCCGCTGCTGCAGGATCTTCTCGGCCCTGAGCGCGTCCCGCCGGTGCACCAGCGTCACCTTGGAGGCGAGGTTGGCGAGGTAGAGCGCCTCCTCGACGGCGGAGTTGCCGCCGCCCACCACCACGACCTCGCGGCCGCGGAAGAAGAACCCGTCGCAGGTCGCGCAGGCCGACACGCCGGCGCCGGAGAGGCGCTTCTCGCTCTCGAGCCCGAGCCAGCGCGCCTGGGCGCCGGTGGCGATGATCACCGCCTCGGCGACGTAGGCGGTGCCGGAATCGCCGGTGGCCCGGAACGGCCTTCGCGAGAGATCGACCGCCGTGACCACGTCCTCGATCACCCGGGTGCCGACATGCTCGGCCTGGCGGCGCATCTGCTCCATCAGCCAGGGGCCCTGGACCGCCTCGGCGAAGCCGGGATAGTTCTCGACATCCGTGGTGATGGTGAGCTGGCCGCCAGGCTGGAGCCCGGCGACGAGAACCGGCGTCAGCGCCGCGCGCGCGGCGTAGATCGCGGCCGTGTAGCCCGCCGGCCCGGCGCCGATGATCAGCACCGGGGTCTTGATCTCTGCTGGCATCGTCAGCCTGTCCTTCCTGCGGAGCAAGGATATTGCCCGCACGCGCCTGCCGGCAAGGTGCGGCTTGGAGTCGGAGCCTATCGGCGGTGCCGCCCGCCCGTGTCCGGCCTTCCGCCGGCCGCCAAGCCGTGCAATATTCTTGCGCTCGACGGCCACACGACGTTCCGGGATTGCGTTCATGCGGAAAACCGCCGGCGAGACGCCGGTGCTCGACACGATCGACCGGCGCATCCTCGCCGAGCTGCAGGCGGACGGGCGGATGACCAATGTCGAACTCGCCCGTCGCGTCGGGATCTCCGCTCCGCCCTGTCTCCGGCGCGTCCGCCGCCTCGAGGAGGCGGGGGTGATCCGCGGCTACCACGCCGACACCGAGCCCGCCCATCTCGGCTACGACGTGATGTTCTTCGCCCTCGTCGGCCTCGACAGCCAGCGCCAGACGGTGCTCGACGCCTTCGAGGCCATGGTCTCCGCCTGGCCGGAGGTGCGCGAGTGCCACATGATCCGCGGCGGCGGCGACTTCATGCTGAAGGTGGTGGCGCGCGACACCGCGCACGAGAACGAGCTGACGCGCCGGCTCACGGCCGCACCCAACGTCACCCGCGTGCAGACGCTGCAGACCATCCGCACCGGCAAGGACGAGGCGGGCGTTCCGATCGCCGAGGGCTGAGCCGCCGGCTCACGCCCCCGGGGCGAGCCGCTTGACCGCGAAGGCAGCGCCTTCGAGGGCGGCGAGGATCGCCTCGCCATGCGCCCTGTCGCGCGCCTCCACCACGAGGTCGAGCTCGGCCGCCTTCACCGAGGGTGCCGCGAACAGGCGCTGGTGCGCCACCTCGATGATGTTGCCGCCGGCGGCGGCGATGCGGCCCGCCACCTCGGCGAGGACGCCGGGGCGGTCGGCGATGTCGACGGCGAGCCTGAGCATCCGCCCGTCACGCGCCAGCCCGCGCAGGAGCACGTTGGCGAGAATGCGCACGTCGATGTTGCCGCCGCAGAGGATCGCGCCGACGCGCCGGCCGGAGAAACGATCCGGACAGGCAAGCATCGCCGCGATGCCCGCAGCCCCCGCTCCCTCGGCCACCAGCTTCGCCTCCTCGGCGAGCAGCACGATCGCCGCCTCGATCGCCGCCTCGGACACCACCAGCACTTCGGCGACGTGCTCGCGGATGATCGCGAAAGGCCGCTCGCCCACGTCGTTGACGGCGATGCCCTCGGCGATCGTCGCCCCTCCGGTCCGCACCTTCCGGCCGGCGAGGCGCTGCGCGGCGGACGCCCAGCCCTCGACCTCGACGCCGATGACGCGGACGGCGGGGTTCGCCGCATGCGCCGCGAGCGCGCAGCCCGCGACCAGCCCGCCGCCGCCGACGGGGATCACCAGCGTGTCGAGCGATGGCTCGTCCTCCAGCATCTCCGCGCCCGCCGTGCCCTGGCCCGCGATCACGAGGTCGTCGTCATAGGGGTGGATGATGGTCAGCCCCTCGCGCGCGGCGAGCGCGCGGGCATGGGCGCCCGCGTCGGCGAGCGTCTCGCCTTCGAGCACCACCGTCGCGCCGTGCGCCGCCGTGCGCGCGACCTTGGCGTTGGGCGTGAAGCGCGGCATCACCACCGTCGCGGCGATGCCGAGGCGGGCGGCGTGGAACGCCACCGCCTGTGCGTGGTTGCCGGCCGACATGGTGACGACGCCGCAGGCGCGCTCCCCTGCCGTCAGCGCGAGCAGGCGGTTCAGAGCGCCGCGCTCCTTGAAGCTGCCGGTGCGGTGCAGCGTCTCGAGCTTCAGGAACACCTCGGCGCCCACGCGGCGGGAGAGCGCGTGTGCGGCGACGAGCGGCGTGCGGACGATCTGCCCGGCGATGCGGGAGGCGGCGGCCGCGACGTCTGCGGCCGTGGCGGCCATCTCAGCCGAACGCGACCTGTGTGATCTCGTACTGCTTCGAGCCGCCCGGGGCGGGCACCTCGACTACGTCGCCCTTCTTCTTGCCGAGGATCGCGCGTGCCACGGGACTCGAGATCGAGAGCAGCCCCTTCTTGATGTCGGCCTCGTGGGCGCCGACGATCTGATAGGTGCGTTCCTCCTCGGTGTCCTCGTCGACCAGCGTCACCTTCGCGCCGAACGCGACCTGGCTGCCCGACAGCTTGGAGATGTCGATCACCTCCGCTGCGGCGATGATGCTCTCGAGTTCCGCCACGCGGCCCTCGATGAAGGACTGGCGCTCGCGCGCGGCGTGATACTCGGCGTTCTCCGACAGGTCGCCATGCGAGCGCGCCTCGGCGATCGCGCGGATGATGGCCGGCCGCTCGACCGACTTGAGCTGGCGAAGCTCCTCCTCGAGCCTCGAGAGGCCTTCTGCGGTCATCGGGAACTTCTGCACGACACGCTTCCTCGATTCACGACAATGCCCCGGCGCAGGGTTCCGCCCAGGCTCGCCTGGTGCCGTCTGGACCCCCGCGCGGCCGGAGACGAAGCGACGCGCCCGCGGGCAGTGCACTCTGGTCCGGCCTGCCCGGGCGGCGCGCCGCGCCTTAGAACGAACCCCGAAAATACGACTGGAGCGGTGCCACTTCAAGGGTTCCGGCCTTCAGGGCGGCGATGGCGTGCACGGCGGCGCGCGCGCCGGCAAGCGTCGTGTAGTGGGGAACGTTGTGGGTGAGCGCCGAGCGGCGGATGTCGAAGCTGTCGGAGATGCTCTGCCCGCCCGAGGAGGTGTTGATGACGAGCTGGAACGCGCCCGACTTGATCGCGTCGACGCAGTGCGGCCGCCCCTCGAGAACCTTGTTCACCACGCTCACCGGCAGGCCGGCCTCGCGGATCGCCGCCGCGGTGCCGCGCGTTGCGGTGACGGAGAAGCCCATGTCGGAGAGCCGGCGCGCGAGCGACACCGCCGCGGTCTTGTCGCCGTCCCTGACGCTGATGAAGGCGGTTCCGGCGACGGGAAGGCGGACGCCGGCGCCGAGCTGGCTCTTGGCGAAGGCCCGCTCGAAGGAGGCGTCGAGCCCCATCACCTCGCCCGTCGACTTCATTTCGGGGCCAAGCAGGACATCGACATTGGGGAAGCGCGCGAAGGGGAACACGCTCTCCTTCACCGCGACGTGGCGGCTCACGGCATCGTCGTCGAGGCGGAAGTCCGACAGTCGCGCACCGGCCATCACGCGGGCGCCGATCTTCGCCACCGGCACGCCCGTCGCCTTGGCGACGAACGGCACGGTGCGCGAGGCGCGCGGGTTCACCTCGAGCACGTAGATCGCCTCGTCCTTGATCGCGTACTGCACGTTCATCAGCCCGACGACCTTCAGCGCCTTGGCGAGCGCCTCCGTCTCGGCGCGGAGCTCGGCGACCAGCGCGGGCGCCAGCGAGTAGGGCGGCAGCGAGCAGGCGCTGTCGCCCGAATGGATGCCTGCCTCCTCGATGTGCTCCATCACGCCCGCGACATAGACGGTCTCGCCGTCGGCGATGCAGTCGACGTCGACCTCGATCGCGTCGTTCAGGTAGCGGTCGATCAGCACCGGGTTGTCGCCCGAGACGCGCACCGCCTCGCGCATGTAGCGGTGCAGCTGCGCGCGGTCGTGCACGATCTCCATCGCCCGGCCCCCGAGCACGTAGGAGGGGCGGATCACCACCGGATAGCCGATCCGCTCGGCGATCGCCTCCGCCTCCTCGGCAGAGCGCGCGGTGCCGTTCTCCGGCTGGCGCAGGCCGAGGCGCCTGAGCAGGTCCTGGAACCGCTCGCGATCCTCGGCGACGTCGATCGCATCCGCCGAGGTGCCGAGAAGCGGGATGCCCGCCGCGGCCAGCGCCTCGGCGAGGCGGAGCGGCGTCTGCCCGCCGTACTGGACGATGCAGCCGAGCACCTCTCCGTTCTCCTGCTCGCGGCGGATGAGCGCGATCACGTCCTCCGCGGTCAGCGGCTCGAAGTAGAGCCGGTCGGAGGTGTCGTAGTCGGTCGAGACCGTTTCGGGGTTGCAGTTGACCATGATGGTCTCGAACCCCGCCTCCTTCAGCGCGTAGGCGGCGTGGACGCAGCAGTAGTCGAACTCGATTCCCTGGCCGATGCGGTTCGGCCCGCCCCCGAGGATCACCACCTTCCTCCGGTCCGTCGGGTCGGCCTCGCATTCGGGCGGCTCGAGGCCGTTGCCCTCCCAGGTCGAGTACATGTAGGGCGTCAGGCTCGCGAACTCGGCAGCGCAGGTGTCGATGCGCTTGTAGACCGGGCGCACGCCGAGCCGCGTGCGCAGCGCCGCGACCTCGGCCTCCTTCACGCCCGCCAGCGCGGCGAGGCGGCGGTCGGAGAAGCCCAATCCCTTCAGCCGCACGAGCCCCGCCGCCTCGCGCGGCAGGCCGGCGGCGCGCACCATGTCCTCGGCCTGCACGATCGCCTCGATCTCGCGCAGGAACCACGGGTCGAACCGGCAGGCCTCGTGGATCTCCTCCACCGTCAGGCCCTCGCGGAAGGCCTGTGCGACGACGAGCACGCGGTCGGGCTTCGGCGAGGAGAGCGCGGCGAGAACCGCACCCTTGCCCGCGCCCTCGAGCTCGGCCACCTCGTCGAGGCCCGAGAGCCCCGTCTCGAGGCTGCGCAGGCCCTTCTGCAGGGCTTCGGCGAAGGTGCGGCCGATCGCCATCGCCTCACCGACCGACTTCATGGAGGTGGTGAGCAGGGGCGGCGTGCCGGGGAACTTCTCGAAGGTGAAGCGCGGCATCTTCACGACGACGTAGTCGATCGTCGGCTCGAAGCTCGCGGGCGTCACCCTGGTGATGTCGTTGGCGAGCTCGTCCAGCGTGTAGCCCACGGCGAGCTTGGCGGCGACCTTGGCGATCGGGAAGCCGGTCGCCTTCGAGGCGAGCGCTGAGGAGCGGGAGACGCGCGGGTTCATCTCGATGATGACCATCCGCCCGTCGGCCGGGTTGATCGCGAACTGCACGTTCGACCCGCCGGTGTCGACGCCGATCTCGCGCAGGCACGCGATCGAGGCATCGCGCATCCGCTGGTATTCCTTGTCGGTGAGCGTCAGCGCCGGCGCGATCGTCACGCTGTCGCCGGTGTGGATGCCCATCGGGTCGAGGTTCTCGATGGAGCAGACGATGATGCAGTTGTCGGCGCGGTCGCGCACGACCTCCATCTCGTACTCCTTCCAGCCGAGCACGCTCTCCTCGATCAGCACCTCGGTGGTGGGCGAGGCGTCGAGCCCGCCCGTGACGATCTGCTCGAACTCCTCGCGGTTGTAGGCGATGCCGCCGCCCGTGCCGCCGAGCGTGAAGGAGGGGCGGATGACGGCGGGAAGGCCGACCAGCGCCAAGGCCTCGCGCGCCTCGGCGAGCGAGTGGGCGATGGCGCTGCGGGGGCTCTCGATGCCGATCGCGGCCATCGCGTCGCGGAACTTGAGCCTGTCCTCCGCCTTCTCGATCGCCTCGCGCCGCGCGCCGATCAGCTCGACGCCGTAGCGCTCGAGCACGCCCGCATCGGCGAGCCTCATCGCGGTGTTGAGCGCCGTCTGCCCGCCCATCGTGGGCAGCAGCGCATCCGGCCGCTCCTTGGCGATGATCTTCTCCACCATCTCGGGCGTGATCGGCTCGACATAGGTCGCGTCCGCGAGCCCCGGATCGGTCATGATCGTCGCGGGGTTGGAGTTGACCAGGACGATGCGGTAGCCCTCCGCCCTCAGCGCCTTGCAGGCCTGCGCGCCCGAATAGTCGAACTCGCAGGCCTGGCCGATGACGATCGGCCCCGCGCCGATGATCAGGATCGAGGCGATGTCGGTGCGCTTGGGCATCGGTGCGGTTCCGTGTCAGATCGTCGAGGAGTAGCCGCCGTCCACCGGGATGGCCGCGCCGGTGACGAAGTCGGAGGCCGATGAGGCGAGGAACACGGCGATGCCGGCGAAGTCGTCGCCCGTGCCCCAGCGCCCGGCCGGCGTGCGGGCGAGCACGCGCTCGTTCAGGCCGGGAACGTCCTTGCGCGCCTGGCGCGTGAGATCGGTGTCGATCCAGCCGGGCAGGATGGCGTTGCACTGGATGTTGTCGGCCGCCCAGGCTGCCGCGATCGAGCGGGTGAACTGCACGATGCCGCCCTTCGAGGCGCTGTAGGCGGGCGCGAAGGCGGCGCCGAACAGCGTGGTCATCGAGCCCGTCGTGATCACCTTGCCGCGGCCGGAGGCCTTGAGCGCTGGATAGGCCGCGCGGGCGGTGAGGAAGGCGCTGTCGAGGTTGGCGGCGATCACCGCGTGCCATTCCTCGAACGTCGCCTCGTGCGCCGGCTTGCGGATGTTCGTGCCGGCGTTGATGACGAGGATGTCGAGCCCGCCGAAACGATCGAGCGTCGCGCGAACCATCGCCTCGACCTCGGCGGCGACCGTCACGTCGGCGGCGACCGAGGCAGCGCGCGGCCCGAGGGCGGCGACGGCTGCGGCGTTCTTCGCTTCGTTCCGGCCCGAGACCATCACGTTGGCGCCGGCAGCGGCCAGCCCCTTCGCCATGCCGAGGCCGATGCCGCCATTGCCGCCGGTGACGAGCGCGGTGCGTCCGGTGAGATCGAACAGGGTCATGTGGTTCCTCCCGTTATTGCCGTGTGTCGGTCGCGAGCTTGAGCGCGATCAGCCCGAGTGCCGCGCCGAGCACCCAGCGCTGCACCGCCATCCAGAGCGGCCGCGCGTTCAGGAACCGGGCGACGCCGCCGGCGCCGAGAACGAGCGCGGCGTCGCCCAGCGTGCAGACGGCGATCTGGATCGAGCCGAGGATGATCGCCTGCAGGAACAGGCTGCCGGCCTCGGGGTTCATGAAGGGCGGCAGGACCGCGACGTAGAACAGCGCCACCTTCGGGTTCAGCGCCGCGGTCGCGAGGCCGATCGAGAACAGCCTCGCGTCGGGTTCCTTCGGCATCGGCCGAGGCGAGAACAGGGCCTGCCCGCCGGGCCGAACGCTCTGCCAGGCGAGCCAGGCGAGATAGGCGGCGCCGCCGAGGCGAAGCGCGTCATAGGCATAGGGAACGGCGAGCAGGGCGGCGGTGATGCCGGCGGCGGCGCCGAGCATGATGACCGCGGAGCCCGCCTGGCAGCCGATCAGCGACACCATGCCGGCGCGGTTGCCCTGGGCGAGCGCGCGCGAGACGAGATAGAGCATGTTCGGCCCCGGCGTGATCCAGAGGCCGAAGGAGAGGGCCGCGAAGGTGATCAGCGCTGCCGTGTCGGGCATCCCGCCCTCACGCAGCCTTCGCGCGGTCGATCATCTCCACGAAGCGGTGGAACAGGTGGTGGCTGTCGGTCGGCCCGGGCGACGCCTCCGGGTGGTACTGCACCGAGAAGGCCGGACGGTCGGCGCAGGCGAGCCCCTCGTTGGTGCCGTCGAAGAGCGAGACATGCGTCACCGACACGCTCTCGGGCAGGCTCTCGGGGATGACCGCGAAGCCATGGTTCTGGCTGGTGATCTCGACCTTTCCCGTGGTGAGGTCCTTCACCGGGTGGTTGGCGCCGCGATGGCCGCGGGCGAGCTTCCGCGTCTTCGCGCCGAGCGCCAGCGCAAGAAGCTGATGGCCGAGGCAGATGCCGAACACCGGCACGCGCTTCTCGAGCACGCCGCGGATCGTGGGCACGGCGTAGGCGCCGGTCGCCGCCGGATCACCGGGGCCGTTGGAGAGGAACACGCCGTCGGGGTCGTGGCGCAGGATGTCCTCGGCCGTGGCGGTGGCCGGCACCACCGTCACCCGGCAGCCGGCGGCGGCGAGGCAGCGGAGGATGTTGCGCTTGGCGCCGTAGTCGACCGCGACCACGTGCAGGCGCGGCGCGGTCTGCCGCCCGTAGCCCTCGCCCCAGGCCCAGGTGGCCTCGTCCCAGGAATAGGTCTGCCGGGCGGTGACCTCCTTGGCGAGGTCCATCCCCTCGAGGCCGGGCCAGGCGCGGGCCTGCCCGGCCAGCGCGGGGAGGTCGAACCGGCCATCGGCGGGGAAGGCGAGAACGCCCGCCGGCGCGCCGGCATCGCGGATGCGCCGCGTCAGCCGCCGGGTGTCTAGTCCGGCGATGCCGGGCAGGCCGTGGCTCGCGAGCCAGGATGGCAGGGTGCGGTTGGCACGCCAGTTCGAGGGCTCGGTCGGGTCGTCGCGCACCACGAGGCCGCGCGCGGCGGGTGTCGTCGTCTCGATGTCCTCGGCGTTGGTGCCGACATTGCCGATATGCGGGAAGGTGAAGGTGATGATCTGCCCGGCATAGGAGGGGTCGGTCAGGATCTCCTGGTAGCCGGTGATGGCGGTGTTGAAGCATACCTCGCCGACGGCGGCGCCATGCGCGCCGAAACCGCGGCCCCACAGCACGGTGCCCTCGGCGAGCACGAGCGCGGCGGTGGCCCCCGGCGGGCGGCCATCGGCGCTGACGGTCTCGGGTGCCGCGGCCCCGGGCATGTCGGCGAGCGTGAGCCCTGTTTCCTTGAGGATCAGCGGCCAGTGGCGGGCGGGAATCGCTTTCCCCTGCCGCCACTTGCGGATCGCCTCGGTGCCGACGGCGGTGAGCTGGGCCGCCCGCTCGGGGCCTCCCAGACGGTCGATGATCTCGTCCACGCTGGCCATGGGGCTCCCCTATGGGAAGCCGCTTCCCATTTCAAGCGCAATCACCGCATGGGAAATCCTTTCCCGCTCTCCCGCGGGTGCGTCGCCTCGCGTATAATGGAGGGCTGTTTCTGAAGAGGAGTGGCGCATGGGCCTGCGCGAGCAGTTCACCGAGGCGATGAAGGCCTCGATGAAGGCGGGGGATGCCGCGACGACGTCGACCATCCGCATGATCATCGCCAAGCTGAAGGACACCGACATCGCCACTCGCGACCTGCCGAAGGCCGATGCGCCACGCGAGGCCGACGATGATGCCATCCAGGCGATGCTGCGCGGCATGATCAAGAGTCGGCGGGACAGCGTCGGCCTCTATCGCCAGGGTGGGCGGGAGGACCTTGCCGCCAAGGAGGAGGCCGAGATCGCCGTGATCTCCCGCTTCCTCCCCCCCGAGCTGGATGAGGCGGCGATGCGCGCGGCGGTCGCGGCGGCGGTGGCGGAGACAGGGGCCGCCGGCCCGAAGGACATGGGCAAGGTGATGGGGGCGCTGAAGGCGAAGCATGGCGCGGCGCTCGACCTCGGGAAAGCGGGGCCCCTGGTGAAGGCGGCGCTCACGGGCTGAGCGGGCGGCGCCCGTGGCGATCCCCGAGAGCTTCCTCGACGAGCTCCGCGCGCGGCTGCCGCTCGGCGCGGTGGTCGGGCGGCGGGTGCAGCTCCGCCGCGTCGGGCGGGACCTCAAGGGCCTCTGCCCCTTCCACGCCGAGAAGACCCCCTCCTTCCACGTGCGGGAGGACAAGGGCTTCTACCACTGCTTCGGCTGCGGCGCGCATGGCGACGTGATCCGCTTCGTGATGAACACCGAGAACCTCGGCTTCCTCGATGCGGTGGAGAAGCTCGCCGCCGAGGCGGGGCTCAGCGTGCCGAAGCCGACGCCGGAGGCCGCCGCCGCCGCCGCCCGCCAGGCCTCGCTCGCCGAGGTCGCCGAGACGGCGGCGCGGCACTTCGCCGCGAGTCTCTGGCGCCGCGAGGGCGCGGCGGCGCTCGCCTATCTCCGCGGCCGGGGGCTTGCCGACGAGACGATCCGCGCCTTCGGCCTCGGCTGGTCGGGCGAGGGACGGGGAGCGCTCGCGCAGGCGCTGAAGGGCGAGGGAGTGACGGTGGAGCAGCTCGTCGCCGTCGGGCTGATGAAGCAGGACGACCCAGCGCGCCAGCCGGTCGACCTCTTCTTCAACCGGGTGATGTTCCCGATCCATGACCGGCGGGGGAGGGTGATCGGCTTCGGGGGGAGGATCCTCGGCGAGGGCCAGCCCAAGTACCTGAACGGGCCGGAGACGGCGCTGTTCTCCAAGCGCCGCACCCTCTACGGGCTTCACCACGCGCGCGCGGCGGTGGCGGCCGGCGCCGAACTCGTCGCCGTCGAGGGCTACATGGACGTGATCGCGCTGCACCAGGCGGGGTTCGGCGGCGCCGTCGCCCCCCTCGGCACGGCGCTGACGGAGGACCATCTCGCCGAGCTCTGGCGCCTTTCGCCTGCACCGATCATCTGCTTCGACGGCGATGCGGCCGGCGCCCGCGCGGCGCTGCGGACGGCCGAGCTCGCGTTGCCGCGGATCGGCGCGGGGCGCACGCTCCGCCTCGCCACCCTGCCGGCGGGCGAGGACCCCGACACGCTCGTCCGCCGCGGCAGCGGGCAGGTGCAGGCCGTCCTCGCCGACGCGCGCGGGCTCGCCGACGCGCTGTTCGAGGCCGTCTGCGGCAGCCGCGCGGCGACCCCCGAGGGCCGTGCCGCGCAGCGGCGGCGCCTGGAGGACCTGGCCGCCGGGATCGCGGACCCGACGCTCCGGGAGGAGTATCGCCGCCACTGGCGCGAGCGCTGGTTCGCCGCCGGCAGGCGGGGGGAGGTGCGGCGCGCCGTCGCGCCGCGGCTGCCCCGCCCGAGCCTCGTTCCCGACCGGGCCGGGGCGGCGCGCGAGCGTGACGTGCTGGCGCTGATCCTGAGCCACCCGTCGCTGCTGCCCGAGGCGGAGGAGGCGCTGTCCAGCCTCGCCTTCCGCACGGCGGCATGCGAACGGCTCAGGGCAGCCCTGGTGGCCGAGGCAGAAGCGGCGTTCGGCCTTGACTCGGCTGGGCTCATCGACCACCTGCGCCGGATGGACCTGCGCGAGCCGCTCGACGCCGTTCTCGGCACGCGCCTCTCCGCCCTTCCCGCCTGCACACTGCCCGGCGCCGCGCCGGCGGAGGCGCGGGAGGCGTTCTTCCAGGCTCTCGCCGCGCTCGACCCCGGGCGTCTCGCGGCCGAGATCGCCGAGGCGAAGGCGCGGCTGGAAGCCGAGTTCACCGAGGCCAACGAGCGGCGGCTGATCGCCCTGGTGCAGGCCCAGGGGGCGGCTGCCGCGGATGATCCCGCGCACGGCGCGCGGCCACGCACATAGGGTAGGGGGGCGTTCGCGTCCCCGCCAACGAGCTGACGAGGAACCGATGGCGAAACCCGCTTCCGCAGTCCAGACCGACCAGGCGGCCGACGATCTTGCCGATGGCGCGCTGCTCGATGTCCAGTCGATCGCCGTCAAGAAGCTGATCGCCCGCGCCAACGAGCGCGGCTACGTCACCTATGACGAGGTGAACGCCGCCCTTCCGCCCGGCCAGGTGTCCTCCGAGCAGATCGAGGACACGATGGCGATGCTGTCGGAGCGCGGCATCAACGTCGTCGAGAGCGAGGAGGCCGAGGACCCCGACGCCGCCCCCGCCGCCAAGGCCGAGGCGGAGGACGAGGAGGGCTCGGGCGGCAACGTCGACGAGGCCGAGATGGGCCGCACCGACGACCCGGTGCGGATGTATCTGCGCGAGATGGGCACGGTCGAGCTCCTCTCGCGCGAGGGCGAGATCGCGATCGCCAAGCGGATCGAGGCAGGCCGCGACATGATGATCGGCGGGCTCTGCGAGAGCCCGCTGACCTTCCGCGCCATCATCGCCTGGCACGACGCCCTGCAGGCCGGGCAGATGCTGCTGCGCGACATCATCGACCTCGAGGCGACCAACGCAGGCGGTGCTCCCGGCGAGGGGGCGGCGCTTCCCTCCGAGGAGCCGGCCGAGGATTCGGCCCAGGGCGAGGAGGGGTTCGAGGACGACGAGGGCGCGCAGATGTCGCTCTCCGCCCTCGAGGAGAAGCTGAAGCCCGAGGTGCTGAAGACCTTCGAGGAGATCGCCGCGAGCTACAAGAAGCTCGCCAAGCTCCAGGAGGCCCGGCTCAAGACGCTCTCCGAGGGCGGGCAGCCCACCCGGCAGGCCGAGGCGAAGTACGAGAAGGCCAAGGAGGAGGTCACCAGGCTCGTCGAGAAGGTGCACCTCAACAACGCCAAGATCGAGCAGCTCGTGGTGCAGCTGCGCGAGCTGAACCAGCGGCTCAACACGCTGGAGGGCCAGCTCCTCCGCGTGGCCGATGCGGCCAAGGTCAAGCGCGACGACTTCCTCGCCCAGTATCGCGGGCACGAGCTCGATCCGGGCTGGATCGAGCGCGTCGGCTCCCTGCCCGGCAAGGGGTGGAAGACCTTCGCGACGAAGCACGCCGAGGAGGTGGCGGAGATCCGCGCCCGAATCGCCGCGATCGCCACCGAGGTGCACCTGCCGGTGGCCGAGTTCCGCCGCGTGGTGCAGACGGTGCAGAAGGGCGAGCGCGACGCCGCGCGGGCGAAGAAGGAGATGATCGAGGCCAACCTCCGCCTCGTGATCTCGATCGCCAAGAAGTACACCAACCGCGGGCTGCAGTTCCTCGACCTGATCCAGGAAGGCAACATCGGCCTGATGAAGGCGGTGGACAAGTTCGAGTACCGCCGCGGCTACAAGTTCTCGACCTACGCGACGTGGTGGATCCGCCAGGCGATCACCCGCTCGATCGCCGACCAGGCGCGGACAATCCGCATCCCCGTGCACATGATCGAGACGATCAACAAGCTCGTGCGCACCTCGCGCCAGATGCTGCACGAGATCGGCCGCGAGCCGACGCCGGAGGAGCTGGCCGAGAAGCTCGGCATGCCGCTCGAGAAGGTGCGCAAGGTGCTGAAGATCGCCAAGGAGCCGATCAGCCTCGAGACGCCGATCGGCGACGAGGAGGACAGCCACCTCGGCGACTTCATCGAGGACAAGAACGCGGTGATCCCGCTCGACGCGGCGATCCAGGCCAACCTGCGCGAGGCGACGACGCGGGTGCTCGGTTCGCTCACCCCGCGCGAGGAGCGTGTGCTGCGCATGCGTTTCGGCATCGGCATGAACACCGACCACACGCTCGAGGAGGTCGGCCAGCAGTTCAGCGTGACGCGCGAGCGCATCCGCCAGATCGAGGCCAAGGCGCTGCGCAAGCTGAAACACCCGAGCCGCTCGCGGAAGCTGAGGAGCTTCCTGGAGGATTGATCACGTCCGGAGGGCGACCAGGGTCGCACTCCGGATTGACGCGGCGCGCCCGGCGATGCGCCAATGCTCGACGGCGCGAATCGAGCAGGGGCATCGAACGATGGATCCGGCGGCGGAGCTTCTGCGCACCGCTCAAGGGCGGGTGTTCGGCACTCTGCTCGCCGATCCCCCGTGGCAGTTCCAGAACCGCACCGGCAAGGTGGCGCCGGAGCACCGGCGGCTTTCCCGCTACGGGACCCTGCCGTTCGCCGACATTGCGGCCCTCCCCGTCGCTCAGTTGGCCGCGCCGGTGTCGCACCTCTATCTCTGGGTGCCGAACGCCCTGCTGCCCGAGGGCCTCGCGGTGATGCAGGCCTGGGGGTTCGCCTACAAGAGCAACATCGTCTGGCATAAGGTGCGCAAGGACGGTGGCTCCGACGGACGTGGCGTAGGGTTCTACTTCCGGAACGTGACCGAGCTTCTCTTGTTCGGCGTGCGTGGGAAGAACGCGCGGACGCTGCCGGCTGGGCGTCGTCAGGTGAATCTGCTCTCGACCCGGAAGCGCGAGCATTCCCGCAAGCCTGACGAAATCTACCCCATCATCGAGGCGTGCAGCCCCGGGCCGCGACTCGAACTGTTCGCGCGCGGCGCACGGCCGGGCTGGTGCGTGTGGGGCAATGAGGCCGGTGACGGCTACGAGCCGTCATGGCCGACCTATGCCCACAACTCGGCCTCTGAGCGACGCCAGGGCACGTTCTTCGCAGTCGAGTAGCCGTCGCTTGGGCCGCTGCATGGCGAAGCGCCCTATCGCGTCACGACCTTTCGCGTGATGCACAAGACGAGGACTGGGCATCCGCCGCTGCGCCCGGCTCGCAGGCGGGAAAGCAGTTTTCCCATGTGCGTTGTCGAGGCGCCGTACTTGGCCTTGACGCCAAGGGACGCGAAGAGCCGGTCGAGATCGAGCGAACGTGTCAGGATCACCCCGACGCTGATCCGGTCGAACTCGAAAAAGGTTCTGAATGCGTATAGATCACGGTCGAATGTCTGGTCCTTGCTGTTCCACTCCATGTCGAACGCGACGCGGCCCTTCAGGTAATCGACCTTGTGCGTATCCTGTCGTTGCGTCTGGCCATCGACAGTCATTGATGCGGTCAGCCTGCCCTCGACCCAGCCGCGAGGCCGCAAGAGCGTGCTCATGACCTTCGGAATGTCGCTCTCGTTTCCACCCGGCTTCGTGATCATCTCCTCGGTGATGGTGAACGCGCGGAGCGCATCGCAGAGGTCAGAGAACTGCGCGGGAAACTCGTGGGCGAGCAGCGCTGCCGCATGGTGCTGTTCATGGACGGCGTATCGGTCGGCCACATCGGCCGGAACGTGGTCACTCCAGATCATGCGCGTCGTTCGCTTGGGTTGCCTCGGTGCCGGGACCCACGCTACCCGACGTGGTCCCTCAACGCGACGGGGGGTGAGGGGTCGTGGGCCTCGCCAGCAGCGCCAAGGATCGCCGCGGATTGACCCCCGCCGCGCGGCGTGGTTCGTCCATCGCCCCGCCCGCGAGGACATCCCATGCGCACGCCGACCGCCAATCCGCCGCCCGGCATCATCGGCCATAACCGCACGATGCTGACGCCGCACTACGCCGTCTTCCCGCCAGAAGGCATCATGGACAGCCTGCTGCCGGGCTGGCCCGGCTGCGTCATCCGCTTCCAGACCTCTCCCGCCATGGGCGCGCGCTTCGCCCAGGCGCTGCTGGTCGCGCCCGCCGGCCACGGCAGCGCCGGCGCGCTGGATGACGGGCTCGAGCACTTCTTCTACGTGACGCAGGGCAGCTTCACCCTCGGCGCGGACGGTCAGACCACCAGCCTCGCGCCCGGAGGATTCGCCTACATCCCCGCCGGCATGGCCTATGCGCTGGCCGCGACCGCCGATGGCGAGGCGCGCGCCATCTGGGTGAAGCGGCCCTATGAGCCCGTTCCGGGCGTGGCGCCGCCGGGGCTCCGCACGG
>Ga0272446_1001291_pt1 | contig 36757 bp, 22 predicted proteins | sample YNPCB0061_FD_194587 | JGI IMG/M metagenome (GOLD analysis project Ga0272446, IMG submission 194587) | Hot spring microbial mat communities from Yellowstone National Park, WY, United States - YNP-CB-006-1 | ecosystem: Environmental > Aquatic > Thermal springs > Hot (42-90C) > Sediment | place...
CTCGCGCAGTGAACCGCCAGGCGCCAGTTCACTCACCACAAAGGCACGACCTTCGCTGACGCCAGATTCGTACAGTTCGATCAGGTGCGGATGATACAATGCCGCGGCGCGGCGCATCTCGCGCTCAAAGCGCTCGCGGAAGCCCGGCAACGCCATGCGATCGCCAGGCAACAACCGGATCGCTACCGGTTGCCCCGAGGGAACGTGATACGCACGATATACCTCGCCTGCGCCATCCACACCAAGCTGAACGTCAAGCCGATATGCGCCAATCGTCTGCTGATTCGGCTCCAGATCTGACATAGCTCCAGCTTTCATTCATACCACTGCTCACGACACCGTCCAGGTCCGCGTTGCCGGCGTCGGGTCGGCGTTGTTCACCGTGTCGATCGCCCGCACCGCAAAGGTATGCGCACCGGCCGCCAGGCCGGCATAGTTCTGCGGGCTGGTGCAGGCCGTGAATGGCGCGCCATCCAGGCTGCACTGGAACGTCCCCGTCTCGGTAGAGGAGAACGTGAAACTGACGTCCGGCCCACTCGAGCTTCCTTCAGCCGGCCCGCCAGTGATGCTGGTATCAGGTGGCGTCGTGTCCACCGTCCAGGTGCGCGTTGCCGGCGTCGAGTCGATGTTGTTTACCGTGTCGATCGCCCGCACTGCGAATGTATGCGCGCCATCAGCCAGGCCGGCATAGTTCTGCGGGCTGGTGCAGGCCGTGAATGGCGCCCCATCCAGACTGCACTGGAACGTTCCCGCCTCGGTAGAGGAGAACGTGAAGCTGGCGCTGTCCGTGTTCACCGTACCGGACGGCCCGCCAGTGATGCTGGTATCGGGTGGTGTCGCGTCCACCGTCCAGGTGCGTGACGCCGGTGTTGCGTCAATGTTCCCGACCGCATCGCGCGCCCGAACCTCGAACGTGCGTGAACCGCCGGGCAGGGTCAGGTTCTGCGGGCTGGTACACGGCGCAAATGCCGCAGGGAGCACACGACATTCGAACGTCGCTCCGGCTTCGGTTGAACTAAAGCTGAAACTGACATCCGGCCCACTGGTGCTGCCATTCGCCGGCCCGCCGGTGATAGTCGTGTCGGGCGGTGTCGCGTCCACCGTCCAGGTGCGCGTCGCCGGCGTTGCGTCAACGTTCCCAGCTGTATCGCGCGCCCGGACGCGGAACGTGCGTGATCCGTCCGCCAGGCCGGTCAGGTTCTCCGGGCTGGTGCAGGCGGCGAAAGCGCCGGCATCCAGGCTGCATTCAAATGTCGCTCCCGCCTCGGACGTAAACGTGAAGCTGACATCCGGCCCGCTGGTGCTGCCATTCGCCGGCCCGCCGGTGATAGTCGTATCGGGCGGTGTCGTGTCTACCGTCCACGTGCGTGTCGCCGGTGTTGCGTCAATGTTGTTTACCGCGTCGATCGCCCGCACTGCGAATGTGTGCGCACCATCAGCCAGGCCAGCATAGTTCTGCGGGCTGGTGCAGGCCGTGAATGGCGCCCCGTCCAGACTGCACTGAAATGTTCCTGTTTCGGTTGAGGTAAATGTAAAGCTGGCGCTCGTAGTGGCGACCATACCCGTCGGCCCGCCGGTGATAGTCGTGTCGGGTGGTGTCGCGTCCACCGTCCAGGTGCGCGTCGCCGGGCTGGCATCAGCATTGCCCGCGGCGTCTCGTGCCCGCACTTCGAAGGTACGCGACCCTTCCGGCAAGCCTGTCAGGTTCAACGGGCTGGTACAGGTAGCAAACGTAGCCGGCAACACGCGGCACTCGAACGTCGCTCCCGCCTCGGATGTAAACGTGAAACTGACATCCGGCCCGCTGGTACTGCCATTCGCCGGCCCGGTGGCGATCGCCGTATCCGGCGGCGTCGTATCCAGCGTCCAGGTATAGGACGCAGGAGAGCTGGCATTGCCGGCGGCATCGCGTGACCGCACCTCGAACGTGCGACTGCCATCGGCCAGGCCGGCGGGCGTGAATGGGCTGGTACACGCGGCGAATGCGGCCGGTAGCACACGGCACTCGAACGTCGGGCTGGCGGTGACATCATCACTGCCGCTGAAGGTGAATGGCGCCGCCGGGTTATTGCTGAGCGCGGGCGGCGTACCGCTCAGCGTCACCTGAGGCGCGGTTGTGTCGATCACGTACTGGTCGCCGGTATTGAACGGAAGCTTCTCCACTGCGTTGCCATCAGCATTCGTGACACCGTTACTATTGATGAAGTCAAGACGAACGGTCTTGTTGCCGCCACCCACATTCACCGTGACGGTCCACTGGTTGGTCGAGGCGCTGCTGGCCGGCGCCACCGACGTAATGCTCGACCCGACGGCGCCACCGAGCGTCACCAGGCTGAAGTTGGCTTCGCTCACACCCCTGACCGCTTCGCTAAAGTTCACCTGAAATTGAACGCTACCTGCGTTGGTCGGGCTACTGCCGACACGGTTAATGGCGGCGACTTCAGGGATTTCCGTCCCGGCGCCGGTCAGGTTGACGAGAATGGTTCCACCAGCCGACGTATTCTCAATACGCAGTTGCCCGCTACGCGTACCCGCAACCGCCGGGCTGAAGGTAAGGCTGATGGCACAGGTTGCATTGGCGGCCAGCGATGCACCGCACTCATCGGCGCCGCCAGTAACACGTGCGAAATCGGCACCATTGACGCCGCCGATGGCGATCGCTGTAATGGTCAGCGCCACATTGCTCGTATTCCGCAACAGAATGATGCGTGTCGCGCTGGTTGTACCCTTCTTGATACTACCGAACGCCAGCGCCGATGGATCAACCTCGGCACTGGCGCTGGCAACCACCGTCGCCTGAACCGTCGCCTGTGGGGTAGCCGCCGGCGTTGCAGATGGGCGCGACGTGGCCGTAGTCGCCGGGCGCGACGTGGCCGTAGTCGCCGGGCGCGACGTGGCCGTTGGAAGGGGAGCCTGGGCAAGGGCCGTCTGGCTCTGCTGCTCCTCAGCCGTCCTGGTTCCGGCCAGCTGGTCATTATTGGCAACCTCGGTTGCATTCAACACCTGCGCCGCCGCTGTCTGGCCGGCGGCGATCACCGTGCTGGTTGCCTGGAACGCGCCTGCCAGCGCCGTCTGCGCGCTTGCCTGCTGCTCGGTTGGCAACGCCGCCACCGCCGATTGGGTAGCAGCCAGCACCGCCGCCGCATCAGCGATCGCCGTCTGCCCCTGAGCCGCCTGTTGTGTGGCACGCTCGACGATACGGGTCGCTTCGAGCGCCGCGCCACTTACCTGCGCACCAATGATAAATCCACGCCCTGGAACGGTAGACCAGAGCGGTGCGGGGACGTTGAAGCCATACAGCAGGAAAAGCACCAGTAACGCCAGCAATGGCGACCAGGCAGGCAAAAGCGCCGCGTGAACAAAATGCGCGTCATCGCTGATCGTACGCGTGATCGCACCCTGCGTCTCGCTGCTCTCTTCGGCCTCGACCGTGAATGCAAGATCGCGATCAGTACCAACGATCCTGCGCGACGCCGCAATCGTCAGCGGCGTCTCCACCACACTGCCGGGATCAATATCAATATGCTCCTCCGCCAGCGCAAAAGTGAGCGCCTGGTGTTCAGCGATCGCGCGCAGATGGTAGACGGCTCGCGTATTGCCGCCATTCCGCAGATGGACCGACACAACCGCAAGTTCGCGGTCACGGCAGCGATGTGGCGACACGTGCAATTCGCCGGCAAGAAACGGTGCAACGCGCCATTCGAGCGGCAACTCGGACGCAATCGCCGGAACCTCCTGCGCCGTGGCACGCAATCGTACCGGGTAGGGGCCGGCAGCGCTTTCCGGTAGCGCCGGTGCAGTAACCACCAGCGCCGCCGTCGCCGAGGCGAACTGCGCCACCCGCAATGTCGGCGCAGGTTCGACCCAGCCGGCAGGCAGACCATCAATTGCCAGCGCAATCGTCAGGGGCGCGGGCGTGCGGTTCGTGACGCGCACCTCGACGTGTGCCGGCTCACCCGGCGTCAGTGTAAGCGCCGACTGTCCGGGCGGCAGTGCCAGCACCAGGCCAGGCGCGGCTTCGCTCCCGGCGCCGCGCCTGGTTGGCGCGGCAGGCGCAGCTTCAGCGGCGAGGCGCGGCGCCGGCGGGCCAGCGACGGGCGAGGCGGGGGCGGCCTGCGGCGGGGGCGGCCCGATGTGCAGGCGCAATGTGTACGGACCGGCCTGCAACGCCTGGTCAGGGTACCACACCTGTGGCGTCTGCGGTGCCAGTCGAATCGCCCCGAGCTGCGTACCGCCTTTCGACCCCAGATCGGTGACCAGAACACGACGTCCATCCCAATCAATGCGGAGGTGGCTACGCGAGATGACAGGTGCGTCGAGCTGGAGCGTATTGCCGGCAAGACGCCCGACCGTGACACCGGCGCTCGTGAGTTCGACAACGCGACCCGGACGTCCTTCCACATCAAGGAGCACGACATAGGGTGAACGCGAATCTTCAGCGGACGACGCCGGACTGGTCGCATGTGGATCGTGCTGGATGGATTCTCCGCTGTCCGCCACGACAGATGCCTCCTGACGCGAGAATAGCCGATAGCCGGTAGCTGTACTGCTTCATCGTGTTGACGCACCTTCGCCCACGGAACGGTCATGGCGCGGAGCGTCAGCGACCGCCTGCAGCGAGCGCAGCGTGGCTGACGCAATCTCAGCTCGCACTGGTAGATTGCTTCGCTATCGCTCGCACTGACCCGGAAGATGGCAGCTTGCGTCGCTGCGCGCGCACTGACCCGGAAGATAGGAGCTTGCGTCGCTGCGCGCGCACTGACATCCAATCCGTTATTCGGATGGGCCCTTAGCGTCTTCTGGCGCTAGGGAGCCACAATGGTCAACGCAATCGTCGCCGTCTCTTCTGCGCCGCTGGCCTCATGCGTCACCTGGATCGTCATCGTTGCCGTGCCCGCAGCGAAGCGGCGATACTCCAGTCTCGACAGTCGAGCATTGGCATCGGCAAGCGTTGTTGTAAACGTCTGTGGGCCGGCTGTCGGGCCAAACCCTCCCGGGCCGAGGATGCGCATCGCGCCATTCGTGGGCGTGCCGGTAACACTAAGCGTCACAGTGATCGTATCTTCATCAGGAACGCCCGCAATACTCACAGGGATACCGGTCCAGGTGGCCGTCGGCACCTCGAACGAGCCGGGCGCATCAATCGTCAGTGACACGGGGGTCGCTGTGAATGTCGGCGTAGCTGTTGGCGTCGCCGTCGGTTGTGACGTCGCTGTCGGTTGTGGCGTTGCCGTCGCGGTGGCAGTTGCGGCTGGTTGTGGCGTTGCCGTCGCGGTGGCAGTTGCGGCTGGTTGTGGCGTCGCCGTCGCGGTGGCAGTTGCAGCTGGTTGCGGCGTCACCGTCGCTGTTGGCGTGGCGGTGAGGAGGTTATCGGCGGCAAGAATGGTGCCAACTGCTTCGCCATCGTCGAGGTTTGCGCCGGTTGCGCTGGTTAACCGAACGCGCAGGCGAACGTCGGTCAACTTCGTCGAACTCGGCAAGACAATGACCGCGATCGTACCGGAGACATCGCCTGGAACAAAGGAGAGCGTCCCGACCGCGCTCCGATAGTCGTCACCGGCACGCGCCGTATCATCTTCCGTCTCATACTGGACAGTAACGGTTGCGTCGCTCGCTTCCGAGAGACGCACCGGGAACGAGAGTGTGACTTCGCCCGTCGTAAGGCGCCTGATCGCTGCATCGTCGATCACAAGCGATGGTAGACGGGGGAGGAGCGTCCGGGTCGGCACAGCCGTCTGTGCTGGTGTGAGCGTCGGGGATGGCGTAACAGAAGGCGTCACACCTGCTGGCGCGATCGTTGACGCTGGCGGCGTATCGGGTGCAACCGTGGCGAATACAGCGTCAGGAGGGGGCGGGAGTGTCGGCAGAGCGGTGAGTTGCAGCGGGATGGCCGAGGCAGTCGCGAACTGTGCTGCAAACGTGGCCTGCAAGGCGACTCGCTGATCCTCAGGCGCCGCGGTCGCCGTCTGCACCAGAGCAACGAGCGTTTCGCGCCGCTCCAGATCGGCAACCAGGAGCGCCTGCGCCTGTGATGTCGCGGCGGCAACGGCAGTCGTGCGCTGATCGGGCGGCTCAGTGGGAGCGGTGAGAATCCCATACCCCGGCAGCGCGCCGGCAAGTGACGCCGGGATCACGGCGAAGCCGCACAGTAGGGCGAGCAAAAGCAGGCCAGCGAGCACGGCAACCCACCAGAGCGGAAATGTCGCCGCCTGGATGAACTGCGCATGAGCAACCAGCGTCACACCGGGCACCTCTTCCGAGGCGCTTCCCGACGCCTGGACGGTAAACGCATGGCGCAGGTCGCGACCGAACAGGCGACGCTCAACGGCGACGGTCAGCGGCGTCTCGACGGTCTCACCAGGCGCGATGGTCAGATGTTCCTGGGCGAACGAATAACTCAGCGCCTGTGCCTCATCCGATGCGCCAAGCGTGTAGGACGTGTGGATGTTTCCATCGTTGCGCACACTCACGGTATAGACCGCCAGTTCGCGATCGGCCTCGCGCTTTGGCGCAATCGAAAGTGTACCGGCGACAAACGGTGCAACGCGCCACTCAAGCGGTGCCTCAAACACCATATCAGCGATTTCGGCGGCAGTCGCCTCGATGGTCACGGGGTATGCGCCGGCGCGACTGGCGCTCTCCTGCGGTACGTGGACGACCATCGTCGCAGCGACCCGGCTGTCGGGCACAACCCGCACGGTCGGCATCACTTCGACCCAGTCGCGTGGCAGGCCCGCGATCGACAGCGAGACGGTGAGTGGCGCGGCAGTCTGGTTCGTAACCTGCACATCAATAATCGTGCGCCGGCCAGGCTCCAGCATGAGGTTAACCTGGTCGGGCGCAAGCGCGAGCGTTACGGCAGGCCCGCCGGCAACTACCGGCGGCGACTCCACAGGCGGAGCGGCTGGAGCGTCGGCAGGCGAAGCCAGGCGCCCGGTTACAGCCGCCGCTGCGAGCGCGGCCGGCTGTGCGCCAGCGCCGGATGGAACGCTGGCAGCGGGCGGGGCTGCCGCAACTGGCACAGCAGCTCCCGTAGCCGGCGGCGACTCCACAGGCGGAGCGGCTGGAGCGTCGGCAGGCGAAGCCAGGCGCCCGGTTACAGCCGCCGCTGCGAGCGCGGCCGGCTGTGCGCCAGCGCCGGATGGAACGCTGGCAGCGGGCGGGGCTGCCGCAACTGGCGCAGCAGCTCCCGTAGCCGGCGGCGCGCCGACCTGTAACCGGATCGTATGGCGGCCAATACGGATCGGCAGTTCAGGCGGCCAGGGCTGCGGAACCTGCGCTTCCAGGCGGACCGTACCCAGGAGCGTACCAAGCCTGGAGCCGAGATCGACCACGCGCGCATCGCGGCCATCCCAGTCAACCCGCACATGATTGCGCGAGACAGTGGGATCTTCCAGGACCAGGCTGCTGCTGCGCAGGCGCCCGATCGTCACGCCGGCGATCGTCAGCTCGACACCCCGAACCGGTTCACCACGCGCATCAACCAGCACGACGCGGGGCACATGTGACTGCTCAGGGGTCGCTACCAGTTGTGTTGCATACGGATTGTGCTGCGCCTCCGCACCGGATTGCTGCTCTGGCGACATACTGATCACCTTATGACGTCCAGCGCCGCGTGCAACGCATCATAATGGAAGAAGCGACGTCTGGACGAATTCGGCGGACGCCTGGACAGACGTTCCGCCAAGCACAGCGGCGGTCACCACGAACCGAAAGACCTGTGTCCCACCAAACACGCGCCGGCCCGTGCGAACCTCGAGCGGCACGTCCACTGCCTCGCCGGGTGCCAGGTGGACCTCGTGACGGCCAAAATTGTACGCCAGTGCCTGGCCCGGATCGTCACCCATCAATACCACATGGGCCGTTGCCCCTCCCTGGCTAACAAGCCGGATCGTATAGCGCGCCTGATCACGCCCACGCACCGTCTCAGGCGTCACGTGCAGCGTCAACGCCGGAGGCGCCAGCACCGTCCACGTCGCTCGCGTCGCAGCGCCGATCTGTGGCCGGGTTGTCGAGCGCGCATGGATCTTCACATGTTGCGGACCAATTCGCGACCCGGCAACGGCCGGCACGTCCAGCGGCAGATTCACAACGACCTGTGCGGCTGCATCAAGGGCAACCGGCTCGGGTGGCAGGCGCACCCACTCCGCAGGCCAGCCTTCGACAGAGAGGACAAGCGTGTCGGGCTCGGTAGCGCGATTAATCAGCGTCAGCGTGACCGTCGCCGGGTGCCCGGCGACAATCGAGAGCACATCATCGCCAGGCGCCAGCACCACAGCGAACTGATCTGCGCGGCCTTGCTCAAGATGCAGGGTAAAGGGGCCAATCATCAACGGCACGCCCATCGTCCAGGGCTGCGACTCATGCGGCTTGAGGGGTGTATCGTCAAGGCGCGTGCCGCCGCGCGATCCCAGGTCCTTTACCTTCACGCGCCGCCCGCTCCACTCGATATGCAGGTGATTGCGCGACACCGCCGGATCATCGAGCACCAGTTGATTTTCCGCGCGGCGGCCGACCGTCAGCCCGTCCTCCGTGAGCGGTACCAGGCACACCACATGACCCGCGGCATCAAGCACCCTCACCTGCAATCCTTCCGGCACAGGAGTTGTTGCGGCGGCCGGGGCCTGCATCAACCGCCGCAGCGCCTGCGCCAGTTCCCCGGCGGTTGCAAAGCGCGCTTCGGGCTGTTTAGCAAGGCAGCGCAGAATAATCGCCTCGAGCGTGACCGGAATATCGGGCGCGACCGTGCGCGGCGAGGGGGGTTGCATGTGGACATGCTTTTCGACCGCCTCGCTCAAGCGGCTGACACTGAACGGCAGGTAGCCGGTAACGACCTCGTAGAGCACAATGCCGAGAGCATAGATATCGCTGCGCCCATCAACCGGGAGCCCCTGGCATTGCTCCGGTGACATGTAGGCTGGCGTACCGACCGTCACGCCGCTTGCGGTAATGCCGCTGCCCTCCACCAGGCGCGCCAGGCCGAAGTCGGTCAGTTTCGCCACATAGAGCGAACGACCACCCGGGCCAGCGTGGCGAGCGATCAGGATGTTATCCGGCTTGACATCACGGTGGATCACGCCTTTCGAATGGGCAAAGTCGAGCGCCTCTGCCGCCTGACGCACCAGGTCGAGACTGAAATTGAGCGGCCAGGGGGTTCCTTCACGCGCGCGGCGATCGAGCAGTGTACGCAGTGAACCATCGGGCAGATACTCCATAGTGATGTAGTACCGCCCCCGTTGCTCATCAAAACCGAAGATCCTGACGATATGCGGGTGTTCCAGCGCAGCAATCGCCTGCGCTTCCTGGCGGAAACGCGCCTGAAAGCCCGGATCGAGCGCGAATTGCGGGTGCATCACCTTCACGGCCTGCAAGCGATCGAGGTTGATGTGACGTGCACGATACACCTGGCCCATGCCCCCTGCGCCAAGCAGCGCCTCGATCTGGCAATTACCAATCATCTGGCCGAGAAGGTTATCCACACCGGTAGCTCCGATTGTAGTGCCAATACGTTTCAGATAAGCCCTTCACCCCCATCCCGGCCCTCTCGCGCCAGGGAAGAGGGTCTGGCGCCTCCCTCCAGCGGAGCGAAGTCGGGCGGGGTGCGTAGAGCCTTATGTGCACGGTACTGCTTCTAGCGCAGATACTCGAATACCCACCAGCCGGTTCTGGGTCCTTCGCGACCGGTCGCATCAACTGCCCAGACGCGCCAGCGCCCCGGCTGGGCGCCAACCCACTGGAACGTATACTGTGTCGCCGTAATGCCGCGTTGTACCTGCCATGTACGGCCGACATCGGTGCACCAGGCGCCCGCCTGGCAGCAGTGGAAGCAGTCGATCTCGACCACATACGTCACTGCACCGGGCACTGCCGACCAGGTAAGCATGGTCACACGCGGGAAGATATCGAAACGCGAACCATCAGGCGGTGCCAGTTGCGCCGGCGGCGTCGTCAAGAACAGATCTGGCGTCGGCGAGGGCGTGATCGTCGCAGTTGGTGTACTGGTCGGTGAGGGCGTAATGGTCGCTGTCGGCGTCTCGGTTGGCGCCGTGGTCGGTGTCTCGGTCGGTGTACTGGTCGGCGTCAGGGTTGGCGTACTACTTGGCTCGGGAGTGCTGGTTGGTTCAGGCGTACTGGTTGGTTCGGAGGTAGCGCTGGGAGCCGGTGTTGGCGCGATTGTCGCGCCAGGCGCCGCCGTTGGAGTTGCGGAGGGCGCCGCACTCGGTGTCGACGAGGCGGCGCCAGCGTTCCCCCCGGCGCCAGTAGCGGCGCCGCCCGCACCACTGTCACCGCCGCCCGAACCGCCTGCCGCGGCAGCCGCCTGCGCCGTGCCCGTTGCCACAGCCTGGGCAGCAGCAGCCGTTCCGGTTGCCGCGATCTCCACTGCATTGCCATCAGGTGTTGCATCTGGCACGTTCGTTGCAGTCGCTGCTTCCGGTGTTGCACTCGCCTCCGTCGTTGTTGGCGTCGGTGAAACGAGCGTCGTCACAGGTGTCGCCAGTTCCACCCCGCCGGCGACGCTCACCTCATCCGCATTGCCGCCACGAAACACTGCATACCCCGGCAATCCGCCGGCCAGCGACACCGGCAACGCCCCGAAGCCGCACGCGCCGCCGAACGCCAGTGCCAGCACTGCCGCAATGACGCTCCAGGATGGCAGTAACGATCTTTGCAGCCATGTTCCTGCCGACCGCAGAACCGCGCCATGTTCCGCCGCCGCCGTCACGCTGACGTGATGGCTCGTCTCGCTTCCCAGCAACTTCAGCGGCCCTTCCACAACCACCGATGCACTACCACTCTCCCCTGGCGCGAGGACCAGTTCCTCCGGCGCCAGTGTCACCTGCATGCCGGCTTCTTCCGCTTCGCCCTTCAACCGGTAGCGTACCGTCGCATTACCCAGGTTCTGCACGACCGCCTTCATCTGCCCGCGCCCGCGCCCGCGCACCCGGACCGGCGTCAACGACAACTCCTCTTTCGTGTATGGCCGCACCGTCCAGCGTGCCAGAACGGTTCCACCTTCCGCCGGTCGCGCCCGCGACCGCGCAACAACTTCAACCGGGTATTCACCGGCGCGCGTTTCCGGTTCCGCCGGCGAGCACACCGTCAGATTCACCGTCGCCTGTCCTCCGGGCGACAGTTGCACCGCTGGTGGCAGCGTCACCCATTCCTCCGGCACGCCGGTCACACTGACCACCAGGTGATCGACCTGTTCGCTCAAATTCGCCAGTGTCACCGCGACCGTCGCGACCTGTCCCGGAGTCACAGCCAGTGCTTCCGGCTCAACCACCACCCCGACGCGCCCGGTGGTCACGAACGCCTGCGAGTACTGCAGCGGCATCGCATCGCTGTGAGGCGCCGGCACCGTCATCACGCCGTGCCCCGGCGTCGCGACGGTTGGCGCAGTCGCGGCGCTCCGGCCCGCCTCGCTCTCTGGCGGATCCAGACGCAACCAGTATGACCCGACGCGCAGCAACGTGCGCCATGGCCAGGGCACGGCCTGCTGTGGCGGCAATCGCTGCTCACCCAGCAGCGTCCCATTGCTTGAGCCAAGGTCGGTCACCAGGACCTGCGTTCCGTCCCACGCCAGGTGCACATGGTGGCGCGACACCCCTTCCCCGCCGAGCACCACATCATTGCGTTCCACGCGCCCGACTGTCAGGCCCGCCGGCCGTACCGCCACCACCTGCAACAGCGTCCCCGCATCGTCCAGCACCTGGATGCGCGGCAGCGGGCTTCCGCCCATGACTGTGAGCACTGCCGGGGCCATGGCCGGACCCGCCGCCTGAATCCGCGTACGAGCCGCGATTTCGGTCAGGGCGGCTCCATTCTCCCCACCCGCCGCCAGTTCTGGCGCAACCAGCCGGATTGTCTCATACAACGCCGCCGCCAGATCCGCCGCGGTCGCAAAACGTTCTTCCGCCGTCTTTGCGAGGCAACGCGCGATGATCGTTTCGACCGCTTCGGGCAATTCCGGCCGCACCTGGCGAGGTGACGGCGCTGGCACATAGACATGCTTGAATACCGCCTCGCTCACCGTTTTGACAACGAACGGCAGCGTACCCGTGGCCACTTCGTAGAGCACCACACCCAGCGCATAGATGTCGCTCCGGCCATCGAGTTCTTTGCCCTGGCACTGCTCCGGCGACATATAGGCCGGCGTGCCCATGGCCATGCCGGTTGCCGTGAGATTGCTGCCGTCCGCCATGCGCGCCAGGCCAAAATCGGCCACCTTCATCACCGGCGCGCCGCCCAGCACACCCGGCTGCAACAGCAGGTTATCCGGCTTGATGTCGCGATGCACCATGCCCATCGCGTGAGCGTAGGCCAGCGCATCCGCCGCCTGCCGCACGAGTTCCAGCCCCTGTGCAAGGCTCCCGTTCGCGTGCTGCCCTGATGAGCGCAACCAGCCGCGCATCGAACCGCCCACCACCAGTTCCATGACCAGGTACGCCATGCCGTCGTACTCGTCGAAATCATACACTTCGACAATATGCGGATGGCGTAGTTTTGCCGCTGCCTGCGCCTCATGGCGAAAGCGCGCCTGGAACATCGGATCTTGCGCCAGATTACCGTGCAGGAGCTTGAGCGCAGCCGGCCGATCCAGGTGGATATGACGGGCGCGAAATACCTGGCCCATACCCCCGCTGCCCAGCAGCGATTCGATCCGGTAGTTGCCGATCGTCTGCCCGATGTATTCTGTCACGTTCTGGCTCCGTGCATTGAATGAGGCCGTACGCGCCTGCGGAGGAAAGCACGCGGAGCAATGCTGTGCAATCAGCATTATACTGTGCAAACGGCGGTGACGCTGCTTGCGTTTTTGTCATCCAGCGCGGAACACACTACAATGCGCCAGATTCGACACCGGCAGATGGATCGCGCACGGTGACACATCCACAAGGCCAGCCCGATCTCACGGGCGCACAACCGGCGTCAGCAGCACCGGCGCCACCACGATGTCGGGTCGGATGACCCCCCACTGGCGTCGCAACACATAATTGGTCGTCCGGTCCTGGCGGCCGTCGGCAGGCGTGTAGTCGTCGAACACCTCAGCCTTCATGTCTTCACCTTGCAGGCGCACGGTGATACGCGTCGTCTTGTAGCCGAAGTTATACAGGCCGACCAGCTGGCCAGGCGTGTATGGCACCTGGATCACACCCCAGTCACAATCGCTCGGGGTGCATTTGCCAAAGCCGTGGAAGGTATAGGTCGACTCATTGACCTTCTCGATCACCAGTCGCGTCATGCCACTGGTGCTGGTATCAACATTGGCCCAGTTGCCAAGGAACGCATTAAATGCCGCCGCCTGAGCGGTCGTGGTTGCTGCGATGACCGTCTGCTGCGCCGCCAGCGCCTGCGCGGTTTGCGCTACGGCCGTCTGCTGCGCGGCGATGGCCGCAGCCGTCTCGGCGTTCGAGGCCGCGGCCATCGTCGCCTGGGCATCAAGTGCCGCCTGCGTCGCCTGGGCATCGAGAACCGCCTGCGTCGCCTGTTGCGCCACGGCAGCAGCGGTCTGTTGTTGCGCCGCCTGGGCCGTCGCCTGCGCGATCGCCTGCTGCGCCTGCTGGGTCTGCTGCTGCGCTGCCTGCTGCGCCTGTTGTGCCGCCGCGGTCTGTTGCGCCTGTTGTTGCGCCACCTGCTGGGTCTGCTGCTGCGCTGCCTGCTGCGCCTGTTGTGCCGCCGCGGTCTGCTGGGATGCCGCCTGGGCCGTGTTCTGTGCCGATGTGAAGGCGATCTGTGTCTCGATCGGCGCGGCGGCCAGCGTCTGCTGCTGAATGATTCCGGCGGTCTTCTCGGTCTGAACGGTCGCCTGGACGGCCGTATTCACCACGACCGCCGTTGACGTCTGCTGAGCGGCCAGCACGCCGGCGGCTTCTGCGGTTGCTGCGGTCGCCGTCGCGCGTGCCGGCTGCACCACCAGAATGTCGTTGCCGAAGAACAGGCCACCCAGGCACAACGGGATCAGCAAGAGCAACAGGGTCACCATCCATGCCGGGATGATCGGCAACTGGATGAACTGCCCGCTGGCGACGACCGGCCCTTCGCTGCCGGCAATCGCCGCGCCGACGGTGAAATTGCGCATCTGCTCGCGCCCGAACCAGCGCCGCCGCCCCTGGACGATGGTTGGCACCTTCACTTCCGCGCCAGGTTCCAGCGTCACTTCCGGCGGATCGAAGCGATAGCGGAGTGCGTGCTCGTCATCCTCCGCCCGTAGCGCACAGCGGATTGGCGCATTACCGGTGTTGCGGAGCGTAGTCGTGAACACCGCCTGTCCCCGGCCGCTGGCACGCTTCGGCGCCAGTTCCAGCGCCGGCGCCGCGAACGGCAGCACGGTCCAGCGCCCCTGCGCCACTCCCACCTCTGCCGGGTTTTCGCGCGATCGCACGCGCAGGGTCACCTGGTAGTCACCGGCACGGCTCTCCGGCGCGCGCGGCGCCGTCACCGTCAGCACTACCGGCGCCTGCACCCCGGGCATCAACTGGGTCGCATCCGCCGGCTGTCGCACCCACTCGGCCGGCGCTCCGTCCACCTCCACACTGAAATGATCGACCACCGTTCCCAGATTGGCGAGTGTCAGCCGCAACGGCGCCGGTTGCCCCGGGGTCAACGTCAATGTCTGGTCATCCAGCACGACGCCAATCCGCCCGGTGCTGATACTGGCCGTCACCATACCGGTCGGCATGGCGCGGGTAACCCCGGCCTGCGGTGTGACCGTCGGGCGAGCTTGCAGCATCTGTTGCAGCAGCGCATCACCCTGGGTCGCGGTCTGAGTCGGCGGTTCCAGGCGCAACCAGAACGGGCCGACCCGCACCACTTCGCGCCAGCCCCAGACCTGCGCGGTGCGCGCCGGTAAGCGCGTCGCGCCGAGCAGCGTGCCATTGCTCGAGCCGAGATCGGTCACCATCACCTGGCGCCCGTCCCAGTCCACCCGAAGATGGGCACGCGACACCGCCTCAGATTCGAGAACGATCGTATTCGTCGCCTGGCGCCCCACGGTCACGCCATCACTCGTCAGATCAACGACCCGCAGCAGGTTGCCGCCACTATCGCGCACCTGGATGCGCGGCAATGCCGACACGCCCGCCAGCGACGGTATCGCCGGCGGCACCGTCCCACCACTCTGGGCCATCGCCGTCGGGTGCGGCACCGCTTCTGTCGGCGGGATGCCCGGGCCAGGATGTGCCGCCGTGGGCACTGCACCCTGGGGCGACACCAGCGGCGGCGTTTCGTTCGGATGCGCCATCACCGTTGCATGGACCAGCGTCGGATCGGGGCGCCCCAGCACAGCCTGCAACGCTCGCGCAACATCCGTCGCACTGGCATACCGTTCCTCCGGTCGCTTCGCGAGGCAGCGCAGCGTCACCTCCTCCAGATCAGGAGGGAGATCGGCCCGCACCTGGCGAGGCGGCGTCGGCGCAACAAACACATGTTTGTACGCCGCCTCGCTCAGTGTCGTTGCTGTAAAGGGCAGGTACCCGGTCGTCACCTCGTACAGCACCACACCGAGCGCATAGATATCGCTCCGCAGATCGACGTGCGCCCCCTGGCACTGTTCCGGCGACATATACGCCGGCGTCCCCATCGCCGTACCGGTCGCCGTCATGGTTGCGCCTTCGGCCATGCGCGCCAGGCCGAAATCGGTGATTTTGAGCGCATAGCGCCCTGCCGGCGGACCCGACACGGCGCGCAGCAGCATATTGTCGGGTTTAATATCGCGATGCACCATCCCCTGGCCATGCGCGTAGGCCAGACCCTCGGCCGCCTGGCGCACCAGGTCTATCGCCAGGGTCAACGGCCAGGGTGTGCCCGCACGCGCATGTTTCTGCATCAGGCTACGGAGGGACCCGTCAATCAGCAACTCCATCACCAGGAACATCAACCCGTTCTGTTCGCCAAAGTCGTACACTTCGACGATGTTGGGATGCTGCAGCGCGGCAATCGCGCGTGCTTCCTGGCGAAATCGGGCCTGAAAGCCGCTATCGTGCGCCAGGCCGGCATGCATCACCTTTAACGCAACCGGGCGATCCAGGTGAATGTGTCGTGCGCGAAACACCTGGCCCATTCCGCCTGCACCAAGCACGGCCTCAATCCGGTAATGGCCGATTGTCTGGCCGATCAATTCAGTCATCTCATGCTCCTGTGGGGGCGGATCCTCGATACATTATTGCACCAGTAACGCCACCTGCGCGAACCAGTGTACACGCCGATCCACATCCAGCGCTAGATCTGCAACTGTGGTCACCGGCGCCTCATGTTCAGCAGGTTGCACCTGCCCCGTCGCAATCGCGCCAGCCATCGCCTGCGCCAGCGCAGCGCGATCGTGGCCGCCATCGAGGAACTGCGCAAGCTGGCGGTCGAAGGGGTCAAGGTGGATCATTTCATGATAGCGATTCGTGACCTCAGACCCTGCGTGGGCCTCCAGGCGCGTCAATGCCGTCACCATCGGGCGCTCGCCGGCGCGTTGCGCAACATGCGGTGGGTAGAGGTAGAACGAGACCAGGGTTGCAGCTGTTGAGAAGGCGCGCAGGAGATCGCCGCCCAGGCGCCGGGCCAGCGTCGCTGGCGCGACATCCGCCATCGGCGCGCCGGCATCGGCCAGTCGCTGCTGCGCAACGGCCAGCACCTCATCGAAGGGTATGGCACGGGGCGACTCCTCGGCCAGGTACAATAGTGCAGCCTTGCTGATCGGCGTGGCGACGGTGAATGGCACATCGTAGGTATTGCGGAAGACGACGGGCGAATCGCTTGTTATGTCCAGCGGCTGTTGCTCAGGGCGAAGCAGCGCCGTAACCGCCATACCTGCCAGGCGCTCCGGGCGCAAGGTACGCTGAACGGCGACATGATCGTGGCAGAGTAGCGTCTGGCGAAACTGGCGACCCCGGAAAAAGTCCATGTACTGCTCAAGATCAATGCCATCCTGCGACATAGCGCGGATGGCGTCGACTGTCTCAGGTTTCAACCCGATTGGCAACACCATCGGGAACTCGGTTTCGGTCAGATACTGCAGGCCATGCTGCGCTGCGTGAGCAGCGAAGTGGGCAAAGTACACCGGCTCATTGACTACTTCAAGCGCATCGTGAACCAGAAACGAGTCGCGCAACGGCCCGAGACGGTTCAGCATGGTGCGGAACATGGCGGCATACGAGGCAAAGAAGCTCCCAAACGCATTCAGCCCATCGGGTTCGCTATCGGCCAGCAGATCAAGCACCTCCATCGCCTGGCGCGCACGCTCCTGCTGGTCGGTCGTCGCTGCAGTGCGATGAAGCATCAGGTCGCGCAGCGCGCCAAGAACATGCCAGCCCGGGTAGGTGTTGTAGCTGACATAGGCAATACCATTCGGGGCAAGATGCCGCTTACAGATCGCCATCAGCCGGTCGCGCACCGCGGCGGGCACCCACGAATAGATACCATGCGCAATGATATAGTCAAACTCCCCGAACGCATCATCAACTTCGAGAATGTCGCGAACGAGCAATCTGATATTCGTCAGGCGAAGCGCAGCAATCAGATCATTGCCGGCGGCGATCTGGCGCGGCGAGATGTCAATACCGACAAATGCAGCCTGCGGCAAGCCGAGCGCCATCGGAACCAGGTTACCGCCGGCGGCGCACCCGATCTCGAGCACGCGACAGCACTCAACCGGCGGAGGTGTCAGGCCGAGCAACGTCGCCAGCACCGCCATATGATCCGGGTGAGTCTGCGAATACGCGCGCCCGGGATACGGCACATCATCATAGCTGTGCGCCGGGGTGTAGATGGGATCATGTATCATGAATGTCAGCGTATATCAAGAATATAGCCCGCATGCGCAGGCTTGTGCGTTCGCACCAGGTCATCAATCAGGCGCGCATCAATATCACTACCGGGCGGAATCGTCAGCGCCACACGAAACACGAACGGCTGGGCCGGATCCTCGGTAATCTTCGGCGTGATGCCAGTCACGACCTCGATCATACGGCTCAGCCCGTAGGCGGTGCCGCGCCAGCGGTAGAGTTCGGTCGCCGCAGCGATCAAACGCCGGCTCCGCGACTCGGGCCAGTAGGGTTGAAGGGCGACATCGAGCCAGCTTGCCAGCCAGGGCAGGAACGACGGCGGGCAGGTACGCGGATCGAAGTACAGGTTCATATGGTTTTCGCGCCATTCCAGCGGCTCCCAGATGGTTTCGAAGATCCGCAGGTAGCGGCCAAGGAACTCATTCTCCTGGAATATTGCCGGCAGATAACGCAGGTAGCGACTATCCAGCCCATGGGGCGGGGCGACGTAGCGTGATGGCAGCCGCTCGGGAAACTCCTCCGCCACGCCAGGCAGCGCCTCTGGTGGTAGCGCGCCAGGCGGAACCCCTGAAGGCGCAGCTTCGATGGGAGGCGCCGTGGGCACTTCCTCCGGAATGGACGCCACAACGCCCACCTCAACCGGCGGAGGCATTTCGGCAGGCGCGGCTGGTGGCTCGGCAGCGACAGCAGGCGCGGCTGGCGGCTCGGCGACCTCCGCGGGCGGGAGCGGGGCCGCCTCAGCGGGATATGCCACGCCGGGTGGCACGTAGACGAGAATGAACGGCCCGATCCGCACCTCTTCGCCGGGCACCAGCGGGTGCGGCTGGTTCGGCGCAAGGCGCCGTTCACCAATGTACGTCCCATTCGTGCTACCGAGATCGATGATCCGCACGCCCTGCGGACCAACGTCCAGGCGCCCATGGGTACTCGACACCACGGGCGAGTCGAGGTGCAGATCCCGCTCCGGATTGCGCCCGATCGAATACTGGCGTTGCCTCAGAATCTCGACACGCTCGCCATCGGCGGAACGAATAATGAGCTTACCAGAGTCAGGTTCCACGCACACGCTCCATTGATCTGCAGATCAAGCGCCAACCGAGACGCGGTGCTGCCAGGAACAGATCAGGGCATGGCGCGGCACATCGAGGCGCGGCGAAACTGGTTGCGGTTTCGCATTACTGCCCGGCTCCGTCAACCCGATCTGCACCTCCTCAACGAACTCAACCGACGGGATACGCTGCATAAGCGCATAGATTTCCGACACGTGGAGATCGCGACCGAACGGCCAGCCGTCGCCTTGCGGCCCGCCGACATACGGGTTGAGGTAGCGGTAGAGGATAGCCTCGGCTTCCTGTTGCACCGCGCGCACCAGCGCCTGGTCGCTGCGTTGCGGCACGCGCAGGCGCACATCAACTGTCACCCACACATATTGCACCGGCCGCACCTCGAGCGCAATACCGAGCGGGCGACGCCGGTCAAGATAACTGAGCACCCTGGCACGCAATTCTGCCGAGAGTGTCAGCACCTCCGGCGGGATGCGTCCGTCAGGATGATCGGTTCGCGGCAAGACATGAACAAGCACCTGGCCCGGACGTGGCTCGGCAGGGCCACCCGGCTGCGCGCCGGGGCTGACGCAGCAGGCGCGCGCCACCCCCGTCACTTCACACGCCAGATGTTCATAATCATCGGCAGTCATGGCGCGCGTGCGGGTGCGCAGGATCTGTGGCGCGCGTGCGCGCGCATCGTCAAGCCCCTGCGGGTCGCGCCCACCCTCAGCGGCCTTGCGATTTGTCACCCGCGCCACATACGGGATTGACGTCTTCAATGTTACCAGTGTATGTGCCAGCACATTACCGACCACACCACCGCCATACTGATAGCGGCTCATGGTAAGGACGCTGCCGTGCGGCGGTACGCTGCCAAACTGGCGTACGGCGCCATCGGGTTGCAGCAATGCCGGCCCGAAACTTACCGTACCACTCAACGCATCAAGCGTATAGTGCTGATCATCGGGGCCAGACGCGGCAAAGTCAGACACCTCGATCCACTCACGTGGTCTGCCGGGCAGCGGTGGATCAACGATCAGGATGTCACGCTGTGGATCGCGCGCCAGCACCGGCGTATTGAGCAGATGAAACTCCTGGCCAGGCGTCCCATCGCTACGACCAATCACCTCATCGCGAACCGTCACCGCATGCCGGGCATTCACCGTACCGCCGCGCGCCTCGATGCGCAGCCCGAGCAATTCGGGCGACACCTTATAGCGATTGTTGCGGTTCTCCGGAACATCGGCCTGGGCGTCGGTCATGCGGCAACGCAGCCAGTGCGCCGCCACCCCCTGGATCGTATCGGGCGCCATCGCCGGCAGGTGGAGCACGATCTCGCCAGGCATATTGAAACCACCGGTACCGTCGAACTCCACATCACACCGGGCCCAGCGGGCCACGCCACCCTGCCACACCTCCCACAGCAGCGGCGGGTTGGTCGGATCGACGCCAGCGCCACGCGCCACATCACAGTCAACAACCAGCGCCAGCACATGGTTGCTGTGATTATGCTGTAACGGGATGTAGAACGCATCATTGGGCAGCGGGTTGGGTGCAAACATGGTAATGCGCCCATTGGGGAGCAGCAACTGGCGCAACTCGCTGCCGCGCCACGACGCCGGAACATTGTTCGGACGCTCGACCTGGCGCGTATACACCTTGTCATCGGTCACAACTGCGGGGTAGATCGTCAGATCCGACTCCGTTGTGAAAATCACTGCCGGACTGGTCTCGGTACGCACGGTCGCAACCTCGGTATCGCCAGGGATGGTGATTGGCACTTCCTGAGGCGCGGAGAGGTAGAATGTCACGCCGGCAAACGCCGATTGCGGCGGTTCAAGCCGGATGCCGATCAGATTCAACAGCGTTATGTAGACCTTGTCCGGCACCTGATTGACCCGATAGAGCAGCAGATCAGTCATCCAGGCAAACAACTCGATCAGCGCCACACCGGGATCGCTGACATTATGGTCGGTCCATTCCGGACAGAAGCGCGGAATCAGACGCTTGGCCTCATCGACGATATCCTGAAAATGGCGATCGTCGAGGTTGGGCGTTGGGAGTGGCATACGTCCCCCGGTCTATTCACCCGGAATGCGGTAAAACGGAAACACCAGCGAACGCCGGTCATGGGTGGCTTTGATGCGATACTCGATGGTGATCAGCATGCGCTCCGGCACATCCGGATCGGTAGTGACCTCGACGTTCAGCACATCAATGCGCGGTTCCCACATTGCCAGCGCCTCTTCGACATAGTAGACAGCAAGACCAGCAGTCGCCGCATCGTTGGGAGCGAACACCAGGTCGTGGATCTGGCAGCCGAACAGTGGGCGCATCAGGCGCTGCCCTTTCGGCGTCAGCAGGATCATCATGATCGCCTGCTCAATATCAACTTCCTGGCGCGCCAGCGCGAAGCGCCCGCGCACATCGAGCCCGACTGGAAAGGCCCAGCCAACGCCAAGAAAATCGCTCATCGGAACTCATCCACCAATATCAACCTGCGGAAACCCCATCACGATCACGCCGCCATGGGCCGTCTGGTCGCCCAGGCGCGCCGCTGGCATGCCGCCGATCAGCACCGTTGCGCTCCCTTTGATGATCGTATCCGGCGGGCCGGCGCACGCCGCCATGCCGGTAACCACTGCTGCCGGCAAACCGCCGATCAGCACCGTGAGGACGCCCGGCGGCATGATCGGCCCGCCGACATGCGGCTTTGGGCCATCGGACAGCGGGCAGGTGTGCATGTCGCCTACGCGAGCTGCTGGAGGCATATGGCGTTCCCTCTAGTTAATCTTTACCAGCGTTCCCTGAATCGTCAAAACTGCCGCCGACTTGACGTCCAGCGTCGCGTTGGACTGCACCGTCGCAGCGCCGTTGGATTTCAGTTCAAGACTGGCATTGGCCTGCAGCGTTGCGTTCGTGTTCGACTTCAACTCGAGGCCGGTCTTCCCTTCGATGGAAGCGGCCTGCTGCGCCGTAATCGTCAGCGTACCTTTTGACTCAATCGTCAGGTTACCGTCGGCGCTGATTTTGCCGTTCCCCTTCACCTTGATCGTCAACTCATTCGTCTTGCTATCGAGCTTGATGACATTGGCACTCTTATCCTGAATTGTGATCGAAGGCTTGTCGTCGCTGTCATCAAGCGTAATAACGTGACCGGCGCGCGTCTTGATCACCCGCTGCACCACCTTGCCACCCTGGACGGCCGTGTTGCTCGGCACCGGCGGAGCATCCTTGCCGTTCCAGAGACCACCGACAACATAGGGGCGACTGACGTCACCATGCTCGAACACGACGACCACTTCGTCATTGACCTCCGGAATGAACTCGATACCGCGCTGTGGCCCGCCACCGACGCTAATCACCCGCGCCCAGTGGCTGGTATGTTCGGTACTCAGCGTCGGGAAAGTCACTTTCACCCGGCCAAGATTCTCCGGATCCTGGTTGTCCGTAACGATACCGATCAACATCCCGTCCAGCGCCAGCCGGGACGGCGAGGCACTCGCAGCTGTTTCCGGCATCAGAACGCCGAGCAATGTCGCAGGGCGCATGCCGGATACCGAAAACTCGGTGGTATACCCATCCGCATCATAGTGGTGGGTCGCACCGGTGACCATATACGTGCCGGAAAAGCGCGCCCCTATATTTCCGATCTTCACCTTTGCGCCGGCGACAATCTTCGGGTTGCCGGCTGCTGTACCTTCAGCCTCGACAAACCGGCCTTCACGTTCATCCATAATCGCCTGGGCCAGTTTATCTGCTTGCGACTGCACACTGATTGCGCGATCCGAGACCTGTTCCCTGGCCTGGAGGCTGAAGGCGGTTTGCGCCGTCTGCCCGCCGCTTTTCTGGATGCCGATCTCCGGCCTGGTCGTACCATTCGATGCCTGGCCGATGACCTCTTTTTTCGTTTTCGCGTCCCAGCCGCGCACACTCACCGAACTGACCTGCCCGATCGTGCTGAGGCGCGGGCGAAAGGTCACCAGATCACTGGCCCATTCGAGCTCCACCGGCGCGGTGCGCGATTCCGGTGCTTCACAATGGAGCGTCTCACCATCAACGTACAGCAGGTAGCCAAGGGCACGCGCACGCTCTTGCAGAAACTCCAGGTTGGTCTGGTTCCACTGAATAATGTAGTCATGCACCTGCGTTGTGGGACCTACCTTTGCCCGTAAGCCAGCTTCCTGGGCCACCTTCTGGATGATGTCGCCGTCGGTGACGTTCAGAAACGTGCGCGCCTGGCGCCCGCGCGCCAGACGGTGCAGACGATCGAAGGCGCGGATCATCACATGCAGGCCACCGGCCTCAAAGCTCGGCTCAATCTCGACAATCTCGCCGTCGAAGATCGTCTCGGTCGTTCGCCTGTCCTTTACCTTCACAACCAGTTTCTTCCCCACCTCCAGCGTACTGTCGTCCACCCATTTGAGCTGCTGATCATTCAGCACAATCGTTGCCACATCGGGCAGATGCATACTGCTTTCGACCCTGATCGAAAGCACATCACGCATCATCTGCAGCGGTGCGTCAGCGCCGCCAAGCTGCAGGTAGAAATCTGAGACATGCCGTGTATCACTCATTGGGTATCACCAGCACGGCGCCGGACGGCAGCTCACGCACGCGTTCAAGGCCATTGGCCTCAGCGATCGGGCGCCAGCGCGTCGCATCGCCATAGCATTTGTACGCAATCCATGCCAGGGAATCGCCGTCACGCACCCGCCAGACACGCTCGCCACCGGCGCCACCCGAGGTCGGGTTTTGCGGCTGCAGATTGGCCGTGTCTTCAATCTGCTGGAAGGTCACGTCAAGTTCGGCGCGCACCGGCGTTCCGTCAACCATGAAGAGTGTGAACTTCTGGGTGATATTGGTAATGACCGCCTTGAACGACCAGGATGTCCCCCACTGAAAGCGCACCTTCGGCGGGCGACCGCGCGTACTTTTGGGATCCTGCAGGTTAGAGTCGATCATCATGAACGACCAGATCTTATCGGTATAGACCTTGCGCACATCCCTCGGCCTGGCGCCCGGCCTGGTGCTGGTGTAGGTGTCGAACAACAGATGCATGGCCAGTGTCGCCGGCTGGCCGCCGCCGAATTCAATCTGTGGCACATTCGTGCTGGGTGTTTCGCCCCGGCTCCAGGTGTTCTGTTTGGTAAACGTGTATTCTTTCGGGTTGAACAGGCACTCAACCTCCTGCGAGGGATCGTCGAGGTTGATAATTTTCGCTTTGACAAGACTCGTATCGGCCATACCCGTCACCTCCGTTGCTGGATCGCTCTCGCCAGGGACGTACCCGATCGACAATCCGGAACCATATCACCCGAGGCGACGCCGTTCGGCAGCCAGGCGGCGTTTAAGGACCGCATACACCTGGCGCGCCAGTGCGTCGAGATCCGGCGCGGGCGCAGTTTCCTGCTGGCGCTCGTCATGCTGCGAGCGCTCCTGGGCCGGCACGGTCCGCGCCGTTTCCGCCGCACGCACGATAGGCGGCTCTGGAGCCTGTGGCGCAACCAGCGCAGGCGTCTCGGCGGCCAGGATCGGCGCCGGCTGCACTGATGCCGTCACCGGCGCAGGCGGCGTCGCCAGCCAGTCAGGCAGCGGCTCCCAGGGCGCCGGCAGATTCCCCCACCGGGTGCGCGCCTCATCTGCCGGGACACTCTCCTGCCACCCCATGTCTGGCGGCATGGTCGGGGGTACAGGACCATCCCGGAGTACAGGCGCGTGAGCGACCGCGTGCATCGCCGTGCCAGGCGTTACAATGCTTACACCTCGCGGCGCATGCGCCGTGGGTGGAACGAAGCGCGTCCGCGCCGCCTTGATCGTCTGCGCTTCGACGGTGCGCGCGAGCGCCTCTTCATCAACGCCGGGGCCGGGCGAGGCCGGGGCGAGGCCCGCCGCGCGCGCCTGGGGACGCGCAATCGGCGGGATCACGCCCGGATTGCGCCAGCGCGCAACATGGGTCAACTCGTGCGCCAGCAAACCAAGCCCTTCGGGCGATGTATCGCCTTCGCCGGGGGCAAGCGCTATATGTTCGCCACTCGTCACGGCATCGGCGCGGTACGCCGCGGCGACCCGGCCGGCTTCCGGACCGCGCACCATGTGCACCGTCGCCGGATCGACACCCACGGCGGCGCGCAGAAAGCGACGCGCCGGCTCCGGCAAGGGCGGCACGCCGCGCTGTGGCGGCACGAACCGGGCCGGGCGGGCGTCTCCCGGGCGAGAAGTGCCAGCGCTGCCGGTTCGCTGCACGGTTTCTGCAACAGAAGGGGCATCCGGAAGCGTGACGCCAGGCGCCTGTCGTGGGCCAGTACCCGGCGTATGTGTCAGAAACGCCCCGGCCTCAACAACCGGTGGCAGTTGCGATGATACCGGCTGTGAGGATTGCGCCGCGGACGCTTCACGCTGCCGTCTCCGCCGTGCATCGGCGCGCAGCCGTTCCATCCAGGCCGCCGGTGAACGATCGAACTCCGCCTGTTCCCGGCTCGTCTCATCAGCCGGCGCGCCAGCATGCGGCGTAGCGCCACCGGACGGCTGCTCCACAACGGGCGGTGTACTGTCCGGGAGGTTCACCGCAGGTGGCGCGGCAGGTGGCGCGGACGGCGCAACCGCCGGGCGCTCCACGCCAGGTTGCGCAACTCGCGCCTGCTCACGCCCACGTGGCGGCCGGGCGACGCGCATCTCGATCGGCGTCGCCGGCGGCGATGGAGGCGTCGCAGAGGCGGGTTCCGGCGGAGAACGGCGCGCCTCAGCCGCGCGCTGTTCAAGAATCCCGCGCATTTGCCGTTCCACCCACGCGCGCGCTGCGGCATCAACGGTCGGCGGCGCAACAGACGGCCGTTGAGCAGGCCCGGCCTCCTCCGGCGTCATTGCCGCATGATCCACGTTCGCTGGCAGTTCCGCTAATGCGTAACGCGGTGTCGTTTGATCCTCCGGCGTCATTGCCGCATGATCCACGTTCGCCGGTTTATCTGGCGCCTCGGCCGGCACTGCTTCCGGGCGTGGCGCGCTCGTTCCGCGAAGTCGATCCAGCCAGGCTGCCGGCGAGCGATCAAACGGCGTTTCACGCGGCGTCGCAGCATGCATTTCATACCCCGCCTGAACCTCTGCCGCCGGTGCGCTGTCAGGCGTGGAAGCAACCGGCGGCCCGGCAGATGCCGGCGCTTCAGGCGCAGATATGCCCAAAGACGCGGGATGAACCTCGAGTGGCGCACCATCTGCCGCGCCCGGCGTCACAGGATGCGCCGCTGCCTGGTCCGGGCGATGGGTCTCGGTGACCGTCGCAGGCTCCAGCGCAGCAGTACGCGGCGGCGCGGTGGGGGCGACATCTTCCGCAACCGCTGCCGGCGTAGCGAAGCGAGGCGCCTCCAGGCCGGCTGCAGGTGCCACGACCACCGGCCCGACGACGATATCCGGCATCGCAGGGCCGCCTGCGGCGATCGGCCCACCGCCGGCCTCAGCGACCGGCAGTTCAGCAGTGTCACCGGCCGGCAGAGGTTCATCACCCGCCGGCGATTCGGGCGATGTGTAGGTTGCCAGAGAGGGCGAGGGTAGCATGGTAGGAGCGGCCGGCGCCGGCAGTTCACCTTCGCGCGCACGCTGGCCGGCGGCTTCGGGAGGCGTATCTGTGACGGCGCGCCCGGACAACGGCATGGCCGGCGCCGGCGGAGGCACCTGCGAAACCGCATCCGCGCCAGGCGACACAGGATGCCGGGGAGCCGGCGCAGCAGGTGGTTCGATCGTTGCGCTCGCAGTGATGCTCGCATCTGCCGCGAGCGCATCCTCGAACGGCACCTCCGGCCCGGTAGACTGTACACCATCTGTGAATGATGGCATCTCGGCGACGTCGGGCGCGGCAATAACCCCGGGCTCACGTCGCCACTCCATCTCCGGGCCAATGCCCACATCAGCCAGATCGCGGTCACGCATGGCCGGTTCAGCAATAGCAAGCGCCGCACGCAGGCGACGCGGCGGCGCCGGGGCGCGTCCGATCGCCCACAGCAACGGCTGCTCGATCGATGCCCGGAAGAGGAGCGGACCGCGACCGGCAAGCATGCGCGCGACGGAGGTATGGCGCCGTAGCCGTGCCAGCAGAAGGCGACGAATCATAGCATCAACCCAGCGTCATGCCATTATGCGTAAGCTCGAGTGTCTCAACCGCCGCACTGGTCGAGTCGGCGGTAAACTGCGGACCGACCCACTTGACAGGGTACGCCTCGATAAAATTCCAGCGAAACAACTCTTTTCCCGCCGAGTCATACATAATAATCGTCACGTTCCGGCGATCGATGGTGCCACGAGCAATCTTCAGGTACCACTGCAAAAGCTCATTGGAACTGGTCATGCCGCGCTTGAGGGTGATATTGCTGACCTTCGTGCGCCCCGGCAATCGGTGGACAAAGTCATTATTGCCGCCTTCTTCCAGCTCCGTGACATCGGTCTCGACCTGTAATCCGCTCACTTCGGTGAACACCGCCTGCGGCACACTGGCGATCTCAACATAGAACCGGTATGACGGATAGGCTTCTTCGGTTGTCGGCATGGATCATCCTTTCCGGCGTCGCGGTGCAGGCACACCACGCGCGCGCTCGAGGCGCGCCTCCTCGCGCATCAGGCGGTAGATCCGGTCCGCCAGCGCCTCGATATCAATCGCGCCCTGCTGCTCAGGTTGCATCTCAGGCTGACGATCGCGCGGCGGCTGGTCAGGCGCATACGACGGCTGGCTCATGATCCTATCCTGTCATTTCAGCAATGCCGACGTCGAGGGTAAAGCGCGTACCGCACGATGGGCACTGCGTTTCGACAATCTGCGTGCTGGCGGCATTGACCTGCATATACAGATCCTGCAGGTAGAGAAAATCAGTCGCAAACAGGCGCTCGACGATCGCCGGCGTCACAGCGTTGATCGAGCCAAGGCGGGTAATGACGCGGCTCAAGAGCAGAATACTGAGGTAGGCTTCATTGCGCTGCACCCGGGGATCCTCGAGTGGCTCCACCTCATCGAGCGCCGTTGCGCGGCGCATGGTTCCCTCGCGATGCAGATCGCCCTGCGGATCAACATATCCACAGGGCAAGACAAACGAGAACTCAGTCTGAAGCATCCTGAACCTTCTTCGGCCTCACCCCCGGTGTCATACGCCCGATGCGCCAGATAACCGGCCGGGGGCGAGGCCAGACTCGTCTGCAAGGAACGTTGCCGGCCCTACTGGACGCGCTCGTATCCTTCGTGGACGATCTCGAGCTCCTCAATGGCCACCTCATTATTGGTAGCGTTGGCGCTCGGGCCGGTCAACTTGCTTGGCCAGGCATTGATAAACTTCCAGCGCGCCACCGGCTCACCCATGGTGTTGAACATCGTGATCGTCCCATTGCGGCGCGCCTCCTGGACCTTACCTTCCTCAAGCATTTTGCGCCACTTCCACATATCCATGGCATCGGTAATACCGCGCTTGAGGGTGATATTGTTCCATTTCATACGTCCCGGCAGCTTCTTAATCACGTACTTGCCGTCCGGGCCGCTCGCCTTGCTCTCGACGACCTCATTTTCACTGCCGAGGCCGGTACATTCGCGAAACGCGCCGACGACCCCATCGCCGAAGTCAACGCCGAACCATGCTGAAATCAAGGGATCTTTGTCGGTCATGATCTCCTCCGTAGCGGCCGGCGACCGGGTGCGCCGCCGGCACGAATCATTACATCACAGAACGAACGCAACCGCCACACGTAGAGCCTGCCCGAATAGTGCCACGCCCCTGTCATCGCGCGGAGCGCAAGCGATAGCCTGCAGCGAGCGAAGCGTGGCTGAAGCAATCTACCGGCGCGCGAGGAGATTGCTTCGCTTCGCTCGCACTGACATTCAATCCGTTCGTCGGACAGGCACTTACGCGCCGCCGCCCGAGAACTGGCTGAAGCGGAAGATAACGAACTCAGCCGGTTTGACCGGCGCCAGGCCAACCTCGATAATCAACTTGCCCTGGTCGCGCACCTCAGGCGGGTTCAACTCGGCATCACACTTGACATAGAACGCCTCGCGTGGCGTCAGGCCAAAGAGCATACCATCGCGCCAGCAGACGGTCAGGAACGCCTCGACATCACGTTTCACACGCGCCCACAGGTTGGCATCATTCGGTTCGAAGACCACCCACTGCGTACCGCGCTCGATCGACTTCTCAACATAGTTGAACAGGCGCCGCACATTCACGTAGCGCCAGGCGGCATCGCTCGACAGCGTGCGCGCGCCCCAGACGCGCAGACCCATGCCGGTGAACGAACGAATGCAATTGACGCCGATCGGGTTGAGGGTATCCTGCTCGCCCTTCGTAATCCCGATTGCCGGGCCAAGCGCCCCCTGCACCACCTCGTTGGCCGGCGCCTTGTGCACGCCGCGCGTATTGTCGTTCCTGGCCCAGACGCCGGCGATATAGCCACTCGGCGGTACTTCCATCTCCGTTTTACCATCCGGCCCCATGATCCTGAGCCAGGGATAGTAGAGAACCGCAAACTTCGAATCGTAATTCGTATCGCGCTCACGCCACTGTTTCACCTGTTGCGGCGTCAGATCGGGCAGCGGATCGAGAATGACCATCCGATCCTGCATCCGCTCGGCGTGGGCGATCATCGCCAGTTGCACCGCCTTGACCGCGTCTTTGCTCATTGCGCCCGACTTATACGCCGCCATCAGGTCAGGAGCGCAGATCATCGTCACGTCTTCGGCGATCTCCATGCCTTCGACGCCGGTACGGTCGGCGGCGCTCCCGACAAACGACGTGGCATCAACCCGGGCTGGCACCATAGGCGCAGGAGGCTTGAGCACCGAAATGCCGAACTCCGGCACACGGTCGGCCAGCGAACCAGTGGCAGCGCCCTCCGCAACCTGCACCAGCGAACTGGAGCTATTGATCTTCTCGACGACGTATGCCGTGCCATCTTTTGGCCGCTTATTAAAGGAGACATTCTCATAGGTCTCCTGGACGTCGCCCATACTGATCTTCACGGTAAATGCCTCAGGGGGCGGATTCTCGCCGACCGGCGGCCCGATCTCCACCTGAATATCGCTTGCGGTGGTTGCCTTGGGCGTGACCAGCAGTGAGGTCAGCGCCTTTGATGAACGGCTCGGGAGTTCGAGGCGCGGTGCTGCGGGTTCCTTCCCGTCCGACTGCTGCGGGATGCGCGTTACATAGCACCGGCCGCCGCCATTGAGGAAATAGCCGTAGACGGAGTGCGAGAGATACGCGCCCTCCAGATGCGGATTACGCCGCCCACTCTCGTCGAGGCTACCGAACTTCTCAACATACTGTGACCAGTTCGTCACCAGCACGGGCTGATTCACCGGGCCGGCTGCAGCAAAACCAATAAACGCCGCCATAGCCGTGCCGACGCCCTCGATCGGCCGCGGGCCGCTGCTGACCTCCTCGATGTAGACACCAGGCGACAGATACTCAGGCATGAACCGCTCCTTTCAATCCAGTGTAATATCGTACGAGTCCGATGGCGTTTCAATCGTCACACGTTGCGGGGCACGACCGGCGCGAGTGATGCGCAATGTCATCTTCCCCGACGAGACGTGGCTCAACGCGAACCTCCCTTCACTGCCGGTCACCGTTTCGACCGCGCTCCCTTCGATCGCCACCGTGACGCCCGCAATGGGCGCGCCGGCGCGGTCACGCACCGTACCGCCGATACGCATCGTCACCGCCGGCGCGCCCGTGTCGCCACGTTGTCGCGTGCGCAGCATCCGCGTCAGTACCAGCGGCGATTCAATCGCGATATCGAGATCAACCGGCACGGTCACAACATACAACAACGACGGGCGTGGCGCCTGTTCAAGTGCACTCCACACATCGATCAAGCGCGGTCCTTCATCAGCGGTCGCAATCTTTGCCGTCAACGGCGGCTCCGCCAGCAAGGCGCGCATGGTCGCCTGCGCCGCCGGCTCGACATCGGCGGTGGCCACAGCGCCGCGCAGATCGTCGAGCGAGGTGCGCTCACCCGCCCGGGCCAGCGCCGCGAAACGCTCGCGCGCCGGCTCGGCGCTCGCTCGCGCCGCAATCACCGTCATCGCCTCGGCCAGCGCCGATGGCGGTAACGTTGCATATCTCATAAGCGTCGCCAGGATACGGTAGATCAGGAGATATTCATCATCGGCGACCGTGGTCAGGGCAGAGACCAGGTAGCGCAGGTCGAACCTGCGGGGCGGCATGCGATACGTGGCATTGCCGGCGCCACGGCTCACAGGCATGTTGGTCTGCCGAAGATCGGTGTTTTCTTCAATATCGAACAGATACAGGTTGATCGTCGGGCGCACCAGCGAGTCAACCCACTCTTTTGTCGGCCGTTCGAAACAAACATCAACCTCCTCTGGCGGGATGAGCCCGCGACTGTAGAGGAGATGCCGGATGGCAGGATGCACATCGGTTATCATAGCATGTCAATGGTCAGCATGGTAGAACTGAAGTGCGCGTCCTATGGTCGTCATCTCGTGGTTGCCGTCACGACGCCACGGCTGTGGGCGCGTCACGCACCACTCCTACGGGGAGGCCCCCCTCTCGCGATCGCGCAACACCATCAGATTGCGCGCCAGGATGAGCCAGTGTACGAATCCACGATACTCCTGCTCATCGCGGCAGGCGTCAATTCCGGCGCGCACAATGCCTCCGATCTGCGGAAAGCCGCGCTTCTCCAGTTCCTCGACCAGTTCCTCCGGGAGTTCCCTCGCCCGTCGTAGACTGATCTCGTTCGCCGTCGTCAGCATGCGGTTGAACATTGGCAGCGGCACGCCGGCCTGTTCGGTTTGCAGCGCCATGGCGGCACAACCGACGCCCTGCAGTTCCAGGCGCAACCGCCCCTGTTCATCGAGGAACCCGCCTGCAAACAGGCCGGGCAGGTCAAGATCGAGCTGTTCCTGGCGTGTATAGTCGCGTTCCGGATCGATCGGCATGCTGTTTCCTTCCACCCTTGCGCTATGGCGTCGCTGGCTGCGGCGCCGCCGCTGGTATGGCCGTCGGCGCGTCAATCGCAGTGAGCATGGTATGGCCACTCGGCAGATTCAGCGTACTATCCTTGAACTCCTGCTCGGTGCGCCAGATAGTGTCGCCGGTTGCAACATCGTGGATCTGGATCCGGCTGCCGCTGATTGCCATGGCCATCACATAGTGTGCCGTGTCGCCGACGCTGCCACCCACGACAATCGGAACATGAATGCCAGCGGCCAGGCTGTTCTTCAGGATGTCAAGCGCGGCATTGAGCGTAATCTGCGTGCCGACGATGCTGGTCTGATAGGTGACGCCGGTTGCGGCCGCCAGCGCATTCATCTCCGCCTCGACCCACGCGCCGCCGGTGGGCTGGGTACGATCGGTGGCCGGGTTGCCCGTACCCGCAGCGGCATGCGTGTCAAGGATGGCTTTCTGTTCGCCAGCAAGCATCTGGTTGGGAATGGTGTCGGGTGCGCTGACCGCGTGCTCCGACGCTTGCTCGATCGGCCCGGCGGAACGCAGCGCCAGCGCGTAGATCGGGTCGGCCGAGGCGCGAATGATCTGCACCGACGTCGGGCCGCAACTGTTGCCATATTGCTGGATGATGCCGCGCTCAACGCCATCGGCTTCGTTCAGGTCAACCACATTCAGGTTGCGCAACAACCAGTTGTTGCTCAAGCCACGGATGGTATCGGCAAAGGCCTGAATATCGGCAAGCGTACGCGCCGCCGCGAGCGCCTTGCACAGGAAGGCACGCTCCATGTCGGAGCCGGCGCTCTGTAGCAGACTGCGAAACGCCGTGTAGTCGGCTTCGCCGAGCGCCAGCACCGCCGGCTCGACCCGCGACGCCTGGTGCGCCGTCAGGACGCCAGGTTGCGTCCCGGCGGCAATCATCGCCCGATCTTCAGCCGTCCAGCGCTCGGCAGACGGCTGTGGCCCGGGCGGGACCGGTTGCGGGCCGGGTGGAACTGGTTGCGGGCCGGGCGCCTGCGACTCCAGCGCGCCCCACGTCAACGGGCCGATGATGCCGTCTGGTGCAAGCCCGTGCGCGTTCTGGAACGCAACCGTCGCCGCATTGGTCAGGGGACCGAAGATACCATCGAGTACCAGCGGCGGCGCAGCACCATGCTGGTTGAGCAACTGTTGTGCATCTCTCACATCATCGCCGACGCTGCCCCACCGGATCATGCGCCGTGCGCCGCCCCCGGGTGCACTTCCCGGCGCTGTGCCATCGTCGCGCTGGCGCTGAACCCGTGGCGCGCCACCGGCCTGCTGGATGGTATGGGTCAGCTCATGCGCCAGCAACTCGCGCCCGGTATCGCTACCCGGCTGATAGCGCCCGGCTGCAAAGGCGATATCATGACCCACCGTGAAGGCCAGCGCATCAAGGGCACCGGCAGCCACGGCGGCGCGTTCACCGGTATGGATACGCACCTGGCTGAAATCATGGCCAAAGCGCGGCTCCATCATCTCGCGCGTCGCCACATCAAGCTGCTGGCCGCCGCCACGCATCTGGCCAACCGCCGACTCAACATCCGGTGTCACTTCCAGCAACGACGGATCGTGTGCCGGCCGGCGATCGAGGCGTGCGGCGGGGGATGCCTCACTGCGCAGTGGATATGGCGCGACCACTGCTCGTGACGCCCTGGAAACAGACGCTGATCGCTGACGTCGAGACATCCGGTAATCCTTTCCCCTGAAGCCGGCCGGCGCCGTGGTTCACTCACCTGCTGTCGCAACTGGATTATCACCGGCGCCCTCGCGGTAGAATGCATCACTATACTCGCGGAGCGCCTGACGGACATGGGCCGGCGCAACATTCGGCTGCGCCCGCAGTGCATCTTCCATACGCTGCTGCATCGCGCGCACGATCTGCTCCATCGTCTGCGCGTTCAGGATGCCCTCGATCATCGCAAAGGTCGGCTCCAGGCCCGCGACGATCGGAACCGACTTATTCGTGCCGAAGATATCGAGGTTCTCGCGATTCATGCTGGGCGGGAGCAGGCCACCGCGCAATTCGTCCTGGTAATTGAGCGAGGTGCAGGCATAGAAGAGCCAGACGCGATAGCGGTTCTCGTCCCAGGCGCCGCTGGCCGTCATCTCTTCCAGCGTATTGGTTCGCTCACTTTCCACCGACCGCCAGTACGGATCGCGCGGCGTGCGCACACTGGTTTCCGGCCGGTCGTGCAGGCTCGAGTGCGCGCCAATGACGACATTCTCCCGCCCAACGTGCTTGTCATCGAAATCCGGCCCCAGGCCGCCGCGCGCGTGGCCGACATAGGTCATGATCTCGGTGTCGTTCAGCGTCTCCAGGAAGCGCCGTGCCGCGCCCTCGCCCGGCGTGATCAGTCGCAACGTCACCAGCACATTTTTCGTCACCTGCTGCCCTTCAGCATCTGGATAGGTAATATCCTTGCGCATCTCGTAGTGTTCGTCGCCTTCGGCGGGCGAACCGGAGGCCAGGGTGAACCCCTGCCCTTCCAGCCACTGCCTGCCCGCCTCGGCATCTTCCACATGCGACTGACCTTCGTCGTACCCGATCGAGATCGAAAAATCGAGCCGGTCATCCGCGAGCAGGCGGTCATAGTCTACAAAATGCTCGGTCGCCTGGCCTGGCGGCGGCGCCACCCGGTCAAGCACGGCCAGCACGGTGTAGTCAACGTCCTGACCGGGAGGAAGGTGCTGATCCACGCGAAACTGGCGCACTGCATCGCGTGTTTCGCCGCCAAGCCTGCCATCGTCGTGGAAGCGCAACAAGGAGTACCCCAGATCGAGCAATGCCGTCTGTACCGCCTTCACGGGCCGCCCGTTATCGCGTGTCGCGAGCGGGCGCTGACCTTCGGCAACCGTGCGCAACGCCGGAATGGGCGCAAAGCGCGGGTTGGTCAGCGTCACCGGCGGTTCTGGCGTATCAGTATGTTCCTCATCCTGGCGCTGTACCGCCTGCGGTGCATGGCGCTGCTGGACGACATGGGCCAGTTCGTGTGCGAGCAACTGGCGCCCGGCATCACTTCCTGGTTGATACTGCCCCGGCGCAAACGCGATATCACTACCGACGGTAAACGCCAGCGCGTTAAGCGACCGGGCCGCGGTTGCAGCGCGTTCATCGGTATGAACGCGCACATGCTCGAAATTATGGCCGAAGCGAGGCTCCATGAACGTGCGCGTCGCGCTGTCAAGCAATGTACCTGCGCCGCGTAGCGCACCGATTGTCTGCTGCGTCTCAGGCGGAACATCCGGCGCTTCGCCATCTCCTGCCTGTGCCTGAATGGCGTGCGGCGCAGAATGCGACAGCTGCACCTCCTCGTCACTCATCCGCAATACCTGCTCCGCCACCTGGTCCGCCTCCTGCTCATAGACATCATCCGGCGCATTGACGGTCAATTTCGGTTGCGGGGCGCGCGGCGCCGTGTGGATCTGAAACGTGTCAGGCGAAGGATGCGCATCGCCATGATCCACTGGCGCAGGCGTCGCGCGTCTGCCCTGCGGCGACGGCTTATCAGGCATCGATCGGTGCAGCAGGCGCGAGTGTCTCACGGTATCTCCTCGTGCAGAACTTCCTGGGCCTGTGGAGTTCCGAGGGCGACAAGCTGCGCGCGCGCCTCGCCGGCGATCGCCGGTTCCGGACGGCGCAATGCGCACCTGAAGGCCCCAAACACATCCACACGGTGGCCATCCGGCAATGAGAGGCCATCATGTGCGGCAAACGCATAGAGTTGCTTACAGGCGACCATCGCAGTGACGCGGTTCGGGCTATCGAGCGCCAGCCGAACCGTGGCGAAGCCGCGCGGGTCGCCAAGGATCGCGAGCGCGCCAGCGGCCTGCAATGGCGCCGGCGAGGCTTCGACCGACAACGCAAGCAGCGCAATGAGCAGGTCGCGCGCACCTGCGACATCCATCCGCGCGAGCGCGAATGCCGCCTGCACGCGAGGAACTTCCTCGGCGCGCGTATCATTCGCCAGGCGCTGCAGGGCGTCTATCGCGCTACGTTCGCGCCGCGCGCCAAGGATGCGCGCCGCCGCCGACTGGAACACAGCAAGTGGTGAGTCGAGCAGCGCGATCAACTCATCAGTCTCCTCTGTGTACCCATTGGCCGCCAGTAACGCCCCGGCATCAACGTCCTCACCCTGATCGTACGGCACGCCTGCAGGACGGCGAGGCACCACCAGGTCCGCAAGCGAGCGTACCGGCTCGCGTCTGGTCTCATCCTCGCTCACGTATATTCTCCTCTCCCACCCCTGGCGCTGATAGCTTCGGCGCGCGCTCTGTAGACGGGCGCGCCATCACCATAGGCGTGCCGTTCGCCATCTTCGGTCGAGAGCGCCGCAAGCAGTGCGGTAGCGAAGCGCCCCGGCAGTGCGTTCAGCAGCGTCTGAACGTCGGCTGCACTCGCCGCCGTCTGCCCATTCAACCATGTCGTCACGGTCGCCATGGCTCCGGGGCCGTTGGCCAGATCGTCATTGGCGTGCACAAGCTCATGGCGCAGTGTCAGATCCTCGGCCCAGAATTGCGTGCGCGGGGGACGACCGTTCAGATCGCTCATATTCGGCGTCAGGTCCGCCGCGACGGTTGCATAGTTTGCCGCCGTAATATCAGGATCGGAATCGGATGCAATATCAACCTGGCCGCTGGGGCCCGTGCCTGACCGCACCTGGTAGGTAATCGGATGCTCGAACGTCGCCGACACGTCGAAGGTGCCGGCGTTTGGCGTAATGGTGACGCCTGTCAACCGCGAACTGAATGAACGGGTCACGCCAAACCCGGATGGCGCGGCGCCGCCACGCGTAATACTGCCGCTATAGGTAAACGCGCCATTCACGGCGTCGGTCTTCTCAATCTGGGCAAGGGCCGGAATCTCGATATCCGGCACCGCAATCGGGCTGCCGGCGGCCCGGGGGGTCGCGGTTTCTTCGGCGGGCGAGGCGCCGGCCTGGAGACCGGCGGTACCGACGGTGGTGGCCGTTGAGGAAGTGGATGT
>Ga0272446_1001292_pt1 | contig 36751 bp, 28 predicted proteins | sample YNPCB0061_FD_194587 | JGI IMG/M metagenome (GOLD analysis project Ga0272446, IMG submission 194587) | Hot spring microbial mat communities from Yellowstone National Park, WY, United States - YNP-CB-006-1 | ecosystem: Environmental > Aquatic > Thermal springs > Hot (42-90C) > Sediment | place...
GGGATCCGTTCGGGCGCGCCCCCTTCCACCGGGATGCGCCAGATGCGCCCGCCGCCGTTGTAGACGAGCGCCTTGCCGTCCGGCGTCCAGTTGGGCGCTTCGAAGTGCTCAAGCGCGCGCCGCACGATGTGGCGCTCGCCGGTGCGGATGTCGACGATTTCGAGCGTGGATTCCACCACGCGCTCCTTCTCGCCCGCCACGCCGTCCTCTTCCACTTCCACGTTGCGGAACACGGCCGTCTGCGCGTCCGCGTTGTCATGGGAACACACCGCCAGCCCCGCATACACCGTCTCCGGCAGTTCGACGGTCAGCGCGCCGCCAGGCTGGAACGGGCCGCCGGGGCGGGCCGTTTCAAACGAGATCACGTTGCCGTGGCGGGCCAGCCGCACGCGCGCCGGGGCCTTCATGGGCGTCCGCACTTCTTCGGTCGGCCCGCCTTTCGTGCGCCGGAACTGCAACGCGATGAGCCCGTCGGCGTGAACGAAGACGCTGGCGTGCGGAGAATCGGCGTCCAGCGAGGCGCGCAGCATCGGCCCCGCCTTCTTGTGCGCGTGGCCGCCGGGCGTCGCCCAGTCGATGTCCGCCGTGATGGTGATATCGCCCGCGGCCTGTTTCCAGGCGAAATGAAAGGCGTCTTCCGCGCCCCAGACGTTGGCGCCCGAGGCGGTGATTTTCCACGCACGTCCGGCAGCGTCATATTCGGCGCGGCCCTTCACGCCCAAGGCACCCACGTCCGTGCTGTTCGGGAACGGGTTCGGCTGCGCGGCAAGGAGGCCCGCGGCGGCAAGCGAAAGAAGCATGCGGATCATGCGTCTTATCGTATCGCCCGCGGAAGCGGCCCACGCAGGAAGTAGAATGGCATCTGTGCAGCCCCTGAAACGTCCCTTCTGGTCTCCCTATGCCGTGGGCGCCGCCATCGGCGTGCTGAGCTGGTTCGCCTTCCTCACCGCCGGGCGCCCTCTGGGCATCTCTTCCGCCTTCGCCCGGCTGGTGGCGTGGATCGAGGGCATCCTCGCTCCCGCGCATGTCGAGGCGACTCCCTATCTGGCGAAGATGAAGCCGGTCTTCGACTGGGAGTTCTTCGTGGTCATCGGCGTGGCGCTCGGCGCGCTGGCCGCCTCGCGGCTCGGCGGCGTGCGCAGCGCCGAGCGGCCCTCGGCCGGGCGCATTGCAGAGGCCGTGCTCGGCGGCTTCTTCCTGATGATCGGCGCGCGGCTCGCCAACGGCTGCACCAGCGGCAACGGCATTTCCGGCTCGTTGCAGCTTGCCTTGTCGGGCTGGGTGTTTTTCCTGACGATCTTCGCCTCCGGCGTCGCCACGGCGCTGTTGTTCAGGAAGGAGGTCCGCTGACCATGTTTGAACCGGCGCCGCGCCTGCTGTTGGGGCTGTTGACCGGCTTTCTGTTCGGGTTTTTCCTGCAAAAAGGCCGCGTTTCGGACCGCCGCGTGATCGTCGGGCAATTCCTGTTGCGCGACTTCACGGTGATGAAGGTGATGATGACGGCGATCCTGGTGGGTGGCGCCGGCGTCTACGCCATGTTGGCCGCGGGCTGGGTGCAACTCTCCGTCAAGCCCGCGCAGTTGGCGGCGATTTTTCTCGGTGCGCTCATCTTCGGGCCGGCCATGGTGTTTCTCGGCTATTGTCCGGGAACCGCCGTGGCGGCGGCGGGCGAGGGCAAGCGCGACGCCTGGTGGGGCCTGTTGGGCATGACGCTCGGCGCGGCCGTCTATGCCGAGTTTGACGCCGCTTGCAGCCGCACCCTGCGCGCCTGGGCCGATCTCGGGCAGGTGACTCTGCCGCAGCTCACCGGCATACCCGCCTATGCGTGGTTTGCGGGATTGGCCGTCTTTGCGATTCTGTTCTTCCGCCGGGTCGATTCCCGCTCCGCTGCGTGAGGCGCCCATGGAACGGAAGCTCCGCTGGGGAATTCTCGGGGCGGCGAAAATCGCCCTGACGAAGGTGATTCCCGCCATGCGCCGCTGCCGCTGGTGCGAGGCCGCGGCCATCGCCTCGCGCGACCCGGAAAGGGCACGCCGCGCCGCCGGCTCGCTCGGCCTCGAGCGCGCTTACGGCTCCTACGAGGAACTGCTCGCGGACCCGGACATCGACGTCATCTACAACCCGCTGCCCAATCATCTGCATGTGCCCTGGTCCGTGCGGGCGCTGGAAGCCGGCAAGCATGTGCTGTGCGAAAAGCCGCTCGGGCTTTCCGTGGAGGAGGTGCGCCGGCTGATCGAAACCCGCGACAGGACGGGCCTGTGCGCGGGCGAGGCGTTCATGGTGCGGACGCACCCGCAGTGGCTCCGCGTGAAACAGCTGGCCGAGTCGGGCGCCATCGGCCCGCTGCGCCAGATCCACGCCTGGTTCAGCTATTTCAACCGCGACCCCTCCAACGTCCGCAACGTGCCCGAATATGGCGGCGGCGGGCTGATGGACATCGGCTGCTACCCCGTGTTCCTGTCGCGCTTCCTGTTCGGCGAGGAGCCGCGCCGCGCAGCCGCCTGGATGGACATTGACCCGGACTTCGGCGTCGACCGCTATTGCGCCGCGCTGCTTGAGTTCCCCTCGGGCTCCTGCGTGTTCACCTGCGCCACGCAACTGGCACCCGCGCAGCGGTTCGTCCTGTTCGGCGAGCGCGCGCGCATCGAGGTGGAAATTCCCTTCAACGCCCCGCCCGACCGGCCCTGCCGCATCGTCATCGACGACGGCAGCGACCTGTCCGGCGCTTCGGGCCGCGTGGAAGAGCTGCCCGTTTGCGATCAGTACACGATCCAGGCGGACGAATTTTCGCTGGCGGTGCTGGGCCGCCGCGGCGTGCCGGTGCCCCTCGAGGAGAGCCTGCGCACGATGGCCGTCATCGAGGCGATTCGCAGGGCGGCTTCCGGCGGCGGCAAGGAGCCGGTGGCCATCCCCTGAAACAGGAAAGGGCCGGCCCCTCGCGGGGCGCGGCCCTTTTCGGCACAGAAAAACGGTTCAACCGCGGCGGGCGGGGCGCGCCGGCGCTCCCGGCTTGCCCATGTTCTCGATCTCGTTGAAGTACACCATCCGGCCCTGGTCCAGGGCGAGGTTCGACAGGATGACCGCGATCGAGTCCTGGAGGCCGACCTCCAGGTCCGCCTTGGGGCGGCCGCCGGTGCGCACGTCGTGGAAGAACGACTCCAGCTCGGTGTCGACCGGGTTCTTCTCTTCCTCTGGCACCAGGATGCCCTTCTGGTAAAGCCACAGGCGGGCGTACTTCAGCTCCCGCTCGAGGAAGCTTTCCTTGCCGGTCATCAGGTCTTTGCTGAGGAGGATCGGCAGGGGGCGCGAGCCTGCTGCGGCCACCATCGTGGCGCCGGCCTTGAATTCCTCCTTTTTCGCGGCTTTCTTGGCCTCTTCCGCCTTGGAAGGCGGGTTCGGCTCCCGGAACCACATGCCGATCGGGCGGTTGTTGTCGTCGCCGATGGTGATATGGATGGCGCCGTGCGTGCCCTCGATGATTTCGCCCATCTCGGTGCGCGCGCCGCCGACGCCGGGCCAATGCGTGGAGCAGGGCACGCTCGTCCACACCAGCCGCCGCCCCTTCGGGTACTTGTAGATCAGCTGGACGTTGTCGAAGATATCCCGGCCGTCCTTCATGTAGTCGAGCGAGCCGAGGCCCATCACCGCCTCGGGCGTCATGCCCAGCATCCAGTCGGCGACGTCGATCTGGTGCGATGCCAGCTCCGCCACAAGGCCGCCCGAGTACTCGCGGAACAGGCGCCAGTTGGCCAGCCGCTCGTTCGGCACGCCCTTCTTCATCTTCCAGCCCGGATTGCGGTGCCATTGAGCCTGGACATAGCCGACCTCGCCGAGCAGGCCCTTCTCGATCATTTGCCGCGCCGCCTGGTACATCGCGCTGTAGCGCCGTTGCAGGCCGACCTGCAACACCTGCTTCGGCTTCGACAGCGCCTGCGCCTTCAGCGCGTGAACTTCCTCCGGCTTGAACACAAGGCTCTTTTCGCAGAAGACGTGCTTGCCGGCGTCCAGCGCGTCGCGCGTTACCGGGTAGTGGAGGAACAGCGGCGTGGTGACGAAGACCGCCTCCACATCCTTGTCTGCGAGCAGCTCGCGGTAGTCCTTGTAGCGGCGCGGATTGCCGCCGATGGTCTGCTGGGCCTTGTTCAGCGCGTCGTCGCTGATGTCGCAGATGGCGACGCACGTGCCGGTGTCAATCCCCTTCAGGTGCTTCAGCAGGTAGGTGCCGCGGCTGCCCGTGCCCACCATGCCGTATTTGACAGGATCCACGGCGGCGCGAGCCTTCAGGATCGCGGGCGCGCCTTCCAGTTTTGTCATTGCCGCGCCGGCAATGGCGGCGGCGCCTGCCGTCTTCATCGCGTCGCGGCGGGTCATCTCCTTGGGTTCAGCCATGCAAGTCATCCTCGGGGTAAAAGAATCAGTGCCGGGTGGATCAGCGGATCGGATCCCGCCAACATTCTATCGTGATTGGACGCCGCCCGCAGGCACACGTTCCCTGCGCTCATGCCGGAGAGGGCGCGGGCCGCCGGGTTCAGCCTTGGGCCTGCTTCTCCGCCAGCGGCCCGATCACCGGCAGCACCAGCCGGTCGCCGCTATAGGCTTTCCACATCAGCAGCAGCCAGAGGATGAAGCCGCCCAGGGCGATCGCCATCGTCAGCATCAGGCTGATGATCCAGCCCAGCACGGGGATTGCCGCCAATGCCATGCTGACGATCATCTCCACGATCCAGAGCGCAATCCAGGCGATGTTGAAGAAGATCGACTGGAAAGCATGGAAGCGGACCGTGCGGCTGGCGTTATAGGGCGCGACCACCAGAAAGATGATTCCCGTGATCAGCCCGGCAAGATAACAGAGGGCCCCGGCGACGTTTTCCGTCAGCCCTCCCTGCGCGGGCTGCGCGGGATAACCCGATGGCGGGTAGCCTCCTCCTTGAGCCTGCCCAACAGGCCGGCCACAGTTCGGGCAGAACGCCCCTTCGACCGGCGAACCACAGTTGGCGCAATAGGTCATAGTGGATCTATTGAATCACGAACCTGCGCCGGACTCAACGGTTTTTTCGACTGCGCCGCCGGCGGCGCGGGTGCGCCAGGCGATCCACTCCGCGCCGGCCAGCACGACCATCGCCGCAAAGAAGCTCCAGGTGAGAATCGTCACCGAGTGCTTGAACACGCCGAATTCGCGGTCGAATTTGCGGAACAGCCAGGGCCAGATGGCCAGGTTGACCCATTTCAGCAACTCCAGCACCAGGCCGACCACCACGACGCGCGGCAGGATGGCCCGTTTGGGCACGCTCGTGTTCGGCAGCCAGGCGTAAATCAGGAACAGCACGAGAATCGTGACCGGGAGCGAGGCGGCCTTGGCGATCATCTTGATGGCGAACGGGGCCGAGGCGCCCGCCGGCCCGAAAAAAGCCTCCCAGACCTGAACGCCAGCGCCGGTGAGCGCGGCGGAAAACAGCGCCAGCGTGCCGCAGACGAAGATCAGTCCCATGCTGACCGCCTGGTTCTTGAGCAGGTTCCGGTTTTCCTTCACGCCCCAGGCGCGGTTCAGCGCCACTTCCAGAGGCAGGAAAATGCCGTTGGCCGTGAACAGCAGCAGCAGGAGGGAGAGCCACTCCACCTGCCGCCGCCATTGGGTGACGACCTCCAGATTGTAGACGAGGAACTGCCCGGTCGCCCCGGCGAAATAGTCCTGAATGGTCGCATACAGCGCCGTCACCGCCGCGGGCCAGCCCAGCACGTTGCGGAAGACCGCGATGAGCACCAGCATGAACGGCCAGAACGACAGCAGAACGTTGGCCGCCACGGCAAAGGAGTAAACGTGCGATTCCGTGGAAAGCACGTAGAGCAGGATCTGCCGCGCGTCCGCGCGCAGCTCCCGAGCCGCTGCGGCCACCTCGCCCGCGAAGGACTTCCAAAGGGGCATGACAGTTCGATAGTATCGAGCCGCATACCGCCATGGCAGCCTTCGAACCCGTTCTTCATTCGGTTTCCTACGCGGGCGTCTGGCCCGGACAGGCGCGTCTCGCGCTGGAGGACTTCCTCCGCAAGGCCGCCGAGCTGGGCTTCCGCGCCGTCATGCTGATGGCCAGGCGTCCGCATCTCTCCGTGCTCGACTACGGCCGCGAAGAGTGCCTCCGCCTGCGCGAGCGGATGGAGTCGCTTGGCCTGCGCTGCGCCGTGCTGGCCGGCTACAACGACTTTTCCGCGGGCGCCGGCCGGCCCGAGGCCGCCTTGCCCGAGATCCAGATCGCCCACATCGAAGCCCTTTGCCGGCGCGCCGCCGATCTCGGCGCGGGCGTGGTCCGCGTCTTCACTGCGTACGAGCACCCGGCGTTTCCGCAGCACCGCCTCGTGGAGCTTCTGCGCGAAGCCGCCGACCGCGCAGCCCGCTATGAAGTGATCCTCGGCGTGCAAAACCACCATGACTGCGCTTCCCACTACCTGGCGTTGCGCGACCTGCTGGACGCCGTCGATCACCCCAACTGCAAGGCATGCTTCGACGCCTGGACTCCCGCCCTGCAAGGCGACAACCTCGAAGCCGCAGCCCGCATCATGGCCCCGTACACGGTGCACACCACTGCGGCCGACTACCAGCTGCGCCCGCGCTTCCGCTACCAGCCGGCGCTGGTGAACTTCGAGCCGCTGGTTCCGGCGACTCTCGCCGTTCCGATGGGAGAGGGGTTCATCAACTACCGCGCCTTCTTCCAGGCGCTGTACGAGGGCGGCTATCGCGGCCCCGTCGCCTACGAGATGTGCAGCCCGCTGCGCGGCGGCGGCTCGATCGGCAATCTCGACCGCTGCGCCCGCGCGTTTCTCGCCTACATGAGCGAGTTCAACCGCATCCTCCACTGATCTCCCGCCGCGGGCGCGCGGGCTCGACTACGAAACCGGGCGGCTGCGGCGGTGCGCTTTGCCGCCGCGTGGGTTAAACAGGAATGCGCAGCCGGCAGCCCGCTTATGCGCGCCTGTATTTTTGCGCACACTCCTCGGAGCAAAAATACAGCGTTTCGCCGTCCGCCGTGCGGCGCACGGCCACCTGCTCGCTGACATAGACGCCGCACACCGGGTCCCGGTGCAGCTTGCCGCCCGGCGTCTGCCGCTGCTTTTTCGGACTGCCGCTGACCCAGTCATGCAGGGCGCGCGCGGCAGCGCCGATTAGAACGCGGATCAGCGGCACCACCAGAATGAACAGCAGCAGGAACGCAAGCAGGCGCAGCATGGCAAGTCACCGCCGGCAGAAAAAAGGGCGCCCCGCCGGGCGGGGCGCCCCGAAACCGGCTTCGGCCCGGATCACTTCTTCTTTTTGGTCGCCTTCTTCGCGTCCGGGTTCTCGTACGTGGTCTCGATCTTGCCCGAAATCAGTTGCAGCAGGCCGCGCGCGCCTTCGGCGTTGGGGCCGTTCGGCTCCAGCTCGAGATACTTCTCGCAGGCCTCCTTCATGCCTTCGGGGGGCACCGGCGTCCCGTCGGGTTTCAGCGTCATCTTGCTGCTGAGCGCGCTGCAATACTGGAACCACGCCGGCGCGTACTTCGGATCCAGCTCGGTTGCCTTCTTGAACGCGGCCATGGCCGGCTCGATCTGGCCGGTGTTGATGTAAACCGCGCCGAGGTTGAACATATACTTGCCGCCGCCGGGAGGATCGAGCGCGGTGGCCTTCTCCAGCTCCGCGGTAGCCTCGTCGAATTTCTTCATCTTCGCCAGCACCAGCCCGTAGTTGTTGTGGATGCCGGCGTCGCCGGGCTGCAACTCGAGCGCCTTCTGATAGGCTTCGGCGGCCTTTTGCAGCGCCTGCTCGCGCTCGGCGCCCGCCTTGGTTGTGGAAAGGCCGTCATAGGCGGCGGCCAGCTGCACCCACACCGCCACCTGCTTCGGGTCGATTTCGCTCGCCTTCTGCAACTGCGTGATGGCGGTGTCGTAGTCCTTCGCCTGCAAGGCGGCGTAGCCGGCGTTGAAGGCCTCGTTCAGCGCCTTGTTCCTGGCCATCTGGGCGGCGCGTTCCTTCAGCTGCTTCTCCATGGCGGCGCGCTGCTCGGGCGTCATTTCCTTGAGCACTTCCTGCGTCACCTGCCCCGTCTGCTGCGCCCGCTCCATCGCCTTGCGCTTGGCCATGATCTTTTGCAGGTCGCAGAAATCCTTCAGCTCCACGGGGTCGCCCATCTGGCTGCGCACGCCGTTCAGCACGTCCATCACCTGCCCGTTGTATTCGCAGCTGATCGTGAACGTGCCGCCGATCGGCATGCCGCTGTAGACCCACTCGCCCCGCTTGTTGGTCTTGGTCTGCCAGTTGCCTTTGATGTCCTTGCGTTCGATCTTGATGATGACGCCCTGGACCGGCTTGCCGTCCTCGCCAACCACCCGGCCCATGAAAGTTCCCATCTGGGCGCTGGCCAGACCGGCGCTGACGGTGCAGACCGCCGCCCACATCAAACCTTGCTGGATCGTGCGCAGCATTTAAAAGACCTCCAGATCCTGTTCAAACGGTCAATTTCAGCGTACTACAGCGCCTGCAACCGTTGCAGGACGCCGCCGTCACCTTTCACGTCCCTCAGGGCAGGAATTGCGCCAGATAGCCGCCGGCCTGCAACAGCGCCGCCTGCCGCATCTCCAGACTTCCTTCGTAGGCGCGGTCCTCCACTTCGATGCAGACCGGGCCGTCGTAAACTTCCACGAGCACCGAGCACAACCTGCCCCAGTCGACGTCGCCAAGGCCCGGCAGCTTGGGCGTGTGGTAGTCGAGCGGGTAGGCCAGCAGGCCGACCTCGTTCAGCCGGTCCCGGTCGACGCGCGCGTCCTTGGCATGGAAGTGGAACAGCTTGTCCTTGAACTCGCGCAACACGCGGACATAGTCCATGCCTTGCCAGACGAAGTGCGACGGGTCGAAATTCAGCCCGAAATTCGCCGAGGGAATGTCGTTGAACATCCGCCGCCAGATGGCCGGCGAAGTGGCCAGGTTCTTGCCGCCCGGCCACTCGTCGCGGGTGAACGACATCGGGCAGTTTTCGATGGCGATCTTCACCCCGTGGTCCTCGGCGAACTTGACCAGCGGCTTCCAGGTCTTCAGGAACTGCGGCCAGTTTTCGTCGACCGTCTTCGTCTGGTCGCGCCCGATGAACGTGTTCACCACGCCGACGCCCAGCAGCTCCGCGGCGCGAATCACTTTCCTGATGTGATCCACGTAAACGCGGGCTTCCGCCGGGTCAGGCGCCAGCGGGTTCGGGTAGTAGCCCAGCCCGCTGATGGAGACGCCCGTCTCCTCGCACAGCTCCTTCACCTTCTCCGCATCGCTCTTGCGGAAATTCGTCACGTCGATGTGGGTGACGCCGGCATAGCGCCGCTCGGCCTTGCCGACCGGCCAGCACATCACCTCGACGCAATCGAACCCGCTCTCGCCGGCAAACTCGAGCACCTGCTTCAGATCCAGATCCGGCAAGATCGCACTGACGAATCCAAGTTGAATCATCGGGGTCTCCCTCTCTACTCTACGCCGAAGCTATTCCACGCTCCACTTCTTCAATTCCACGCTCCGCCGCGGGGCCATCTCCACTTCCAGGCGCACCGCTTGCGTCTCGGCCGGCGCGCCGTCCCATGGCTTCCATGCGCCGCCGCTTTCCACCAGCACGCGCCACGACTGCGGCGCGTTGCCTTCGCCCCACACAGGCTCGGCGCGCCGCACTGTTTTCGGCCACGGATAGCGGTACTCGATCCACGCTTTCGTGCCGCGCGCGCCGCCGAAGCGGAACCCTTCGCGGTCCGGCGGGTCCTCATGCGTGGCGTGGCTCGCCAGCACAATGGGCGTGTTCGGCTCCCACCGCGTTTCCCCTCCGGCCACCGGAAACATCGTGATCCGCAGCCGGGCCGCGCCCATCGGGATCAGCTCGATGTCCTCGGCCGGCCGGTCGGTCTTCACCGGACTCGTCTGGATCTCGCCCGGCAGCCCGTTCGGCTCCAGCCGCCATTCGGGCACGCGCCGCCCCCGCGCCCGGATCCACAGCGGCGCGGCGTTCCACGTGAAGGGCTGCGGCGGCACGCTGCCGGCGCGTTGGATCTCAAGCGGGCCATCCGGATCGAGCGCGAAATTCCACGGCGTGGCCGGGAAGACCTCGTACTGCCGCCAGTCGCCCTCGCCGCCCCAGGCTTGCCAGCGCTCGGCGATGCGGAGCGAGAAAGCCAGGGGCCCGTAGTGCACCGAGGCCGCGTTCTTCTGCTGCGGCCAGCGGCGGACTTCGATCTCGGCCGGCAGCGACAGCTCGACCGTGTCGCCTTGCGCCCACGCGCGCTCGATGGTCAGCCACGGCGCGCCCGCAGGCACGGCCAGCTCGCGCCCGTTCACCGTGGCCCGCGGCTTCTTCGCCCAGGAAGGAATGCGCAGCACGAGCGGGAACCGCACGGGCTTCTTCGTTTCCACTGTCATTTTCACGGCGTCGCCGAACGGGTAGCCGGTCGTCTCGCGGATCTTGACCTGTTCTCCGCTTCCGACCCGCGCCTGCACGGTGTTGGCGGAGTAGAACACCGCCGCCAGGCCGTTGCCGCCCGTCGCCATCCACTGCCGCTCGGCGTAGTACGGCCAGCCCATCGCCGCATTGTGCTGGCAGCAGCGGTAGCCGTACGGGTTGTAGCTGTACATATCGCCGCTGTTGTCAATGGCCGGCGCCTTGTTCTGCCGGTCGAGCTGCGGCTGGTTCGGCGCGGTCAGATAGTGCAGGCCGCGCAGGTCCGCGGTCATCGAAGCGGGCAGGGAGTTGAAGGCAATCTCCTCGGTCCGTTCGGCCCATTTGGCGTCGCCGGTGATCCCGAGCAGCATCTCGTGGCTGAACATCAGCTCCACCCACGTGCAGGTCTCCGTGCCCTGGCGCGGGCCCCGGAAACCGGGCCGCGCGTTCTCGTCGGCGGCGAAACCGCCGCCGGGCCCGTTGCCATAGAGCCGCATCATCGTCTCATAGTTGCGCTCGGAAGCCTGCAAATAGCGCACATCGCGGGTCTGCTGGTAATACTGTCCCGGCTCGCGGAAACACTGCCCGAAGTTCACGCCGTGCCAGGAGGCGATGCCGCCCGCCCAGTCGGCCGTGCGCTCGTGGTTGACGCGCGCCGCATCGAGCAGCCACTTCTCCCCGGTGCGGGAGTACAGCCAGTAAATGTGGTCGAGATTGTCGCCGCCGCGGAACTTCTGCCAGCTCGCCGGCAGCAGCTGGTCGAGCGGCTGCGAATGAAACCAGCGGAAATAGCGAAGCAGGAATGGCAGCACGCGCTCGTCCCCGGTGGCCTCGTAATGTGTGCGCAGCACGTAGATCATGACCATGTTCGGCCACAGGTCGAGCGCCTCCAGCCTGCCCAGCGTGTGCTCGCCCACCAGGTTCGCCGCCGGTCCGAAATAGCCGTCCCCGCGCTGCGAGCGCAACACCGCTTCCACCCACTGCCGGCTCTCGCCGATGATGCGGCTGTCGCCGAGCACGTAGCCGAGATTGATATAGCCTTTCAGCCAGTACGGCAGCTCCTCCCAGCCGAACCGCCCGTGCCCCTGCGGGTCCAGCCAGGCGTTGCCTTCGCGGCGGCAGTACTGGCTCAGCTCGGGCAGCCGGCCCGTGAAGCCCTGCGCCATGCGCCGGAGCTGCTCCCCCAGCCATCCCTCGGGACGGACGGCGCCCACGGGCAGCTTCACCAACGGCAGCGGGAGCAGCGGCTCGCGGTTGCCCGGATACAGCGTGTTCTGGCCCGCCGGCAGTCCGGGACGGACCTCCGCCGGGGCGGGCTTCGCCGCGCGTTGCCGGGCCGGCGCGGCCGCGCAAACCAGCAGCACCAGGCACCCGAGCGCGCCTCTCATGCGCCCAGCATACTGAATGCCGGAACCCGGCGCACGCCCCTTTCGTATCCTGAATCGACAGCGGGAAAACCACCATGAACGCAACAGAAATGCTCGCGCTCGCCCTCGGCGGCGGCGTGGCCGCGGGGCTGCGGCTCTACGCCACGGTGCTCGGCCTGGGACTGTCCATCCGCTTCGGCTGGCTGGAGCTCCCGCAGCAGCTCGAAGGGCTCAGGGTACTCGCCCACCCGGCCGTGCTGGCCGTTGCGTCGCTGGCCTACGTGGCGGAATTTATCAGCGACAAGATCCCGTGGTTTGACAGCTTCTGGGACGCGATCCATACCTTCATCCGTCCCGTGGGCGCGGCGGTGCTCAGCGCAGCCGCGTTCGCTTCGCTCGACCCCGCCGCGCGCGTCTCGCTCACGCTGCTGGCCGGCGGCGCGGCGCTGTCGGCGCACACGTCCAAGGCTGCGTTGCGTTTCGCCGTCAATCACAGCCCGGAGCCGTTTTCCAACTGGCTGTTGAGCCTTGCCGGGGATTTCGCCGCGCCCGCGCTGCTGTGGCTCACGTTCACCCACCCGCTGCTTGTGCTCGTGCTCGTGCTGCTGTTTCTCGCCGCATTCCTCTGGCTGGCTCACGCCATTGTGCGCCTGGTGCGCCGCGGCCTCGCCGAACTGCGGGCCCGCTGGCGGGGCGCCCCGGCCGGGTCCTGACTATTTCGCGGCGAGGCATTCCTCGTACAGCGCGGCCCAGCGCTCCACCATTTTTTCCAGCGAGAACTCGCGCTCGCACCGTGCGCGGTGGCGCGCTCCGGCCGCCTGGCGCAGGGACGGGTTTGACGCCCACTCGCGCAGCGCCCGCACATAGCCGCCGAAGTCGCCGCGGGGGACGATGGCAGGCAGGTCCGGGGAGGCGAGCATCGCCGCCGTATCGCCCGCGTCCGTGCACAGGGCGGGCAGCCCGGTGGCCATCGCCTCCAGCAGCGACAGCGGCATCTGCTCGGTGAGCGAACTCATCACGAACAGATCGAACATGCGGTACCAGGGCGCCGGGTCGACCTCGCCCGCGAACAGCACGCGCCCGCCGAGGCCCAGCTCGCGGGCGAGTTCGCCGAGCGGCCCCTCCTCCGCTCCTCTGCCGCAGATCACCAGGCGGCTTGCGGGAATCTGCGCGGCGGCGAAGGCGCGCAACAGGAAAGCGAGGTTCTTCTCGGGCCGGAGATGGCCCACCGTGCCGGCCACGAACTCCTCCGGCCCGATGCCCAGCTCTGCGCGGAGCGCATCGTTGCGCCCGGGGAAGAAGACCGAGGTGTCCACGCCGTTGGGGATGCGCACCACCTTGCGCCGCGGCAGGCGGTACAGGTTGAGCGCAATCTGTTCGAGCGTTTCCGACGGCACCGCCACGCGCCGCGCAAACGGCAGCACCAGCCGCCGCGCCCACACGCGTCTTGCCTTGGGGCCATCGGCCTCGTCGGCGCCGAAGCCGTCCTCGGTGTGCAACAGCGGCGCGCGGGCCAGCACGGCGCCGGCGGCGGCTTCGATCGCGCCCCAGTTGTATGTCTGCACCAGCGCGGGCCGCAGCCGCCGGATCAGCCGCGCAAAAGCGGCCGCCGAGGCCGGTTGCGGCGCCTGCACCGCTCGCCATGCAACGCCCGGGGCAAACCGGCGCGTGATGGACAGCTCGCCCGACAGCGGGGCGAGCCAGTGCTCGTAGCGCCGGCCGAAGGCATTGGCCAGCCGCGCCAGCCGCACCTCGGCGCCGCCCGTGCCGAAGCCCCAGGACACGTGGAGAATTGCCGGCGCGGGCCGTCCGGAAGGCGATTCGGGCGATCCCACGCCGCACATTGTCTCACGGTTGGAGCGCCCGCACGGCGCTGCGGCAAAAAACAGGAATCCCGAAACCTGTATCAAACAGATTCGTCCGGTCTCGCCGGGCTGTCACGGGGCGCGAACCGGAGCGCCGCGCCCTTCGATGACGCACGCCGAGCCCGGCGGCGAACGTGCTTCACGAGGCGGTCGGGCACCGGCAAGAGACTTGTTCGATGCGGCGCGCGCCAGGCGCCGGCCGGGGCCGCCTACACTACGATTCATGGACGTCCTGGGCGTGCTCGTGCGCGCGGGAGCATATTTTCGCCGCCGGCGGATGCGCCTGCTCGTGGAGCTGTTCGGCATCCGCCCGGACTGGCTGGTGCTGGACGTGGGCGGCACGCCGTCCATCTGGCAGCATTGCCCGGTGCGGCCGCGGCTGGTGCTGCTGAACACGCCGCGGGCGCGCGAGCCGGTCCCGCCCGGCGTTCTGTACGTCGACGGCGACGGCACGGCCCTGCCCTTCGCCGACCAGAGCTTCGATCTCGTCTTCAGCAACTCGGTCATCGAGCACCTCGGTTCGCGCGAGGCGATGGCGCGGTTCGCTTCCGAGGTTCGCCGCACGGGAAGGCGCTACTTCGTGCAGACGCCGGACGCGCGCTTCCCGGTGGAGCCGCACCTGTACACGCCGTTCCTGCACTGGCTGCCGCGCCGCTGGCGGCGCGCGCTGGCCCCGCGCGTCTCGCTGTGGGCGCTGGCGTCGCGCGCCAGGCCGGACGAGCGCGAATTCTTTCTGCGGCATTGCGCGGAGGAGGTGGAGCTGCTCGACGCCGCGCGCATGCAGGAGCTGTTTCCCGACGCGCGCATCCTGCGCGAGCGGTTCCTCGGCCTGTCGAAATCGCTCATCGCCGTGCGCGGCGCCCGCGAGCCGGGCGGGCGCGGGCAGCGGGCGCGATAATAGGAATGCTGCGGGGCGAGAGGGCGGCCATGGATTTCATCGAGCAACTGAAGTCGTCGGTCGACATCGTCCGCGTGGTCGGCGAATATGTCCGCCTGAAACGCGCCGGGGCGGGGCCGCGCTACACCGGCCTGTGCCCGTTCCATCACGAGAAGACGCCCTCCTTCAGCGTCCACTCGACGCACCAGTTCTACAAGTGCTTCGGCTGCGGCGCCGGCGGCGACGTGATCAAGTTCGTGATGGAAATCGAGCGGCTCACCTTCTGGGAGGCCGTCAAGCTGCTGGCCGAGCGCAACGGCATCCCGCTTCCCCGGCAAAGCGAACACGCCGACGAGGAGACGCGCCGGCGCGCCGCGCTGTACGAGATGCACGAGCTGGCCGGCCGGCTGTTCCGCGAGCTGCTGGACTCGCCCGCGGGCCGCGAGGCGCGCGGCTACCTCGAACGGCGCGGCGTCTCGCGCGCGACAGCCGAAGAGTTCGGCCTCGGCCTGAGCGACCGCGGCGGGCAGATGCTCGTGCGCGCCTTCGAACGCGCCGGCTTTGCGCACGAGCTGATGGAGCAAAGCGGGCTGGTGCTGCGGCGCAACGACGGCACGGGCTTCTACGACCGCTTCCGCGGCCGGCTGATGTTTCCCATCCATTCGGAGTCCGGCAAGCTGATCGGCTTCGGCGGCCGCGCGCTGGCCGAGGGCGACGAGCCGAAGTATCTGAATTCGCCGGAAACGCCGATATACAGAAAGAGCCAGGTTCTCTACAACCTGAACCGGGCGCGGAAGGCGATCGAGGAGGCGGGCCGGGCTGTGCTCGTGGAAGGCTACATGGACGCGATCGGCGTTTACGCGGCAGGCGTGCGCCATGTGGTGGCGGTGTGCGGGACCTCCCTCACCGCCCTCCAGGTGCGCAGCCTGCGGCGGCACGCGCCGGAAGTGGTGCTGAACTTTGATCCCGACCGCGCCGGCTCGGCCGCGACGGAGAAGCACATCCCCGTGTTGCTCGAAGAAGGCGTGCGCGTGCAGGTGCTCGAGCTGGGCGGAGGGCTGGACCCGGATGAATACATCCGGGAGCATGGCGCGGAAGTCTACCGGCAGGCCCTGGACGGGGCGCGCAGCTACTTTCACTGGCTTGCCGACCGGGCGCGCGCGCGCTTCGACCTGCGCAAGCCGGAAGGGCGCGTGGCGGCGTTCCAGTTCCTGCTGCCGGCCATCCAGCGGATGCCGGACCGGCTGGACCGGCTCGCCGTGGCCAACGATGTCGCCGAGTATCTGCACATGGAGCCGGACATCGTGCTGGACGAGTTCCGCAAGGCGGCCGCCGAGCGCCGGCAGACGGTGAAACGGAAAAGCGAGCCGGTGCCGGACCCGAACGAGGTCCTCCTGCTGCACGCCCTGCTGAATGACGCCGAGGCGCGCCGGCAGATCGTGCCGGTGCTCGGCCGCATCAGCGTGCTCGAGCGCTCGGCGTCGCACGCGATTTTTGATACCATCCGTCGAATGGCGGAAGCAGGGGAGCCGGTGAGCTACGGCGCGCTGGAGGCGAGGCTCGGGGAAGCGGAGCGGGAGCGGCTGGCCCGGCTCGTGTTCGCCGACGACACGCTGGCGGAGAGCTATTCGACCGGGCTCGCGGTGAGCTGCGTGCGCAAGCTGGAGGCGGCCGAGCAGGAAGCGCAGCGCGCAGCGCTGCGCCGCCGCATCCAGGAGGCCGAGCGGGCCGGCGACGCGGAGACCGCCATGCAGCTGCTGGAGGAGTTGGGGCGGATGGAGCGCGCCTGAGGGCGCGGGTTTTTCGTCCGTTCCCTGGTGCTAGGATAGGGAAGACGCGGAATCAAGGGGTCGTTCGGCGAGGTCACTGTGGCGACGGAGGGACGTTACAGCCGGTTCCAGAAGCTCATCGACATGGGCAAGGAGAAGGGCTACGTCCTCTATGACGACGTGGCCGAACTGGTGCCCGAGGATGTGACGTCGGGCCCCGACCTGGACGATCTGCTGGCGGGGCTGGACGAAGCCGGCGTCGACCTGCTGGAGGCGCCGCGCGGCGAAGACAGAAAAGAACCGGACGAAGAAGACTTCTCCGAGGCCGATTACGAAGAGGTTTCCGAGAAAACCAACGATCCGGTGCGCATGTATTTGCGCGAAATGGGCGCGGTGAGCCTGCTGACGCGCGAAGGCGAAATCGAACTCGCCAAGCGGATCGAGCACGGGCAGAAAACCGCCGTCCGCGCCCTGTCGCGCTCGCCCTTCGTGATGCGGGAGATTCTCGAGATCGCCCGCGAAGTCCGCGAAGGCAAGCGCAGCCTGCGCGACGTGCTCGCTTCGCCGGAAATCATGACGGCCGACGAGGAACTCGACCGTTTCCAGGCGGAATTCGACGAACAGGTAGAACAGCTGGCGAAAAATCTGAAGAAAATCACCCAGCTCCGCAACAAGCTGACGGCGATGCCGCGCTCGAAGCTGAAACAGTTCCGCGCCACGCGGTGGGAGCTGGCGCGCCTCATCGTGTCCGTGTCGCGGCAGATCCGCGGCATGCAGCTTTCCTCGGCCATCTACCGCCACCTTGCCGGCAGGCTCCGCGCGGCGCTGGACCAGCTGGCCCCGCTCGAGCGCGACATCGCGCGGCTCCAGCGCGCCATCGAGGAGGCCTCGGCCGCAGGTTCGTCCCAGGCGCGGGAGCTGAAGCGCGAACTGCGCGCCGCCACGCAGAAATTCACCAGCCTCGAACGCTCTTTCGGGGCCACCTGCACCGAGCTGCGGCGCACGCTTACCCTGGCCGAAAAGGGCGAGGCGGAGGCCGACGCGGCCAAAAAACAGCTCATCGAGGCCAACCTCCGGCTGGTGGTTTCCATCGCCAAGCGGTACACCAACCGCGGCATGGCGTTCCTGGATCTCATTCAGGAGGGCAATATCGGCCTGATGAAGGCGGTCGACAAATTCGACTACCGCCGCGGCTACAAGTTCTCGACCTACGCCACCTGGTGGGTGCGCCAGGCCATCACGCGCGCCATTGCCGACCAGGCGCGCACCATCCGCATTCCCGTGCACATGATCGAAACCATCAACAAGATCGTCCGCACGCAGCGGCTGTTGCAACAGGAGCTCGGCCGGGAGCCGACCACCGAGGAGCTGGCCAAGCGTCTGGATATGTCCGTGGCCAAGGTGCGCAAGGTGCTGCGCGTGGCGCAGGAGCCGATCTCGCTGGAGACGCCCGTCGGCGAGGAGGAAGAGTCGCACCTCGGCGATTTCATCGTCGACAAGCGCATGGTCTCGCCCTCGGAGGCGGTGATCAACCTCAACCTGCGCGAGCAGACGGCGGAAGTGCTCAAGACGCTGAGTCCGCGCGAGGAAAAGATCATCAAGATGCGGTTCGGCCTTCAGGACGGCAGCGAGCACACGCTCGAAGAGGTGGGCCAGGCGTTCGCCGTCACGCGGGAACGGATCCGCCAGATCGAGGCCAAGGCATTGCGCAAGCTGCGCCACCCGAGCCGCAGCCACCGTCTTCGGGTATTCCTCGAACGCTCGCCGCGGGATTAGCCCGCCTTTCCGGATCCGCGCGGCATCCCGGGAGCGGACCTGTGTGCGAGGAAGCCGCTTTGCCGCGCCCTGCACCACGCGAGCCTTTTCCTGCGCTCAAGTCTGCCGGTGTCTCGACGTCCCGCCCCGCGTGGCGCGCCGATATTGGGGCGTCGCACGCGCTGCGCGCGCCCGGCCCCGGGCCGGGCTTGCGGGGCGGCGCAGGCGTTGTGACGGTGTTCAGACCGAAGGCTCCTTCTTCGGCCCGAGCGGGTGGTTCTTGCCGTCGCCCTCATAGGCGGGCCGCGCCGGAGCGCGGCGCGTTCGCTTGCGCGCGGCGGCGTCGTAGAGCCTCAGTTCGCCCTCGCGGTAGCTCTCGCAGCCGAGCATCACGGACAACATCACCTGATGGGCGAGTTCCGGCCCGAGCACCGGAGTCTTGCGCGTGCGCATGCACTCGAAGAAGTTGTCCGTATGGCGGCGCTGCATCTCGCGCTGTGCGTTCTTGAACTCGAACGTGCGGGCTTCCGTGGGCCGGTTCAGCGCCTTGGCCACGAACATTTCCGGCGTCACGATCACGCGGTCGTTTTCCACGACGATGGTGCCCGAGTGTCCGTAGATGACCTGCGGCAGGTAGCGGTTCGGCGCGGCGTTGGCCATCGAGCCGGCGACGACGATCATGAAGTTCGGATACTCGACGATCATCGCCAGCGTGTCCGGCACCTCGCGGTCCTTTTGCACATAGATGCCGCCGCCGCCGGCGACCCGGGTGGGCCACGCCGGGCCCATGGCGAACAGCATCGGGCCCACGCGGTGGTAGTACAGGTCGCTGGCGATGCCGTTGGAATAATCCCAGTACTTGCGCCAGCGGAAGAAGCGTTCGGCGCTGAACGGGCGTTTCGGCGCGGGGCCGAGCCAGCGCTTCCAGTCGATGGTCTCCGGCGAGGCCTCCTCGTCGATGTAATAATTCCACTCGCCGGCCACCGAGTTGCGGCTGTACGTGGTCTGGCCCCACAGCACCTCGCCGATGGCGCCTTCGCCGATCAGCTCCTTCACCTTGTGCCAGCGGGCATCGGACAGGAACTGGCTGCCCACCTGGAGCACGCGGTTGTATTTTGCCGCCGCCTCCATCACCTGGGCGCTTTCGTCCACGGTGAGCGTGCTGGGCTTTTGCAGATACACGTCCTTGCCGGCGGCGAAGGCGTCGATCGTCATCTGCGCGTGCCAGTGGTCCGGCGTGGCGATGAGGACGCAGTCGATGTCGGGCCGGGCCAGCAGCTCCCGGTATTCGACATAGATGTCCTTGTCCTCGAGCTTCGAGATCGCCTTGGCGCGCTCGCGGTGCCGCTTGTAAACGTCGCAGACGGCGGCGACCTCGATGTCCTTCGTCTCCTCCTGCTGGCGGACGAAGGCGCGCAGGTGGCCGGTGCCCATGATGCCGACGCCGATCATGCCGATGCGGATGCGGTCGTTGGCCCCGGGCACGCGCGAGGCGCTGCGGGCGGTGACGGAGGGCTTGATCTTCTTCGCCTGGGCCTGCCGCGCGGCGGCCAGAGAGCCGGCGGCGGCAAGGAACAGGCGGCGGGTGGACGGGTTTTCAGAAATCATGGCGGAAAAAACGGAACCTCACTCTTATGTTTCCACACGGCGCGCGGCGGCGTTCCACTTGAGGCGCCGCCCGCTGCGCAGCGAATCGAGCGCCATCGAGAGCACGATCACCACGGAGAGCCCGGCCTCCACGGGAGCGTTCGGCTCGCGGCGCGTGCGGACGCAGTCGAGAAAATTGCGGATGTGGTCCCGCGTGGCGGCGGCGAACGACCTGGGCCGGTCTTCCTCTCGTTCAGGCGCAAGTTCGGGCTGGCTGGTTTCAGGATACAGGCGGAAATGCTCGCGGCCCACGTCGAGGCGGGCGCGCGAACCGTGGAACTGGGCCAGCTGGTCCAGGCGCGGGTGATAGCGCATCGCCTTGTAGCCGAGCGTGAAGACCGCGAAATAGTTTTCCGGATACTCGATGAGGATGGAGGCGGTGTCGGTGATCTCGGCGCCTTCCAGATTCACCCGGCCGCCCGAGCAGGTGACGGCAAGCGGGGCCTGCGAGTTCATGAACCAGTGGAAGACGTCCACCATGTGGGCGGCCTGGCCGACGAGCAGGCCGCCCGAATAGTCGTAGTAGTAATACCAGTTGAAAAAGCGCTTCGGATCGAGCGGGCGCCGCGGCGCCGGGCCCAGCCATTGTTGCCAGTCCAGCTCGCCTTCCAGCTTGCCTTCGGCCAGGCTGGCCTGATGGTTCAGCCACCACGAATTGACCAGCCGCACGTCGCCGAGCCGGCCGGAATCGACAATCCTTTTCGCCTCGTGGAACAGCGGCGCGCTGCGCCGCTGCGTGCCCACCTGGACGACACGTTGGGTCCGGCGCACCGCATCCGCCACCTGAAAGGCCTCGTCAATGGTGTGCGTGAGCGGCTTTTCGACGTAAACATCCTTGCCCGCCTCGACGGCGTCAATGACCATGCGGGCGTGCCAGTGGTCGGGCGTTGCGACGATGACCGCCTGGAGCGACGGGTCTTCGAGCATGCGGCGGTAATCCTTGTAGCCGCGCGCGCCCGTGCTGGCGGCTTTGAGCCCGGCTTCGAGGTTCGGCTGATAGACATCGCACACGGCGGCGATCTCGGCGCCGACCTCCTTGAACTCGGCGGTGAGCAGCCTGCCCCGGCCCCCGGCGCCGATCACACCGGCCCGGATGCGGTCCGGGCTTTGCACGAATCCTCCGGCGGCGCAGAGAAAAGTACGGCGTTGCATGGGAACAGTCTATCCCCGCGCGGCGCGGGCGAAGCGGTATCAGGCGCCGTAGGCGGCGCCGATGGAGGCGGCCAGCGGCTCGGGCACGAGATGCCGCCACGGCTCGCCCGCGGCGATGCGGCGGCGCACCTCGGTGGAGGAAATGCCGTCGAGCGAAGCGGGCACGATCAGCGTGTGCACGCGCGGGCGCAGATGCTCCGGCGGGCGGAAGGGCAGCGGGCGGGGGGCGACCAGCAGCTCGTACTCTTCCAGCTGCTGTTCGATCGGCGGCAGCGGCCCGTAGTCCCAGCCGAGGATGCGCGCGGCCGCATCGGCGCCGCACACGTGGAAGACGCGCTGCGCCCCGAGAGCGCGGGCCTCGCGCGCCATTTCCAGAAACAGCCCGCCTTCGCTGACGGCCGCGGCGAAGCGCGGATCCGGCGCGGCCAGCGCGCGGATCCATTCCACGCGCTGTTCGAAAGGCGCGCCGTCCAGCGGCTTGTGCGGGAACGCCCGCGGCAGCACGAACACGGCGCGGCGGGCCCAGCCCAGCGCGGCGCGCGCCAGTTCGACGTGGGCCCGGGTGGGCGGGTTCCAGGCGCCGGCCAGCAGCGCCACGGAGGAGTCGAGGGCGCCGGCAAGCATGTCCATGCCATTATCGTAACGAGATGAGGATCGAACGGGTCGAGGCCCTGGCGGTTTCCATCCCGCTGCCGCAGCCGGTGGCGGACGCGGTGCGGCGCATCACGCACCGGGACCATGTGATCGTGAAGGTCCGCGCGAAAGAAGGCCCGGAGGGGCTGGGCTTCGCGCTGGGCTACGACGGCTCGCGGGCGATGCTCGCGCTGATCGATGAAATCTTCCGGCCGCTGCTCGAGGGCGCGGACGCTTTCGCCACGGAACATTTGTGGGCGGAAATGTACCGGCAGTCCATCCAGGCCGGCCGCCGCGGCGCGGCGCTGCGCGCCATCAGCGCCATCGACATCGCCCTGTGGGACCTGCGCGGCAAGGCGGCGGGCCTGCCCGTGATGGAACTGCTCGGCGTGCACCGGAAGAAGATGCGGTGCTACGCCACCGGCGGCTATTACCGCGCCGGGCAGAGCGTGGAGGAGCTGGTGCGGGAAGTGCAGGAGACGGCCGCACTCGGCTTCTCCGCGGTCAAGCTGAAGGTGGGCGCGCTGAGCGCCGCCGAGGACGCGCGCCGCGTAGGGGCGGTGCGCCGCGCGCTGGGGGACGATTTCGACATCCTGCTCGACGCCAACGGCGGCTGGAAAAGCGCGCCCGAGGCGATTGCCGCGATGGAGCGGCTGGAGGAATTCCGGCCGTACTGGATCGAGGAGCCGGTGCGCGCGGACAACCTGACGGCGATGGCGCGCATCGCCGAGGCCATCCGGACGCCGGTGGCCACCGGCGAGCTGGAAGCGACGCGGTGGGCGTTCGCGCAGCTGGCGGAGCGGCGCGCGGCGGCGATCCTCCAGCCCGATGCCACCGTCTGCGGCGGCGTCAGCGAGTGGCTGAAGATTGCGCACATGGCGGCGGCATTCGACATTCCCGTGGCGCCCCACTATCACTGGGACATCCACACGCAGCTGTGCGCGGCGATCCCGAATGCGATTTTCATCGAGTACTTCCCGGCGAAATCGGGCGTGAAGATGTTCGACTCACTGCTCAAAGAGCCGATGAAAGTGGCCGACGGGTGGATCGAGCCGCGCACCGCGCCAGGCTTCGGCATCGAGCTGGACGAGGCCGCCGTGGCGCGCTACCGGATCGCCTGATGCAGCCGGCGGCCTTGCGGCCGCGTCCTATAGTGGAGAAGGGATCATCATGTTCACCTGGATTTGTCCCGTTTGCGGCGCGGAAGTCCCGCCATCGGAGCCGGAGTGCCCGCGGTGTGCGGAACGCCGCCGGGCCGCGATGGCGCAGGCCCAGGGCGCCCCGGCGCCTCCTGGCCCGCAGCCGCCCCCACCCGCTGCACCCGCAGCACCCCCGCCTGCGCCCCAGCCCGCGGCAGGATGGGGCGCTCCGCCTCCGCCGCCGCAGGGCCCTCCGCCCCCGCCGCCGCAATGGGCCGCGCCGCCCGCAGCGCCCGGCTATGCGCCGCCCGCGCCTCAACCCGTGTATGTGATCGGGGAACAGAAACCGCGCCGCGCGGTTCCCGCGTGGCTGGCGGCCGTGCTGACGGTGGCCGTGCTTGGCGGCGCTTTGTTCGGTTTGTACCGGTATGTGTCTTCGGGCGGCGCGAAGCAGGGCGCAGGACAAAAGGCCGCGCCGTTTGAACGCCCCGCGCCGCAGGCCTCGGCGTCATCGCACCCGTTTGCGAAGTACATCGAAGTGACCGGCGTGCGGTTTCTCGAAAAAGAAGACAAGACGCTGGCGGCGCGCTTCCTTGTGGTGAACCACTCGCCCGCGCAGCTCGGCGGGTTCCGTTTGCGCATCACGCTGGAGGCGGCCAACTCGCCGCCGGGCGAGGCGGTGATCGCCGTGGTGGATGCCGCGCCGGGCGCCATCGCCCCGCATGGCAGCAAGGAAATGGAGGCGCCGCTGGTCACTCACCTGAAGATGTACGAGCTGCCGGACTGGCAGTTTGTCCGGGCGCGCGTTGAGATCATCGACCTGAAGTAGCCGCTTCGAGGGCCCGCCGCTGCGCCCGCGTGAAGTGGCACGGCGCCTCCGGCGGCGTTTCGCCGAGCCTGGCCAGCGCGATGCGCGCCTCGAGCGAGCATGGCTCGATTTTCAGGGCCAGGCGCAAGTCGCCAAGAGCTGCATCCGCACGGTGCAGCGCGAGCCAGGCGGCGGCGCGGCCCGCCAGCGCCTGATGGTCGCGCGGGGCGAGCGACAGGGCGCGGTCAAATTCGGCCATCGCCTCATGGGGACGCTGCGCGCGAAGAAAAGCGCTGCCTGTGGCTACGGCGATGGCAGGGTCGGAAGGGCGCCGCGCCTGCGCTTCCAGCAGCAGCTCGAGCGCCTGGGCCGGCGGCAGGCGAGGCGCCAGCGCGAGCCGGGGCGCCACGCTGTCCGGCGCAAGGCGGACCGCGTCCATCCACAGGGACGCGGGGTCGCGCCACTGGCGCGCACCGGAAAAAGCGAGCGCGGCGAGAACGGCGGCGTAGACGCCGGCCAGGCGGATGTCGGCCTGCTCCAGCATCAGCGCCGCCACGGCCGTCAACGCCAGCAGCGGCAGCGCCATCAAGGGCTGCGATGGCGCCGCCGGCAGGAAATACACCGAGGCGAGCAGAGCGATGGCGGCCAGCAGCCACGCGCCCGCCGGCGCGCGGCGGCCGGCGGTCAGCGCCAGCCAGGCGACCGCGGCCACGGCCAGCGCCGCCAGCGCCGCCTGCCATGGCGCCGCGTGCAGGTCCGGCGCCGGCGCCAGCCCGAGCGGGAAGAAGAACTGGAACAACGCGCGCAGCGCGAAGATGCCGAACCAGGGCCACTCCGCAACTGCCCGCGCCTGCGACGCAGCCAGCGCGGCGATCCAAAGCATTCCGCCGGCGGCGCTCAGCCGAAGCAGCGGCTTGCGGGCCGGCGTGCCGCGGGCGAGCGTCCAGAAGACAAGCGGGATGATGGCGGTTGCCGGCTCGAACAGCACGGCGAGGGCGCCCCAGGCCAGCGCCCGCCTCTTTTGTCCGCCGAGGTGCGCATGCATCGCCGCAAGGGTGAAGGCGACTCCCGGCAACGCGGCGGCGAGCCGGGCCACCGCCAGCGACTCTGTTTGCAGCGGGTGGACCGCATAGAACAGGCTCGCCAGCCAGAGCGCGCGGGAGGGAAACAGCCGCCCGAGCAGCGCTGCAAACAGCGCGCTGTTGCACGCGTGGAGCGCCAGCGCCAGAGCCGGGGGGACCCACGGGGAAGGGTCGGCGGCATCGATGAGCCAGAGCAGCGCCGCCGCGCCGGGCCGGCCGAGCCAGCCGTACTGCGGCGGCAGGTCCGGCAGGCCGGGCCCGGGCATGCCGGCCAGGGGAAGAAACACCAGCGCCGCCAGCGCGGCGAAGGCAGGAAGAAACCGCAATGCTACCATGTTAATTCGGCAGCGGGGACACCATGGCGAAGACTCGCGCGCCGCGAAAAGCGGCCGGCAAACAGCCGAAGCCGAAGGCGGCTCCGGCGCAGAAGAAGGCGCAGAAGAAGAGGACGGCGGCAGGCCGGCGCGCCGCGCCTGACGCCGCCCGGGTTCAGGCGATTCTGGAAGCGCTCGACCGGCTCTATCCCGGCGCCACGTGCGCGCTCCATCACCGGAATGCGTGGGAGTTGCTGGTGGCCACGATTCTCTCCGCGCAATGCACCGACGAACGCGTCAACATGGTGACGCCGCGCCTGTTCGCGCGTTTCCCGACGCCGGAAGCGATGGCCCGAGCCGACGTGCGCGAAGTGGCGGAGATCATCCGCTCCACGGGTTTTTTCAACAACAAGGCGAAAAATATCGTTGGCGCGGCGCGGAAAATCGTCGAGGATTTCGGCGGCGAGGTGCCGCGCGAGATGGACAAGCTGCTCGCTGTCCCGGGCGCCGCGCGAAAGACCGCCAACGTGGTGCTGGGCACGGCCTACGGGATTCCGAGCGGCGTTGTTGTCGACACCCACGTGGCCCGGATCGCGCAGCGTCTGGAGCTCACCCGGGAAAAAACGCCGGAAAAAATCGAACAGGATTTGATGAAAATCCTGCCGCAGGACCGCTGGATTCTTTTTTCGCACCAGATGATTCAGTTCGGGCGCGACATCTGCAAGGCGCGGAAGCCGGAATGCTTCCGCTGCCCGCTGGCTTCCCTGTGCCGGGCGCCGGACAAGAACCTGCCGTGACGCAGCTCCGCATCGCCGTGTTCGCCGGCCTGGCCGCGCTGGCGGGGTGCGCGCGATTGCCCGGCCCGATGCCCGTCCCGCCGCAATATCCCCTTGCCGCCCAGCCGGCGCATTACCTGTTCTTTCGCGAGCCCGCGGCGGACAGCGGCATCGTGTCCGGCATCAGCCGGACGATCATCGACGACTGGCGCTGGGCGGGCCGGCGCGCCGCAATGCGGCTGGCGGTCGATGAAACGCAGGCCGTGTATTTTCAGGCCCAGGTGGTGATCCCCAACGAGTTCGTGCGCGCGGGCGGGCGCTCGATCGAGGTGTTCGTCGACGGAAAGCGCCTCGGCGCCATCGCGGCGGACAAGCCGGGCTACGTGCTCTGGAGGGAGCCTGTGCCCGCGCAGTGGCTGGCCCGCGGCAAGGACATCGGGGTGCTGCTGGCAGCCGACGCCGAGTGGTTCGAGCGGGGCGAGCCGCGCGCATACATCCTGGTGAGCGCGGGCTTCACGCTGTAGGTGGAGGCGATGCCGAAGGCGCTTTCGGTCCTGTTCGGAGCGGCCGTTCCGCTGCTGGGCGCGTGGGCGCTGGGCCGCATGCTTCTGCGCCGGGCGAGACTGCCGCTGGCGCGCGAAGAAGAGCATCTGCTCGCGCTCGTCTGCGGCGCGCCGCTCGCGAGCCTCCTGGTATTTCTGCTGTGCGTGGCGCGCCTGGCCTACGACGCCGTGTTTCTGGCGGCGGGCGCTCTCATTCTTGCAGCGGCGTGGCGCGACGGGGCCCTCCGCCCGTCGGCGGAGCGGCTGCCTCCGCTGCCGCGGCTCTGGCGCTGGATGTTCGGCGCGGTGTTTTCGGTGTATGCCGCCGTGGCCCTGCTGGCGGCGATGGCGCCGGAAATCAGCCCGGATGGCAGCGGCTATCATCTCGGCGCCGTGGCCCGTTACTACCGCGCGCACGCGATGGTGCGCATCGACACCAACATGTATGCGGCGCTCTCGCAGGGCCTTGAGATGCTGTTCCTGTGGGCGTTCGCGTTCGGCCGGCACTCGGCCGCCGCCGTGGTGCACTGCGCTTTCTACCTGGCGGCGCCGCTGCTGATGCTGCGCTTCGGGCAGCGCGCCGGCGCGCCCGCGGCCGGCGCGGCGGCAGGGCTGTTCTTGCTGTGCGCGCCGGTGGCGCTCGTGGACGGCACCAGCGCTTACATTGACGCGGCCACAGCGTGCGTCGCCTTCGCCGTGGTTTATCTGGTCGAGCGCGGCGCGCCGCCCTGGCTGGCCGGACTGCTTTGCGGTTTCGCTTACGCGCTCAAGTACACGGCGGGCGTGGCGTTGCTGTACCCGTTGCTGCGTTACGCCTGGCGGCGGCAGTGGCGCGCGGCGCTGCTGGCCTGCGCCGCGGCCGCCCTGATTGCCGCGCCGTGGCCGCTGCGAAACTACGTCTGGTACGGCAACCCCGCGGCGCCGCTGATGAACCGCGTGTGGCCCAACGAGTTCGTCCACGCGAGCTTCGAGCAGGACTACGTCGAATACATGCGCCATTACCCCGAGGTGGAAAGCTGGCCGCAGGCGGCGCTGGAATTGACCGTGCGCGGCCGGCTGCTGGCGGGCTTCTGGGGCCCGCTGTTCCTGCTGGCGCCTGTGGGGCTGCTGGCGCTCCGCACGAGCCTTGGCCGGCGCATGCTGCTGGCGGCCGCGCTGTTCGGCTCGACGTATTTTCTCAACATCGGGGCGCGCTTTCTGATGCCCGCCGCCCCTTTCGTGAGCTATGCGATGGCGCTGGCGCTGCCCGGGCCGCTGTTGCCCGTGCTGGCGGCGGCGCACGCCGTGGCGGGCTTCCCGGACATGCCGGACAAATACATGGAAAGCCCCGGCTGGCGCCTTTCGAAGATTCCCTGGCGCGCAGCCCTGCGGCTCGAGGACGAAACCTCGTGGCTGGCGCGGCAATCGGCCGGGTATCAGGCGGCGCGGATGATCGAATGGCTCACGCCGCCGGATGCGCTGGTGTTCGCCTTTGCGGGGATCCCGGAAAGCTACACCACGCGCGAGATCGCGGTGGGCTTCCAGAGCGGGCGCGGCGAGCGGCTGCTCGACCTCATCCAGGTGGCGATGTTTTCCGACATGCGCCCCGTGGCCGAACGCGTGTTCCGCTTTCCGCGGCAGCCGCTGGAGGCCGTGCGTGTTGTGCAGACGCGCACGCCGCCGCCGGGCGACGAGCGCGCGAAGGATCTGTGGAGCATCTTCGAGATGCGCGTCTATGCCGCGGGGCGCGAGGCGCCGCGCTCGCCGGGCTGGCGCATCCTGGCAAGCCCCAACCCGTGGGGCGCCGGGCTCGCCTTCGACAATTCGCCGGTGACGCGGTGGCGCTCGTGGGAACGGATCCGCGCCGGAATGTTCTTGCAGGCCGAATTCGGCGGCGCCATGGAGATCGACGAGGTCCGGCTGGTGATGAGCGAGGACCAGCACGGCGTGCGGATGCGCCTGGAAGGCAGAACGCCAGGCGGCGGCTGGCGCGAGCTGGGCGGCGGCCCGCAGCTGCGCGGAGTCCCCTTCCCGCTCACGTTGCGCCGGTTGGCGATGGAACAGGTCCGGCGCGGCGGCGTCACCCACCTGCTGGTGCGCGAAGAGGACTTTGCGTGGCCGGACCTTTCGAAGAACGCCCGCGCCTGGGGCATCCGCGAAATCGGCGCGGTGGACGGCTATCATCTGTTTCGGCTGGAATAGAGGCATGCCGAAATATTTTCTTGGCGTGGACGGCGGCCAGTCGTCCACAACGGCGCTCATCGGCGACGAAACCGGGCAGGTGCTGGGGCAGGGGCGTGGCGGCCCGTGCAACCACGTCTCCGGCGCGGAGGCGCGGGAGAAGTTCCGCTCGGCCGTCGGCGGGTGCGTGCGGCTGGCGGCCGAAGAGGCGGGGTTGAAGCTCGAGGAGCTTGAGTTTGAAGCCGGCTGTTTCGGATTCTCCGGCGGGCCGGCGGACAAGGACGCGCTGATCGCGGAGATGTTCCGCCTGAAGAAACGGATTGTCACCCACGACGCGTGGATCGCCCTCACGGGCGCGCACGGCGGACAGCCGGGCATCATCACGATCGCCGGCACCGGGTCGATCGCGTTCGCGCGGAATGCGGAGGGAAAATTCGCGCGCGCCGGCGGCTGGGGTTTCATCTTCGGCGACGAAGGCGGCGGGTTCGACCTGACGCGGCAGGCGCTGCGGGCCGCGCTGCGCATGGAAGAAGGCTGGGGGCCGCCGACTTCGCTGCGGCAGAAGCTGCTGGAAGCCACCGGCGCGCGCGATGCCAACGAGCTGCTGCACCGCTTTTACACGCCCGAGTTCCCGCGCCCGCGCATCGCCGAGCTGTCGCGGGTGGTGGAACAGGCCGCCGAAGAGGGCGATGACGTGGCCGCCGACATCCTGATGGAAGCCGCGCAACATCTGGCCGGGCTGACCATGGCGGCCCGGATGCAGGTGTTCACGCCGCAGGACCAGGTCCGGGCCGCGCCCATCGGCGGCGTGTTCCGTTGCGCGCGGCTGTACGAGGAGTTCAAGCGGCGAGTCGAGCGCGGGGGCAACACCACCGTTCACGCCCCGCTCTACGGGCCCGCGGCCGGCGCCTTGCTGGAAGCCTACCGCGCCGCCGGATTGAGCGTGGAGCTGAAGGGCGCGCCGGCGGAAAAGCAGGCCTGAAGCGGGCTGGAGGCGCGCCGATTCCGGATGCTACCATCTGGATGAGGTCCTCATCCCATGCCGAAACTGTCCATCCGCGATCTTGATCTCAAGGGAAAACGCGTGTTCATGCGCGTGGATTTCAACGTCCCCCTCGCCCCCGGCGGGCAGGAAATCACTTCTGACAAGCGGATCCGCGCCGCGCTGCCCACCATCCGCTACGCGCTGGAGCAGGGCGCGGCCCTCGTGCTGGCTTCGCATCTCGGGCGGCCCAAGGGCAAGCCGAACCCGGAGATGAGCCTGAAGCCGGTGGCGCAGCGGCTGAGCGAGCTGCTCGGCATGCCCGTGGCGATGGCCCCGGACTGCATCGGCGAGGAAGTGGAGAAAATGCTGCCGAAGCCCGGCGAAATTCTGCTTCTCGAAAACCTCCGTTTCCACCCCGAGGAAGAGAAAAACGATCCGGAATTTTCGAGGAAACTGGCCCGCCTCGGCGATGTCTACGTCAATGACGCCTTCGGAACGGCCCACCGGGCGCATGCGTCCACCGTCGGCATCATTGACTACCTCAAGCCCGCAGCGGCCGGCTTGCTGATGGAGAAAGAACTCGAATACCTGGAAAAATGCACGCAGAATCCGGAACGGCCCTGCGTGGGAATTCTGGGCGGCGCGAAGGTTTCCGACAAGATCGAGGTGATCGAGAACCTCTTGAAATTCGCCGACCGTCTGCTGATCGGCGGCGCCATGGCCTACACGTTCCTGAAGTCGCAGGGCAAGCCCGTGGGCAAGAGCCTGGTCGAGGACGACAAGCTCGACCTGGCGAAGGGGCTGCTCGAAAAGGCCGGCGACCGCATCCTGCTTCCCGTGGATCACGTGGTTGTGGAGGTGCTCGAAGAGAACGCGCCTTCCGAGGTGGTGGCGGAAATCCCCGAGGGCAAGATGGGCGTCGACATTGGCCCGGCCACGCGCGAGGCGTACGCGGCGGTCCTCAAGACGGCGAAGACCATCATCTGGAACGGCCCGATGGGCGTGTTCGAGAAGAAGCCCTTCGATGCCGGCACGGTGGCGGTGGCCAAGGCGGTGGCCGAGAGCGGGGCGCTCTCGGTCGTCGGCGGCGGCGACAGCGAGAAAGCGGTGAAGGCGGCGGGCGTCGCCGACAAGATCAGCCACATCTCGACGGGCGGCGGCGCTTCGCTCGAGTATCTGGCGGGACTCACGCTGCCCGGCGTGGCGGCGCTGACCGACAAGTGATTTTTCCGTTTACCAGGGCGGAACGAAGATTCCGCCCGGTCCACTGGCTGAAGGGCAGCCGCGCCGCGGCTGCCCGATTTGTTTCGGACGCAGGATGGAAAGCCCGCAGCGGACGCGCAGGACGGGAATGGGCCGGCGGCCGCATCTCAAAAACGGCGGCGCAGCTTGACGGTGACGCCGCGCCCCAGCGCGTCGATGCCCCAGCCGATGCCGCGATAATTCCTGTCGCCCAGATTATAGGCATCCACCAGCAGGTCCGTGCGCGCATCGATCGGCGCGCCGATGCGGAAGCCAAACACGGCGTAGCCGGCAATGGCGGAAAACATCGGCGCCGAAGCCGCGCCGCCGAGCACGCGCTGCTGGACCTGTTCCAGCGTCTCGCCCGTGGCCAGCAGAACGCGCCCATCCGTGAGGCCGCGCACGCGCGCCCCGTTGTTGAAGAAGTTGGCGATGCCGGATCGCGAACGCGCCGCGCCGATGCGGCGGTCGGCGAGCGCGAGCGACGACAGCCGCGTCTGCCGGCGGGCGGCGTCGGTGTATGCTTCCACATAGAGCCGCAGCCGGGTGGGCGCATAGCGGAGCGAAACGCGGCCCTGCGGCGCGGGGATGCCCGGCTCGATGTCCGGCGGCGCGCCGGTCTCCTGATCCGCAGCGCGCACCCAGGTCCACGTCTGGCGCAGGCGCCAGGCGTCGCTCAGGCGGATCTCCAGCGATTGTTCCAGTCCGCGCATCCGCGCGCCGCCGTAGTTGGCGCGGACAAGCACCGGACTCGAGGAGACGGGCACGTACACGGCGCCTGTGGGAAGCTGCGCGGAAATGATCTGGTCGCCCAGCGGCAAGCCGACGGCGCCCGGCGGCAGGATCAGCGTCTGTGAGACGATCACATTTCCGAGCCTCGACCAGAAGGCGTCCAGGCCAAGCCGCAGCCGGTCCGTGCGAAGCGCGACTCCATAATCGATGCTGTCGCTCGACTCCGGGCGCAACGGCTCCACCCGCCGTCCGGTGGAAACGGCGTTGGCGGAGGCGTCCGAACCGATGAAGCCGCCCAGCGCCGCAATGGAGGCGTAGGAGGCTTCGTAGGCGCCGTTGCCCTGCAAGCCGAGCGTGCCGAGGTCTGTAATGGAAGGGGCGCGAAACCCGCGGGCGTAGTTGACGTGCAGCCAGAGCGGGTCAGCAACCCGGAAGGTTGCGCCCGCCCGGCCGGACAGCGCGTTGACGGCGAGCGAGTCGTCGGGCCAGAGCCGGGCGCCGCCGACCAGCGGGGAGGCCGCCGCGCGCGAGACGTACGAAGCGCCGCCGAAACGAACTGCGCCGGCCATCCGCAGCCGCGGCAGGCGCTCTGGCGTCCAGGCGTCCTGGACGAATACCCCGTAATTCAGGTAGCGCGCGCCGGAGGGAATGCGCGGGCGCGTCAGCACGACCGCGCCGCTCACGGGATTCCAGGTGAACGCCGGCGCCCGGCTCTTTTCGTGGTAGCCTTCCGCGCCAAGATGCAGCGCGTGTCCCCGCAGGCGCCGCTCCCCGCTGAGCTGCAAGCCCCACACGGTCATCCGCTCGTACTGATGGGTGATGGACGCGCGGGGGTTGCCGTTGCCGCCCTGATTGACGCGCTCCTCGCGCTGCGTGTTGAAGCTGGCGGAAATCGAGGCGCGCTCGAACCAGCGCGGCTGCAAGACGTGGAGGCGCAGCCAGGCGAAATCCGCCATGAGGTTGCGCAGATCCGCAATCAGGTTGCCGTCGCCGCCGAGAAGTTGGTCGTAGCGCTTTGCGCCGTCCTGCTGGCCGCGCTCATAGTGGGCCGACAGGCGCAGGTTTTCCGTGAGCAGCAGTTGCGCGTGGAGGCTGCCGCCGTACTGCGTGAAGGCGGTGTCCGGGAGGCGCGTGCCGAGAATGGAGGAAGGCAGCCCGAGAAAGCGGGTGACGGCGTTACGGGAGTCGATGCCGGCGCCCGTGCGTGCCGTGTTCACGCGCCGCGCCGCCGTGTAGGCGGCAACGGCGAAGCGCGGCGAGGAAAACGAGGGGGAGAACTGGGACCCGAGGCCGGCGGTGGCGGAATCAAAGAATGCGCCGGCGGCGCCGGCGAAGGCGGGCGCGGGCGACAAGGCGGGCTGGCGGCTCACGATGTGCACGGCGCCGCCGAGCGAATCCGACCCGTACTGCGCGCTGTTCGGCCCCCGCAGAAACTCCAGCGACTGGATCGTCTCGGCTTCGAGCAGGTTGAAAAAGGTGCTGACGCCGCCCCGCTGCGCGGCGGTCGTGTAGCGGATGTTGTCGCGATACACGCTGACGTTCTTGCCGGTCAGGCCGCGGACGAAGACGCTCCCCATGGCGGGCGCGGTGCGTTGCTCGGCGAGGCCCGGCTCTCCGGTGACCGATTCCGACAGGGTGCGCGTGGCCTGCAACTCCAGATCCGCGGCCGAAAGCAAGGTGGCGCGCTGCGGGGTGCGGTGCGGCGCCAGAACCTGGCCCGCCTCCGCACTCACGGTGATCTCTTCCCGGCGCGGGCCAAGGCGCAACCGGACTTCCAACCGCGTCTCCTTGCCGGCGGCAAGCCGCAGGAGCTCCGCCCACGAAGAGAAACCCGTCTTTTCGACCTGGACCAGAAATTCGCCGGCGGGCAGTCCAGCCAGGCGGAACGAGCCATCCGCAGCCGATTGCGCCACAGCGATGTCCGTCTGCGCCGACCGCACGCGCACGGTGGCGCCCTGGACGGGCCGCCCGTCCGGATCCAGAACGCTTCCGCCGAGAATTGCCGCCCAAATCAGAAGAAACGCCACCGCCGGGCTTCCTTTTGTGCGTGTCTTTGCATATGATACTGAACCAGTCCGGCAGGCACCGCCTGGCGGAGGTCGGAGTCTGTTACGCAAAGGGGACAGGAAATGCATCACAGGTTGTTGTGCCGCGCACTGATGTGGGCGGCGATGTCGGCAGTGTCAGGGTTGATGGTCGCTCCGGCGCAGGTGACGACCGGAACGATCTTCGGAACGGTGACGGACCCGCAGGGGGCTGTCATCGTGGGCGCCAATGTGACGGTAATCAACGAAGGGCAGGGCACGGTGTTTACCCGGACGACGGATCAAACGGGTTCCTACATCGTCCCCTTCCTGATCCCCGGCACGTATCGTGTGACAGTGGAGCAGCCCGGGTTCAAGAAGGCCGAGCAGCGGGACATCGTGGTAACGGTGAATGCGCAGATGCGCGTCGACTTCACTCTCAGCGTCGGCAACGTGACCGAGACGGTGGAGGTGACCGCGGCCGCGCCGCTCGTGCAAAGCGCCAGCGCGGAAACCGGGCAGGTGATCGAGCAGCGCGCGGTGCAGGAGCTGCCGCTGAACGGGCGCAACTTCGCCCAGCTCGTCTACCTGGCGCCGGGGGTGACGCCGGGGCAGGCGGGCGAGAATCTTTCGGGGGCATCCACCTTCAACCCGCGCGCGGCGTCGAACTACAACCCGCTGGGGCAGCGGGCCAACGCCAACGGGTGGCTCGTCGACGGCATCGACAACAACGAATACACATTCAACACGGTGATCGTGCAGCCGTCGCTGGAATCCGTGCGGGAATTCAAGGTGCTGACCGGCGCATATTCGGCCGAGTTCGGGCGGGGCGCGGGCGTGGTGAGCGTCTCCACGCGTTCCGGCTCGAACGACTGGCACGCCACGGCGTTCTGGTTCCACCGCAACATCGTCTTTGACGCGCGGAACTACTTCCAGTCGCCGCAGGCGCTGCCGCGCAAGCTCCCTTTCCGGCGGCACCAGATGGGCGCGGCCGCCAGCGGGCCGATCATCCGCAACAAGCTGTTCTTCTGGGCGGACTACGCGGGACAGCGCGAGGTGCGCGGGCTGAGCTATCTCAACACAGTTCCGACGGACGCAGTGCGGAACGGAGACTTCAGCGATTTCCGCACCGCTGCCGGCGCGCTGATCCAGATTTACAATCCGTTCACCACGCGAGCCAACCCCGCCAATCCCTCCGGGTTTATCCGCGACCCCTTCCCCAACAACACGATTCCCGGCTCGCTGATCGGCCAGGTTTCCCGCAACGTGGCCAGCGTCTACCCACGGCCGAACCTGGCGGGCAACTTCAACAACTACCAGTCGGCGCCGGCGCGCAAGATCAAGGACAACCAGTACACGCTGCGGTTCGACTATCAGGCGTCGCAGAAGGACACGATGTTCTTCCGCCTGGCGCAGCAATGGTACGACCTGGACGCGCCGCAGGGGCAGGCCAACTGCTGCCTGCCCACGCCGCCCGAGGCGGCGCAGCGGTTCAAGCTGGGGCCGTTCGTGGCGGGCATCCAGTACACGCGGCTGCGCACGCACGGCGGCGCGTTCAACTGGAGCCGCGTCTGGACGCCGGCCATCGTGGGCGAGTTCCGGGCCGGATGGGCGCGCACCAACCCCTCCACGGTGCATTCCGATTTCGGCATCCCCGCAGCGGAATCCCTGGGAATCAGAAACATCAATTTGACGGATAATTCCACCGGAATTCCGACGATTAACGTGACGGATTTCACGGGCCTGAGCGGCGGGCCGAGCTTCCTGCCGGCGCGGCCGAAGCAGGTGAACTACCAGACGGATTACAACGTGTACTGGACGGTGAGCCGCCACACGCTCAAGTTCGGCTACCACGTGGTGCGCAGGGACGTAAGCCCCTTCACGAACGCGGATACCCGCGGCCAGTTCACCTTCGGGCGCGGCTTCACGATGGATCCTGTCACACGCTCGGGAGGCACCGGTTTCGCCACCATGCTGCTGGGCCTGATCCAGAGCGGACAGCGCGGATTCCTCCTCGGCGTGCCCGGGCTGCGGGCATGGGAAAACGCCTGGTTTTTCCAGGATGACTGGAAAGTGAATTCCCGGCTCACGCTGAACCTGGGGGTGCGGTACGAGATTTTCCACCCGGAAACGGAAAAATACGACCGCATGACCAGCTTCGACCTGCCGAAACTGATGTTTGCCTATGCGAACGAAGGAGGCTACAGCCGCACTCTGCGCAACACCGACCTGAACAACTTTGGCCCGCGGATCGGCCTTGCTTACGACCTGTTCGGCGACCAGAAGACGGTGATCCGCGCCGGCTACGGCCTGAGCTATTTTCCGGAGCCGTATTCGGCATCCAACATGCTGACCCAGGGCCCGCCCCACCTGTTCAGCGAGAGCTTCAGCCTCAGCGACTTCCTGCTGGATTACACGAACGTCCCGCGGATCGAGCAGCCGTTCGGGCCGCTGGTCCCGCTGAAGCCGCAAACGACGGCCGAAATCGACGCGCGCCGGCCAGTGGTGCGCGGATACTCGTTCAACAACCAGACGCAATACGCGCAAACATGGACATTCAACATCCAGCGGCAACTGACGCGCGAGTGGATGGCCGAGATCGGCTACGCGGGCAGCCGCGGCATCAACCTGCTGTACGGGTTCAACCACAACGAGGTGCGGCTGGGGTCCGGCTCGGTCGAGGACCGGCGGCCGATCCAGGCATTGAGGAACATCCCCAGCGTCACCATCTTCGAGCCGATGAACATGAGCACCTACCACGGCCTGCTGACCAAGGCCGAGCGCCGTTTCGCCAACGGCTTCCAGCTGCTGGCAAGCTACACATGGGGCAAGAGCCTCGACTACGGCGGTTCGGTGGCGAGCGGCGGCGGGCAAACCGGAGGCCCGCTGACGGTGACCTGCATCAAGTGCTACCGCGGCCCCTCGGGCTTTGACGTCAAGCACCGCGCGGTGATCAACGGGCTGTATGATCTCCCGTTCGGCAAAGGGAGGATGGTGAACATCGAAAACCGCGTCACGGACATGATTCTTGGCGGGTGGCAACTCGGCGGCATCATCACCGCGACGACCGGCCGGCCGTTCAACGTCACTTTGCGCAACGGCGTGAACAACGGGGCGCCCAGCTGGCCCGACCGCATCAAGGACGGGCGGCTCGACAATCCCGACCCGTGGTACTGGTTCGACGCAACCGCCTTCGTGGCGCCGCCGCCGAACAACTACGGCAACGTGGCCCGCGGGGTGCTGTATTCGCCGGGCGTCGTCAATATCGACATGAGCGTGGTGAAGACGTTCCCGATCACCGAAAGGCTGAAGTTCAACTTCCGCTTCGAGGCGTTCAACCTCTTCAACACGCCCTACTTCGGCTTCCCGGACTCGGCGATCGGCTCGCCCACCGTCGGCCGCATCACTTCCACCGTCGGCGACAACCGCAGCCTCCAGTTGTCGGGCCGGAT
>Ga0272446_1001293_pt1 | contig 36723 bp, 30 predicted proteins | sample YNPCB0061_FD_194587 | JGI IMG/M metagenome (GOLD analysis project Ga0272446, IMG submission 194587) | Hot spring microbial mat communities from Yellowstone National Park, WY, United States - YNP-CB-006-1 | ecosystem: Environmental > Aquatic > Thermal springs > Hot (42-90C) > Sediment | place...
CGCGGCGATGCGGAGCCGCCGCAACACGGCGAACTTCCGGGAGTATTTCAACTTCGACTGGAACAGCGTGATCGACACGCAGGACCAGACGGCATTCAACCGGCGGTTGAATCGGTATTAAGCGATGAGAGCGGGGGCGCGAGCCTTAACGAAGGCTCGCGTCTCTTGATACACAAAAGAACAAGCGGAAGGAGAGAAACGATTCTCCCTTCCGCTTGTTGTTTGTTCTGCTCTTGCAGAATCTTTATGAGCGGACGTTCAGACCGGCCATCATCTTGCGGCAAAGCTCCGGGAGTTCCTCAGTGCCTCGGCCACTGATTAAGGCACCATCGACGACCACGGCTTCATCGCGGTAGAGGCCACCCGCGGCGCGGATGTCGTCGCGAATCTCACGCGAGGCCGTCAGACGTCGGCCATTGATCGAGCCAGCGGTGATGAGGAGTTGGGCAGCATGACCGACAATCACAACACGGCGATCTTCATCCATGAAGGTGCGAGTAGTATCGACAGCTTCCTCGCGCAAGCGAAGTTTTTCGGGTGAATAGCCACCAGGAATGACCAACAGTTCATATTCCGTTGGGTTCACTTCACGGATGGGCGTATGGGTGGCGACCACGCACTGACGCAAGCCGGTCACGCTGGTGCCTTGGGGACTGGCTAACGTCACCCGCACGGAATCTTCACGCAGACGGTTCCACAGACAGAAAAACTGGATGTCCTCGAAGCCATCGGCAATCAGGAACAAGGCGTTCATAAAGAAAACACTCCAAGCGACCGGGGCAAGCAAAAGGCTCTAACCGCATCATACCCCGTGGTCGGTCAAGAAGAAACCCCGGCGGGGAGCCTTTGCCTGGCTGACGCCGCTTGCCTAGTCGGCAAACTCGGCAGGGCGTGGAGTCAGGTTGGGCAAGTCACGCGGGGGGCGATCGCCCAACAGGGCCAACAGCCCAGCCATCAACAGATAAGCGACACTCCAATGATAAGGAGTCTGGGTGCGGACCGCATTGTGGAATGCTTCGGGCACCAGGGGCAGAATCTGCCACGGCAGGCCAATTTGCTCGTCGGGCAACGGCGAGTGAATCAGGCCGCAAAACGCACACCCCGATGCGACCAGGAAATAAACCGCTGCCGATCGCATCTGACCATCGAGCATCCGAGCCAGCGCCGCCGACCAGAGCATGCCCATGATCAAGAAGCCATTAGACATACAGCGCAAGGTTTGAAGGATGAACAACTCCCGTTCCCCATTGGGAACGAAAAGAGGACCGGCCACACTCTTGAGAACCAAGATGCTCATGGTGGCCAGGGCCGGCAGGATGGCAAACGCCAGAGCGGGGTAGTGGCGGCTGGGGGTGGCATGGAACGACTGTGCTGTAATTTCCAGTCCGATGAAAATCAAAATAGGAAACAACGCCGCGGCGGGCAGCCATTGAATGAACACAAAGCCTCCAAAAAAGCCGACGTAGCCGACAAACAAGGCCGTGGCCAGAGTATAAGCCGCCCGTCCGCCCATTTTCTTGTAGGCGGGTTGCCCGATGTAAGGAGTGGTTTGAATGACGCCGCCGAGCAAGCCCGCTGCCAGCGACGCGAAGGCTTCGGTAAACAAGATCGTCCGCGTATCGTATTCATCGCCGGCGGCAGCAGCGCTCTCGGTACAATCGATGCCGCCGATCACCGTGGCCAGAGCGAAAGGCAAGGCGACGGGTAGCCGGTTGAGGGTGGTTTCCAGCACGCCTGACCACCAACCGGGAGTGCTGATCGAGTAGAACGAGAACATCCCCGCCGGATCATACGCCAATTGGAAGCGCGGCCCTTCGAGGGGCGGTGCCAGGGGAAGATGGGTTGCCCAGCCCAACAGAAAAAGTGCCAAACCCAGCAGCACCGCTCCCAAAGCACCGGGAATTTTGTACGGCAACTCCCGATGGGCCACCAGCGTGACCAGAATGACCACCAAGGCCAACATGCCCACGACCGGTGCCCCGGCGATGCCGTCGATCAATAGGGGCATAAAGGCGATCAGGGCCAGGGCAATGGCGGCCAGCGAGCCGAGCAATCCGGCCCGAGGCAACCAGCGACGCACGGCATTGCCCCAGGGCGCGAGCAGGGCCTTGAATAAGCCGCTTATCACCAACGTGGCCAAGCCAACGTGCCAGGCGAATTCCATGGCTTGTTGCGAACGCTGCTCGACGGGAAGCTCGGCAAATCGCTCCCAACCGATACGCAAAGCCGGCATTAGCACGAGAAAGGCGATGCCAAAGGTACTGGGGGTATCCAGCCCCAGTGGCATCGCAGTAACATCGTCGCGACCCGTACGACGGGCCAAGCGAAAAGCCAGCCAAGTGTAGATGAGATCGCCGATGAGTACACCCAAGGCCGTCCCCGGAATCATCCGCGTGAGTACAAACTCGGAGCTAAAGCCGAATTGGCCTCGGGCCAACTGCTCCTCGGCGGACAGGGGGGTAGTGATGGCCAGCAACAGGATGCCCATAACGGCGACGTTGTCGAGCATGAGACCAAAAAAGGCATTCAGATCGCCCCAACGCGCCCAGCGGTACGGCGTCACGAGAACCTCCGAAACGGTAAAGACGAGAGAGATGAGGAATTACAATAGGACAGGCAAGCCCCCTGACCAGAGCGAGCAAGGGTGACCAAACGAGCCAGAACTCAACGCCGTCATTCATTCGGCAAGGCGAGGCAGCCCGTCTTGGCCGATGCACTCACTTCTGGGGGGTCAGCCCCCCTGCTTCGATCACGGCATCCCATTCGGCAAAGATGGGAGAATCTTCGGCACAGGTGCCAAAATCCGAGAGATGCAGATAGGTCGTCAACCGATTGATTGCCTGTTGAATGATGTGATTATCACGACGGAAAATCGGCCCATGACTCGGTAACAGATAATCACTATCGTCGGCTTTGATACGTTCCAAAGTATTAAGAAATTGTTTGATATTTGAGCCATGATGGGCGTCGATCACGCCCACACTGCTATCTTTGTAGATGGTATCGCCACAGAACAAGAGGTTATTGAGTTTGAAACTGAGATGTCCGGGCGTATGACCGGGCGTGTGCCAGACGTGCAGCCGTAGTTTGCCTACGGCAATCACATCGCCTTCGTTGAGCTGCAAATCCACCTTGCACGGATACATGGGCATGTCGATGTTTTGCGCTTTGATGGTGGCATAGGTGAGAATGCCATCCCCCGTCTCGATCGCTTCCACGCTCAAAGGATGGGCGGCCACCTGCGTCTTGAGGGCTTCGCGTGCTCGGGCCAGCCCCTGGATATGGTCGGCGTCGGCATGCGTGGCGAGGATCATCTTGCATGCCGACAGGCGAAAGTCCATCTTGCGAATTAGATCGAGGATTTCATCGACGGTATCTTTGTAGCCCACATCAATGAGCAGCCATTCCGAGCCGCCGTCAATCAAGTAAACATTGACCCCGAGGCGTTCACCGGCCTGGATATTCATTTCGATCACATGCGGAAACACATACTTGCGTGGCAACATGCGTCGTCCTCAAGAGAGCGATTTATTCTCATTTTAGGGGGCAGCAGCGAAGTTGCCAGCTTGCTCGGGATGGTAGGCGGAGCCGGCCGCCTTGGCGTGAGGTTCGCAAGAGTTTGGTGTTGTCTTAGGCGGGACAAGCGACTATAAGCGGGCAAGTTCCAGGCCACGCCGGGTGGACTAGGGGAATGCGTTGGTCCTTGGTGAGATCCCGAGAATGAGTAGTCCAGCGATGCAGCAACTCCTTCGCAGCATGCGGCAGAGTAGCATCATTCGTTTCTTTGAACATTTTGCCGAACTCTTCCCAGATGCTCACCTGAAGGATCTTACGGTTGAGGAAATCCTGCCCGATCGGCAAATGGTGGTAGCCGGACAAGTCGTGACCAACTTCGGCTCGGATAGCTTTTTGGGGCTGGACCAAGATCCACGCGTGCTGGAGGCGATCCGCCAGGGGCTGCAACGCTGGGGCAGCCACAATGGCACCTCGCGGGCGTTTTCCAGCGTCCGCAGCAATCTTGTCGCCGAAGAGAAGATCGCCCACTGGCTGGGCACCGAAGCCTCGATTATCTACCCGTCGGTGACCCTGGCCAATCTGGGCGCGATACCGGCTCTGGTGGGCAAGCCGGATCTGCTGGTGATCGACGAGCAGGGGCACAACTCGATTCAGGAAGGGGCCAAGATTGCCCGGGCCAATGGCACCCGCGTGCTGAGTTTCAGCCATTGCGACCCGGTCGCACTGGAAAACGTGCTGCGCCAGGCCGCTCCCTATCGCGTCGGGGTAGTGGCGATCGACGGCGTCTACAGCATGAGCGGTGCGATTCCGCCGTTGGCTGAGCTGAATCGGGTGGCGCAAGCCCACAATGCGATCTTGTACATCGATGACGCCCACGCCTCGGGGGTGGTTGGCACCAAGGGGCGCGGCACCGTGTTGGATGCCCTGGGCAGCTACGAGAACACTCTGGTCATAGGTTCCCTTTCAAAGGGTTTTTCTTGTGCAGGTGCTTTCATTGGTTGTAGCCAGGAGATGAAACGCTTGCTTAAGATGCGTTCAAATACGTATCTGTTTGGTGGGCCTGTTGTGCCGGCTTATCTCGATGCCATCTGTTTGGTGTGCGACATCCTCAACTCGGGGGAATATGAGTTGCTCTCGGCTCGATTGCAGGCCAATCTGCAACGCCTCAACCAGGGGTTGCGACGGTTGCGTTACCGTTTTCAGGGCGGCGTTTCACCCATCGTGAGCGTCTTTGTCGGCGACGAGGAAGCCACCCTTCGCGCCGGTCGCTTCCTGTTCGAGGAAGGCTATTATGTGCAATCGGTGACGTTCCCGGCCGTGCCGTATCATGCGGGGGTGTTGCGAATTCAGATCAATGCCAATCACACCTCTGCCAGCATTGATGGGTTGGTGAACGCCCTGGGCCAACTGCCGGGTGTCATCGATATGCCGCGCGACGAATGCCGCCGCGCGGGATAAATGGAGGGCTGCGAACGGTCAAGAAACACGACTCCCGAAATGGGGAGTCCCGTTTCTTGACTTTTGTCCTGAAAACTGGATCAAGCAATCCTTGATCAAGCCGCTTTGGATTGCGCTTGAATTTTGGATTCGATGAGATCCAGCAGATCACCCACAGTCACAATCTTGAGCAGTTCTTCATGGCTCAGACGCATTTGTAGTTTACGCTCGATTTGCGAAACCACACTTACCACATCCACGGAATCGAGTCCTAGCCCTTCGCGGATGTTGTCTTCTTCCTTGATATCTTGATATTTCTCGCCTGTGTCGGCTTCGAGCATCTCGATCAGTGTGGCGCGGATCTGCTGACGATCTTGCATGGTTCCCCTCCGTGGAATCGGTTCGAGCGACAAGTGTAAACCAATCGGAACTAGACGGACAAGGTCAGTTCGTTTACCATAGAGTCGTTTTAAACTTTGTTCGTTTCTTGGAAGCGGGGAACAGGCTGATGATTTTTTTTGAATGGTGGGCGGGATTGAACACTTGGTTGAAGGTTGGGATTGCCCTGGTGTTGTTGTTGATCTCGACGGTGTTGTGGTTTGCGGGTCGGTTTTGGCCCTGGGGGTGGGTAGCCGGTGGGGTGCTGCTGCTGTTCTCTTTTCCTAGCAAAGCCCAACGCGACGGCTACCACGATTTTTGAGGGCCAACCCTTTTGAAAAACCAAGCACGGTAACCGTCTTACCCCGCCAGCGGTTGCCGTGGTTATCGATGTTTACTTGCCCAGATGCTTGTCGGCGAAATCGAGGAAAATTTTCCAATCGCTGCGTGTCATGGAGTGTTTGCCCGGACGGATGTAATAGCCCAGCCGGCCGGCACTCAATCGGCCTTCTTCGGGACGTTTCCTATCGGCTAGCCCATCGACACCCAGCAAGCGATAAACGGGATCGGCTGCCTGGAGCACGTCAAATTGGCCTTCGGGATTGGCCCAGGTATCCTCGGTCGCATTGCTGAAGAGTACCGGACGCGGGGCCATCAAAGCGGCCAGGCCATGCTGATCGAAGGGAAGACGTTGTGGCTCTTTGTTGAATTTTTTGAAGGTATCGTTGAACCAGTGCGGAAAGCTAGTGTTGATGCGTTCAACGCTCTCGCCCACCGTGCCACGACTCGGGGCCGTGCCGCCGCAACCCGCCTGATGCGGAATCGCCAGCGCGATGCGGTCGTCCATGGCCCCGGCCAGCAACGCTGTCTTGCCCAGCCGCGAGTGGCCCACGGCGATGATTCGCTTGGCATCGAGGTCGTCACGGGTGACCAGATAATCGACGACGCGATGCAAGCCCCAGGCCCACGCCGCGATGGTGCCGGCCTTGTTGTCGGGGTCGATCGCTTTTTTCAGCGGGCCACGCTCTTCCTTGCGATCGGGGTCGATGTCGCCGTTGTACAACGTCGCGACAGCGTAGCCGCGTGCGATCGTCTGGTCGATGGCCCAGACCTCCTTGGCAGTGCCGCGCCCGGCGTCGGTCGCCTTGTTGTTCACGACACCCTTACGGTTGGGGTACATCCACACCTCGGGCAGGCGGATCTTCGGATCGTCCAGTAGGGCGTGATTGCCCTCGAAATTCAGCCCGACGAAGGTCGGCACCGGCCCCTTGACGCCATTGGGCACCACCAGAAGCAGATGCAATGCTCCGCCGGGCGTCAGCGTCAGCGTGATCTCGTGCAGGGTTGCCTTGCCCTCGAGTGCCTTGGGATCGCTGCGCACCACCTGAGCCGTTACCTTGCTCGGGGCGGGCAGCTCACCATACATGTAGTGCTGAAACAACGCCCGAAGCTCAGGCCGACGCTTGCTATGCCACTGCTCCGCCGTGGTGATCTTTGTGCCATCGAAGGCGACCAGGGGATCGGGTAATTCCTTGATGAGGGGCAACTTGGCCGGTTCGGGGAACATGGCAGCTAGGAGAGTGAGGGACAGAGCAGTCATCAAAAGGCACCTCGCGGAGAGCTAAGGAAGCTTTCCCCTCAGCTTAGCTCCGCGAACAGATTTGGCTAGTTTCCTCAAACCGAGACGGCGTCGATCCTACGTCCGGGCTTGCTCACTGGTTTTGAGCTTGGCTCGGCATGCTCAACTTCCCTCGGTGAAATCCAACCGCAGCAGTTGCGGACCAGAGCGAAGCGACTGGCTACGCGGCGACGATTCCCAACCGGTGCTACCGCAACGGATCTTGATTTCCACCGCCACCGCGGGTGCCACCAAATGAAACTGCCCCCCCTCGATGGGCACCGGAATCGTCGGCCCCTTGGGCAGTTTCATCAAGAGCAAACCATGCTCCAGCGGGCGGCCGTCCACCTGCACTTGACCATGAATCAAGGCCGGCAAGGGCAGATCGACGGAAGAGGGATGGCTCGGCAGGCTCGGCGGCACGAGTGGTGGGATCAAGTGCAGCGGCGGCTGAGCGGGACCATTCCACGGAGCGTAGCCGCTTGCCAAGGCGAGAGTAGCTAAACCGGCCGTACCAAGCACCAGCCCCGTAAACCAACCTAAAACAGTCATCGGATGGAACATTACTTTACCCATTTCTCCGGGAGCTACGACCGGCTCCCCACATCGCACTTACTGCACGGTAGACGACTCGCCCTCTAGGTTCTCACGCCGCTGCGCACCATTTACTCGACTTTCTTGCGTTCTTCATCCGGCGCGTCATTGTTGGAGGCCCAGTGGTAAACCTCTCGCAGAGGAACGCCCGCACGCCGGGCCACTTGCGCGCAATCGGCAAATTCGGGCGTCTGCACCCGCACGCCGTCGCGCCAAGCCTCTTTGACGCGCACGGGCCCCCACGGAGTGTTTCTACTCGTGATCCGCCGTTGCAGTTTCGTCCGTTGCACCTCATGGCGACGAATGCCTAGTGTGCCAGTCTCGGCAAAGACAATGGCCTCGAGGGTCGGCACCAACTCGATCGGAGCGATCACGCCCAAGAGGACACCCGGACGTTGTTTTTTCATGGACAGCGGGACCGTGTACACATCCAGGGCCCCCGCCTCGAGCAAACGTTCAAAGGTGTAACCGATGATCTCGCCGGTGACATTGTCCAGGTTGGTCTCTAGCACCCACACGCGATCGGTCTGTTCGGCGGCGAGGTCGGCCCGTGTCGGGGCAGCGGCGGTCGACCGTTCGCCGAGCAGCACACGCAAGACGTTGGGCTGTTCCAAGAAATCTTTCGTTCCTGCCCCCAGGCCGATGGCTCGCAGGGTCAGAGCGGGGCTGTCGGTCCACTCCGTGACAACGCTGGCCAGAATCGCCGCCCCGGTGGGGGTGGTCAACTCCCCCTGGAGGGGGGACGAGGCCAAGGGCGCACCGCGCAGCAACAACGCAGTGGCCGGCGTGGGAATAGGCATCAGGCCATGCTCGCATTTCACCATTCCTTGCCCTGTGGGGACCGAGCGACAACTGATGTGTTCGACCTGCAGCCAATCCAGGGCGATCGCGACTCCGACGATGTCGGCGATGGAATCCAGCGCGCCGACCTCGTGGAAATGGACCCGCTCTAGTGGAATGCCGTGCGCCTGAGCCTCGGCCTGGCCTAGCCGGGTAAAGATACGCCAGGCCAGGCTGCGTTGAGCCTCGCGGAGTGCCCCGCGTGCTAAGATCGCCTCGATGTCGGGCAGATGCCGGTGTGTCTTTTCCTCCGGCACGCGAAACCAAACCTGCGTGGCCGCGAAGCCGCCCTTGCGGACTTTCTCGACGTGCATTTGGATGGGCAGCCCCAGCGAATCCAGGCCCGTGCGGATCGGTTCCTCGGGCACGCCGACATCGAGCAAGGCGGCCAACGTCATGTCTCCGGCAATGCCAGAAAAGCAATCGAAATGCAACGTCTTCATGGTTGAGGTTTCCTAAAGTAGCAGTGCGAGCGTCAGCATTGCGGGCGTTAGCGTTGTTGTAGGAAGGCGTGCCATGACGCGAGTGGTGATCGTCGGCCCTAGTGTCCGGGCGGCGGCGTTTTCGGCCGTGCGGGCGGGTTTTACGCCGTGGTGCTTGGACCAGTTTGCCGACCGCGATCTGGCCCGCATCGCCTCCGTGCAGCGGCTCGCGGGTGCGTTTCCCGAGGCGATCGAAGCGGCGTTCCAAACGCTGCCCCTGCCAGCCCAGACGCCCTGGCTGTACACCGGCGGGTTGGAAAATCATCCCCGAATCTTGAGGCGATTGCAGCAGTTGCGGCCGCAGCTGTGGGGCAATGATGCCGTGCGTGTGCGACGGGTCCGCGATCGTCACTGGTTGGCCGAACGTTGCCGTGAAGTGGGCCTGGAGATGCCGCCCGAGGGCAGCTGGCCGCCGGGGCCGGGCCGCTGGCTCGTCAAGCCCGTGTCTAGCGCTGGGGGACGTGGCATTCGGCCGTGGAGCGACACAGAGCCGAGCAAGCTACCGGCGGGCTGGTATGTGCAGCGCTGGTGCGAGGGGGTGCCGGTCGGCGTGATCTTCGTCGGTCGGGCTGAACAGACGGTGTTTCTTGGGGCGACGCGGCAACTGGTTGGCCTGCCGTATCTGGGCGGTGGTCCGTATGCCTATCAGGGCAGCGTCGGCCCGCTTAGGCTCCCCGCATCGGTGCAGCAAGCCCTTACTGAACTAGCGCGGCAACTCGATCTTCGCGGCCTGTTCGGCATCGACGGCTTACTCGATGGCGAACGTTTCTGGGTGCTGGAGGTCAATCCGCGTTATACCGCTTCCGTGGAAGTGCTGGAATATGCCGGTTCGTTTGTTGCATTGGCATGGCACCGATCGGCATGGGAAACGGCTACCGCTCCCTTACGTTTGCCTGATCTAAATTGCATCGTGGCCAAGGCGATTGTTTATGCGAAGCGGGACCTGGTTTTTCCGGCGGCCGGACCATGGGATGTGGCGTTGAGACAGCCCGTGACCTCGCTACCGACGTTTGCCGACATCCCCGCAGGGGGCGAACCGATATCTGCGGGCGCGCCGATCTGTACGCTTTTCGCCACGGCAGCCAGCAGCGATGCGGCCTTGGCGCAGATGGAACAACGCGTCAAGGAGTTGAGGACGGTGATCCCTGATCCCTGATTAACTGATACAGGAGAAGCCTGATGACTCTGAATGAACGTGCGGCACGGCTGTGTCAAACCTTACCACCACGAGTGAGCGAAGAACGCCTTGCCGGTGCCCGCGTGTTGGATGCCGGCATCGCTGCCCCGGGCGGACTCGAAGCCGGTCTCTGGTTGGCGCGGCTGTGCATGGCCGATGCCGCTCAGGTGAGTTGGACACGCGGCGAAGCAGGACTGGGTGTGCTGGTGGCCAGTGATGAGCCGGTCGCCGCTTGCATGGCTGCCCAGTATGCCGGCTGGCAAGTCAGCGTGGGCAGTTATTTCGCGATGGGGTCCGGCCCGATGCGGGCAGCCTACGGCCAAGAAGCTCTCTTTGAGGAGATCGGCTTCCGCGAATCGCCGCCCGTGGCCGTGGGGGTGCTGGAAACACGCAAACTACCGACGGCCGAAGTGGTGGCTTATCTGGCAGAGCGAACGCGGCTGGCCCCCGAGGCGCTGACGTTGGCTGTGGCCCCGGCGTGCAGCCTGGCCGGCACCGTGCAGGTGGTGGCTCGCGCGCTGGAGACAGCCCTGCACAAGCTGCACGAATGGAAGTTTGACCTGGCCCAAGTCGTGTCGGGGGTTGGCTACGCTCCCGTGCCGCCTGTAGGCAAGGACGACCTGCAAGCGATCGGCTGGACCAACGATGCCATTTTATATGGGGGCATCGTCGATCTGTGGGTGCGTGCCGACGACGACGTGCTAACCACCCTAGGGCCCCGAGTGCCAGCAAGCAGTTCGGCGATGTACGGTGCGCCGTTCGCCGAGATCTTTCGGGCCGCAGGCGGCGACTTCTACAAAATCGACCCCCTGCTCTTTAGCCCCGCCGTCGTGCGCTTCATCAACCTGGCCAGCGGCCGCCGCCACACCTTCGGCCAGTTGGACCCCGACGTGCTAGAGCGATCGTTTGCAGGCTCTAGCGCAGCGGGCCGAAGCCTGCGTTAAGACAGCTCGCCACGGGTCGCCGGCCGCTGCCGGCCGAGGGGCTTACTTGGTGTCGAGTTGCTCGCGCAACCAGCCAGGCCGATCCGTGGTGATGCCTTGCACCCCGATCTCTACCATGCGCCGGGCCACCTCGGCATCGTTGACCGTCCAAACATCCAGCCGCAAGCCAGCGTCGCGCACCTTCTTGGCAAAGGCCGCGTCGAGCATCGGCTGGGCCGACAGATCCAGGCCGTCAGCCTTGATCTCTTTGGCGCGTTCGATGAGCTTCTCGGCGTTAGTAAACGGCGTCAGGGCCACGATCCAGTAGGCGGGATGCTTGGGGCGTTGTTTTTTGAAGAGGGCGATGACCTCGGCGTTGAAGCTAATGACCGGGGTCAACTCTGGAGACGCTTTGGTGGCATCGAGGACGCGAATGAGTTCGGGCACGGCCTCGACACCGGATTTCAGTTCGACGTAGACCTTCTTGCCCGCGGGCCGTGTCGCCAGCATCTCCTCGAGAGTGGGGTACTTTTCACCGGCGAATTTGGCGTCCTTCCATTTGCCCCATTTGCCGGCATCCAATTTGCGAATCTCTTCAAGCGTCAGGTCACGCACCTTGTCCGGCAGGCCGGAGGTCCGTTTGAGGGTGGCATCATGAATGACCACCAGCTTGCCGTCTTTGGTCAGATGCAGATCGAGTTCGGCTCCGTCGGCGTTTTGCTTCCAGGCTTCTTTGAAGGAGGCGACGGTGTTTTCGGGGGCATCCCAGGACGCGCCGCGATGGGCGATGATCTCGACCTTGGGTCCGGCCCACAAGGGGCAGATGCTCAGCAAACAGGCGACCAGCAAGGAACGTAGCATGGAAAAATCTCCTGGGCAGAGACGGGGCGACATGGTTTGTTGTAGCTGCCTGTCTTCCCACGAGAAGGGCGCTCAGGCCACGGTTCCGGTCGCCCAGTCGGCCTGGAGCGCCGGGGGCTGGGTTGCCTCTGCCTCCTGGTTTGCCGCTTCGAGTTGCAGCAGCGACAGCGTACGGTAGGTGCCCTCGGGCCGATTCATCAATTCCCCGTGCGTGCCAGACTCCACCACTTGCCCCTGGTCTAACACAAAAATGCGATCGGCCCCGCGCACCGTCGAGAGCCGATGCGCGATCACGATGGCGGTGCGGCCTTCCATGAGCCGGTCCAGTGCTTCGAGTACCAGACGTTCACTTTCGGCGTCGAGGGCACTGGTGGCCTCGTCAAGCAGCAGAATTGCCGGGTCACGCAAGATGGCGCGAGCAATGGCGAGGCGTTGTCGCTGGCCGCCCGAGAGTTGCACCCCGCGTTCGCCGACACGCGTTTCATAGCCCTGGGGCAACTGAGCAATAAATTCATGCGCATTAGCGCGTCGGGCGGCCGCCTCGATCTCCTCCGCTGTTGCGCCGGGCCGACCGTAGGCGATGTTTTCGGCAATCGTCCCACCAAACAGCAGCACCTCCTGCGGCACGACGGCCATCTGCCCTCGCAGGGAGCTAAGATCGTATTGCTGCAAAGGCACCCCGTCGAGGCGAATCTGGCCGGAGCAGGGATCAAAGAAACGTAGAAGGAGAGCGACCAGGGTCGATTTGCCGGCTCCTGAGGGGCCAACCAAGGCAACACGCTCGCCGGGCCGAACGTGCAGACGGACACCGCGAAGCACCTCGACCTCAGGGCGTGAGGGATAGCGGAAATGGACCGCGTCCACCTCAACCTCCCCTCGCAACCGCGTCACGACACGCTGGCCGCCTTGCGGCTCGATCGGCTCACGGAGAATTTCGCGCACACGCTGAGTAGCCCCGAGGGTGCGTTGTAATTGACTGTAAAGCTCGGCGAAAGAGCCGGCCGCACCGCCCACGAACAGCGTCAGCAGCATGAAGGTGGTCAGGCCGCCCTCGTCGATGCTGCCGCTAACGTAGAGTTTAGCCCCGTACCACAACACAAAAACGATGCTGCCGAATATGGCCACGAGGATGAAAGCAAAAAAGGCCCCCGCGAACAGCCCGCCACGCATGGCAATCTTCACATAAGCATCCAAAGCGGATGCATAACGTGCTTGTTCAAACGGCTCATTGGTGTAGGCTTTGACGGTGCTGATGTTTTGTAGGGTTTCCTCGACGACGACGTTGCTCTCGGCGAGGCGATCCTGGGCGGCCTTGCTCACTCGCCGCAGCATTCCGCCGAAGACGACGGCCAAGACAACCACCACGGGAAAGGTCAGCAGCATGGCGAGCGTGAGTTGTACCGAGGTGAGCAGCAGCAACGCCACCCCGCCAACCAACAGGATCAGTTGCCGCAGAAAATGCGGGAAGCCATCGATGAGCATGTGATGAATCATGCTGAGATCGGCGGCCAAGCGGCTGGTAAGTTCGCCGACGCGTCGGGCATGATGAAAGGTCATGGGTAAGCGAATCAACTGGGCAAAAGTGTCCCGGCGCAGATCCGCTAAACTCCGCTCGCCTACCTCGATGGACAGCACCGCACGCAGAAACGACAAGGCCGCCTGGGCTACCAAGATGCCAACGAGCCAGACTGCTACCGTGTTGAGGTGGTAACCGCTCAGGCCATCGACCTGGGCACGAGCGGCCTTGACCAGTTCCCCCGCGAGCAACGGAAACCCTAGCCCCAGCACGCTGCCGCCAAACAACAACATCAACGCCAGGGTAAACTTCACTCGGTAGGGCCAGAGATAACGCATCAAAGCAAACGCTTCGGCCAGAGTATGCCGATTGATCGCGGCCTTGGGTACGTCGTCCAAAGAGGGGGTGTCCGCCATAGTCGCCTCGCCGAGGGAAGGAGATCATCACTTGGAATGTCAATCACATTGGATGTCATTTCATTAGTGTAGGCGCATCGCGAAGCCGCCGAGCAACCCAACTCCCTCGCAACTGGCCTAAAAGCTCGCTTAGTTTTCGCGTCGCAGGGTCAGCACGGCGTAACGGCAGTAGGGATTCAGGGCGGGAACGACGCGCAAGAGCCGGTCGTCACACCAAGCCAACCCTCGCGTCAGATGGCCATGTCCCAGCACGCGACGGGCCATGCTGAGCAGTTGGAAACCCTGTGTTTCCAAACGCGGAAAATGCCGACGCAACGCCAAGATCTGAGCCGAGCGTAAAGGCCGTTCGTCGGGGGTGCGTTGTTTGCCGGGGTACGGGAGCCAGCGACGGGCCAACTCCAGCAGAGGGTTTTCGCCCCACGGTTCGCAGAAAACGGCGACGCCCCCCGGTCGCAGCACCCGGTGAATCTCGGCGGCAGCGCGATCCAGATGCAGATGGTGCAAGATGGCATTACCCCAGATGCGATCGAATTGTTGATCCGCAAAAGGCAACTGTTCGGCATCGCCCTGAATCCAGCAGATGCCCACGACGTGATTGGCCTCGGCCCGCCGACGTGCTTCAGTCAGATAACCCAAGGAAAGATCCACAGCGGTGACCTGTGCGCCGGCGCGGGCTAGCACGATCGCCGCCATCCCGTGACCGCAGCCCATATCGAGAACCTGGCAGCCCTGTAGCGGCAACAACTGCTGAAAGGCCGTGCGGATCCAGGTTTCGTGGTCCAGGTAGTCGTCATCCGTGAAGAGCAGCTCGTGGGGATGTTGAAAGCGGCAGGAGCGGTCGGCTGCTTGGGCATCGTGAAAGGCCATTTCTTTTCTCAGGCGGTCCGTCGCCTTCATACTGCGGTTCCTTGGTCTGATGCAGAGCGAGGGCAAAAGCATCCTCGCGAATCGTTAGCCGGCCGTCAAGACAAAGCAGGGAGACACTCGATTGTCGTCGTTCGGCGACGGGCGGAGGCAAATCACGTTGGCCGTCGAAAGCGAAGAAATAAGCAAGTGTTGCCCAGAGCCAGTGGTGCAGACAGTGGGGGAATCCTTCCCCCGAATCAACAGTCTTCCTGACCGTGGCTTGCCAAGTACGAACTACGTTTGATAGTGAGAACGCATTGAATTCAGACAAGAGCTACCTGAAGCTGCCTGGGTGCGATCTGCAAGCCGACCGTGAGCCTAGCGAAATATTTTCGTTTTGACAACTATTTTTCCGCTTGGACAACTATTTCACGCGGGCGGCCACCTCGCGTTGTAGCACTTCGGGCAAGCCGTAGGCGGTGATGGCCCCGCGCACGACACCGACGCCGCTCCGCTCGGCACGCACGCGTACCTGAAGAATGACATCCCTGCGGCTGGGTAAACGCTGGATCGGCTCGAAGATCACCCGCTGTCCGGTGATGCGCCAACGCACGGGACCTTCGGCTTGCACGGGCAATAACTCAGCCGGCAGATCCAGCACGGCTTGGACGTTCTGAGCGAGCAAGGGACCGGGGTTGTAGATGCGGAGGGTGTAAAGAGACTCGCCATCAAGCGGAAGAGTTTCCTCTAAGCGTGAGAGTTCCAGCGTCAGTTTCGGGGCTTCTTCGATGCGCACGGCCTGGGTACAGCGGACCTCGCTGAGGCCTGGCCCCTGCACAATCCCGGTCATCGCCCACTCGCCGTTTCTCACCCCACGCAAGCTCGCGGTCACTGCTTGATAGGTCTCGGCGGCGAGCGGCTCTAGGGTCCAGTACAGACATGCACCCGCGGGGTGCATTTGACCTTTCTCGCCGGCCGCCACGAACTGCACGCCATCGGGCAGTGCGAGAAAGACTCGCAAAGGTGGCGTCTTTTGTCGGCCGGGATTGGCCACCAACAGCCGAACCGTGAACTCCTCGCCGGAGCGAACCGAGCGTGGACTTTGCACCTGAAGGGTTAGCTGCGGAGCCTGCACCTCCACGGTCAAGTGCTGTTGCGTTTGCAAGCCACCGTCGGCCTGAATTTGCACCTGCAAGGTCTGGGGGCCGCATGCTTGTGCCCGCAGGGCCAGTTCCTCGGTGCGAGATTGGCCCGCAGGCAGCTCATTGCTTAACTCTGCAATCAAGTGCTGGCCCTGGGCATGCAACAAACCCTCGGGCAGGGCACACGACAAGCGCAAGCGTCGCAATGGGTGAGGGGTGTTGTTTTGCACCTGTAAGCGCAGACGCACCACCTCCCCCAGGGGCACGGCTGGCGGTGCCTCGAGCCGCAACCCGATCGGCGGCAAGACAATCTGGGTACGGGCGGCTTGAGCGAGGCTGTAGTGAGCCTGGGGTTGCAAGAGCAGTTCTGTGCCCTGAGTGGGCAAGAGCTGTGCCCGCAGCGTTCGCGTCGAGTGGGCCGGCATCGGCCCCAACTCCCAACGCAACATCCCCGGTACCGTCGCCAAGGCCGGCTCGCCGGACAGCACTTGGCACCCGCTGGGTAAGGCGGCATCGACGCGTACCCCCGCCAGGGCCTGCTCGCCAGCTTGCAAGACAATCTCACAAGCTACGGGCTGGCCTTGAAGGACGCGCGGGGGTAACTGCACGCGTAGGTTTAGCCCAGTCCCTGGATGACGAGCCGGGCTTAAGCCTCCTTGCTGCTGCGGCGGCAAGTGTGGTGTGGGGAGCGGCGACGGGCTGGCTGGTGTGGAACGATGCGGTGTCGTTGGTACGGGAAGCAGATGGACGGCTGTCACCGGTATAAGCATTTCGGTGGACCCGACGCTGGCTCGTTCGGCCAAGACCGCTTGCACCCTGTCGGCGGGGAGGGGGCGTGGCGGTTGCGGGATCGCGCGGAGGCTCTTGGGCACAGACTCCGATCGGGAAGGCCCTAGGCCATCATCAGGCACCCCTCGAGGCCCTTCGAGCGGGATGGTCAGCACCGTCTCGGGCGGTCGAGCGGTGGAGGTGTCCGCAATGACCGGCAGCGGCACTTGGGGTTGCCCTTTGGCTACCCAGATTGTCTGAGCCGGCAGCAATAGCGCAAAGCACAGCGCGACGCCCATGCTCACTCCTCCAGGCGATACCGACCGCGTATCTTGTCGGCGGGATATTTCAGGAGGTTGCGTGCCATCTTGGCACGGAAGGCCTCGCTGAGATCGAGATTCAGGGCATTGGCCAGGGCCAGACAGACCCCCAAGACGTCCGCTAGTTCCTCGGCCACGGCGGCCAATTGGGCCGGATCCATCATGCGTTGGCGCGACTCAGCGTTTTCCATCCACAGGAAATGCTCCATGAGTTCGGCCGCCTCGCAGGCCAGGGCCATCGCCAGGTTTTTCGGGGAGTGAAACGGTTGCCAGTCGCGTTCGGAGACGAACGACGCCATTAGTTGGCGTAATTCAGCAATCGTTGTTGAGGCATCGGTCACGGCATCGTCCTCGACGTTGGGTAAATTCTTCAAGGGCGTATAAAGATACAAACAGTAGGAATCAAGGGCGGCCGAAACGTTCACGGCGACGGAGATTAGGACTACCTTGCCTGGCAAGGTGGGGAAAAACGCCTTGCATAGGCCGGAGAAAAGCGCGGGCCTGTGTGGTCGATGCGTGGTTGGCTCCTGTTCTGGGGGAACTAGGCTCGCTAAGATAGGCCCAGCATCACGCTTCGCATCGCTTGACCAGGGAGGGGATCGCATCATGATCGTGGAAATCACGCCTCGCCTGCACGTCGGGCCGGGTTGCCCGCTGCTCTTTATCCTTGGCCCGTGTGTGATCGAATCGCGCGAGCTGGTCTTGCGTGTGGCCGACACCCTGGCGCAACTGGCCCAGCGTCTCCGAGTGGGGATGGTGTTCAAAGCGTCGTTTGACAAGGCCAACCGCTCCTCAGGCAAGTCGTTTCGCGGACCGGGCCTCGACGAGGGCTTGCGTATCTTGGCTGAAGTACGGGCTCAAACAGGCTTGCCCCTGCTCACTGACGTTCACGAAACCCACCAGTGTGGCCCCGTCGGGGAAGTGTGCGACATCCTGCAAATCCCTGCTTTTCTAGCGCGTCAAACCGACTTGGTCCTGGCTGCTGGACGCACCGGCAAGACGGTCAATGTCAAAAAAGGGCAGTTTATGGCCCCCTGGGATATGAAAAACGTGGTGGCCAAGCTCGCCGAGGTTGGCAACTCGCGTGTCCTGCTCACCGAACGCGGCTCGTCGTTTGGCTACAACAATCTCGTGGCCGACATGCGGAGTATCGCGTGGATGCAGAGGTTGGATCGGCCGGTGATCTTTGACGCGACTCACAGCGTACAGAAACCAGGCGGAGCGGGCGACCGCAGTGGGGGCGATCGGGAGCTGGTGCCCGTTTTAGCGCGGGCGGCGGTGGCAGCGGGGTGTGATGGCGTGTTCATGGAGACGCATCCCGACCCCGACCAGGCCCTCAGCGATGGGCCTAACATGATCGCCCTGGAGCAACTGCCTGCCTTGCTGCAGACGCTGCTGCGCCTTCGCGAGGCCCTGGAAATCCCGCGCAAGCCTGATTCCGCTTCTTTCTCGAGGTAACAGCATGTCCGATGAGGTTCGTTCAGCAAGCGGCACCCGCTGGATTCTTTTGGCCTGGGTCGCCGTCCCTCTGCTTTTACTCGCTGCCGTGGTGGTGGCCATCCTGTGGCAAACGCCCACGAGTGGCCGTAGCAGCACCGACAAAGACCCGAACCTCCGGCAAAGCAACGAACTGGCAAACGTCCGAGCCACACTCAACAAACAGGACGATCTGAATACCTGCAAAGCGATGATCGCCAAGCTCAACACGCACCTGCGTCAGGCCCCCGAGCATGCTGTTGCCGAACTCACCTCGGCCGAGCGTGATCGCTTACGCGCCGAGTTTCAACTCAGCGAGGAAGACCTGGCCGAGGTAGCCAGCACTACCTTCACGACGCTCGATGCACATCACTTGGCGACGTGCTTTTTGCTGCGAGATGCGGCCCGGTCTCTGGAGATCACTGCCCCGGCAGGCAAGAGCGGCGGGGTGTTGCGTCTCACGCCGCTTCAACGGGCGCAGGTGGCTTTCGATTGGGTCAATCGGCAGATGCGTTTGCAGGGACCGGCAGGCGAGCCGGCTCCCGTGGGATTTGCGCTGCGTCGAGGCTGGGGAAGCCCGCTGGAGCGGGCCTTGGTGTATTTGGCGTTGTTGGAGCAATACGGTCTGAGCGAGGACGACGACGCCGGTTTGCAGGGCTGCTTGCTGGTGCTGCCGGGCAAGCCGGGCGAGCCCTCGCGCTTGTGGGCCTGTGGAGTAGCCTTCGGCACCAAGCCCGACGCCCTGTATCTGTTTGACCCGCGCATTGGCCTAGCCCTTCCTGGCCCCGAGGGCAAAGGAGTAGCCACGCTTGCTCAGGTGCAGAATGACCCCAAGGTGCTGGCTCAGCTCGACACCCCCGAGCAAAAATACGACGTGACCGCTGCGGATGCCAAAGCCGCCCAAGTGGTTCTGGTCGTGCCGCTGTCGGCCCTGTCCTCCCGCATGATGCTGTTGCAGAACACTCTGCTTCGCGAACGTACCTGGCAGAAAAAGCCGTTGCCCGCCGCCATTCGGGTGCGGCTGGCGGAGAACCCGGCCGTTGTCCGAGCTACGATGCAAGCGGCAGCCAAGGATCACCCGATTCGCTTTGCCGGCGATTTGTGTGTGCTGCTGAGCCGCTCCCTGTCGCGGGATGAGGGTGGCACGGATCAGCCGCAACTCGTTGATCTGGCAAGGATTCCGGGCTTTGCGACGCGGACCAGCGGTTTGGTGGTGCAGGTGCCCCGGCAGCAACTTTTTCTGTTGCTTTCCACGCCGTGGCCCTACTTTCCGCGAATTTTTGCCAACACCGACGAATTTAGCCTCAACGATGGAGTCGGCCGCGATCTACGAGCGATGTTTCAGGCAGCGACCCTACGGTACATCGAGGATGCCAACTCGCCGCGGGAAGCCATCTTGCGGGGTCGGGTCGGCAGCAGTACCAGCGAAGGGTTGGTCAAGGAACGCGAGAGCTGGCAAAACGCGCGGCAACGCAGTTTGCCCGAGGACCAACTGCGTCAGGGGATCGAACGCTGGATTACCGAAACCAACCGCGTTCGCGCGCAGATGCTGCAAGGCGAAATCAGTGAAACCCAAGGCCGCGAAGCCCTCAGCAAACTGTACCGCTTTCGCACCGGCGAGCCGATGGACGTGTTAATGAGCAACGCCATTGGCACCGCTCGGGCCATCGAGCTGACCTACCAATTAGGATTGTGTATGCAGGAGCGGGCGGTGCGGGATGCGGCTCGGGCGGCCCTCTCGGCCCAAACGGGGGTGCAGCTACGCGAGGAAGAACGCCGGGCCCAGGAAGCCTACCGAGCCGCCGAGGGCTGGTGGCGCGAATCGCTGAGCCTGTTTCCGACGGCGGCGACCGTGCCGGCCGTGCGACGGCTACGAGGCGAGGCGTTGTGGGCATTGGGACAAAAAGAAGAAGCCCGGGCCATGTGGCAGCAACTGTCGCCGGTCTTCCTGCCGGTGGAGCGAGTGACCGGCCCCTGGCTGATGCGACAACCGTAGGGAGCGAAAGATTCCCCTAACCACGGAACCGATTTTCTGAACGTGGTGGCAAACGGTTTCTTGGTGTGTCTTGGTGGGGTCTGTCGCTTCTCCGTACAATGCTCCTCAGGAGGATGGACAACGCATGACCCCAGCGCGCTTTTACCTGACCACGGCAATTGACTACCCCAACTCACGACCGCACATCGGTACGGCGTTTGAAAAACTGGGGGCGGACGTCCAGGCCCGCTATCGCCGCATGCAGGGCTACGACGTGATGTTCCTGATGGGCACCGACGAGAACACGGTCAAGGTCTCGAAGCGCGCCGCCGAGTTGGGCCTGGACACCCAAAGCTACTGCGATGACATGGCCCGGCAGTTTCGCGAGGTCTGGGACGCCCTGGGCATCAGCTACGATCTGTTTATCCAAACCAGTTCGCCCCGCCATCACCAAACCTGCCGCCAATTTATCCAGAAAGTCTTCGACAACGGCCACATTTACCGCGGCCACTACGAGGGCTGGTATTGTCCCGACTGTGAGGAGTTCAAGAGCGACAAAATCTACAGCGACCACGCGGGCCAGTGCCCGATCCACAAGCGGCCGTTGGAGCGTCGCTCGGAGCCATGCTACTTTTTTCGGCTGTCGGCGTTTGCGGAGCGGTTGCGGCGGCACTACATCGAAAACCCCGATTTCATTCAACCGGAGAGTCGGCGCAATGAGTTGCTGAGCCTGCTGGAGAACGAAGGACTCAAAGACATCAACATCAGTCGGCTCAATCAGAGCTGGGGGATTCGCATCCCTTTCGATGAGGCGTTCACCATTTATGTGTGGTTCGATGCCCTGCTGACCTACATCACGGGGATCGGCTATGGCGATGATCGTGCCACCTTCGATCGCTATTGGCCGGCCGACATCCATTTCATCGGCAAGGACATCACGCGCTTTCACTGTGCGTTGTGGCCGGCGATGTTGTGGGCGGCGGGGGAGCAGGCCCCGCGGCAAGTGTTTGGGCACGGTTTTGTCACGGTAGCAGGCGACAAGATGGGCAAATCGCTGGGCAATGTTGTCGAACCGCTCCAGCTCATCCACAAATCCAGTCGCGATGCCTACCGCTACTATTTCTTACGCGAATGCCCCTACCCGGCGGATGGCGACTTCAGCACCCAACGCTTTGAAGAAGTCTACAACGCCGACCTGGCCAACAACTTGGGCAATCTGTTTAGTCGCAAGATGCGGCTAACGGGGAAGAACCACGGCGGGGTGCTGCCGGGTACGGCGGGAGTCAAGCCGACGGGCGTGATCCCGGGACTGAGCGAGATCGTCACCCGGGTGCAACAGTACGTCGAAACGTGTCACTATCATCTGGCCTTGCAAACCATTTGGCTGGAGATTCTCAACCCCGCCAACAAATACATCGAAGACAACAAACCCTGGGCGTTGTTCAAGACCGATCCGGCCGGCTCCGCCGCGGTCCTGTATGAGTTGGCCGAGGTGCTGCGGGTGGTGGCGATTCTGCTGAAGCCCTTTCTGCCCGAGACGGCCCAGACGATCTACACGGCGTTCAATTTTACCCCAAGCTGGGAGGCGGTTCGCTACGAAGACGCCCAGAGTTGGCCGCTGCGTCGCGAGGATCTACGCTTGGCAGAGGGATTGGCCGAGGGAATCAAGCCGTTGTTCCCGCGGATTGAATGAGCGAGGCAGCCACAGCGTCAGGGATTTTATCCCAGGCCCGATGCTGGCCCGAGCGCCTTCGCCTATAACAAGGACAGGGTAACAGTTGTTGGACCCATTATCTTCCCCACCTTGCGAGGGTCATCGTGAATCGCAACTTCTTTGTGCTACTGGCTCTCCTGGCCGTCGCCGCTGACTGGACCTACTGGCGTGGCCCCGAGCAGAACGGAGTGTGTCGTGAGACCAACTTACCCGAGAATGTCTCGCTGAAAAAAGACGATCCCAACTTCCGCTTTGCCGTCCCTTACTCGGGCTTGTCGACTCCCGTGATCCTCAAGGGCCGCGTCTTCCTGATCGGCCGAACCGGCGAGGGCATCACGCAACAAGAGTGCGTGCAGGCGTTTGATGCTGAGACCGGCAAGCTATTGTGGGAACACAAATTCAATGTCTGGCACACCGACATCGTCGATGACCGGCTGGGGTTTACCAACATGGTGGGCGATGTCGAAACGGGTCTTGTCTATGCCCACACCACTTCGGGCATGCTCTACGCCTACGACCTCGACGGCAAGATCGTCTGGCAACGCTCGCTTACCGAGGAGTTTGGCCGCGTTAGCGGATATGGCGGCCGCGTCACTTCGCCGGTCATCGACGAGGACAAGCTGATTCTGCCGCTGGCCAACGCCAGCTGGGGCGAGCAGACCATCGGGGGCACCCGGCTGGTGGCTATGGACAAGCGAACCGGCCAGGTCGTTTGGTGGGGCGAGGGCGGCTACCAAATCAAAGACACCTTCTACTCCACGCCCAAGGTGGCGGTGGTCAACGGCATCCGCACGCTGTTTTGTGGCGGGGGCGATGGCTGCATCCACGCCTTCAAGGTCCGCACCGGCGAAAAACTGTGGAGCTACAAGTTTGGTGATGGAGCCGTCAACTGCGCCCCGGTGGTCCAAGGGAACAAGATCTGGATCGGCCACGGTGAAGAGAACGAGGACAACACCCAGGGCCGTCTCATCTGCCTCGACGGGGCGGAGCTGAGCGACGGCAAGCCGAAGCTGCTCTGGCAATACGACACCGTCAAGGTCAAGTTTGCCTCGCCTGTGTTGCACGACGGCATCTTGTACGTCTGTGACGAGGCCGGCAAGCTGTTTGCCTTCGACGCGGACAAGGGGGGCCCGCCCCTGTGGGAGTACAGCTACGGCAAGGCCACCAAAGGCTCACCGATCTGGGCCGACGGCAAGATCTACATCACCGAGGTCGATTCGCGTTTTCACATCTTGAAAGTCGATCGCAAAGAGTGTTCGCCTCTGTGTAGTGTCCGTTTCCGGGGCAAGGGGGTGGTCCCCACCGAGTTGCACGGCACGGTGGCCATTTCCCAGGGACGCATCTACTTCACCACCACTAATCAACTGGTGTGCTTCGGCCCCAAAGAGCCGATCAAGACCGCCAACGAGATTCCTGCAAGCCTCAAGGAAGACCCGGCTGGCACGGAACTGGCCCATGTGCAGATTTACCCGGCCGATCTGACCCTCAAGCCCGGCGAAACGATCCAACTGAAGGCGATCGGCTACGACAAGCACGGCCGCAAAATCGGCCCCATAAAGGCACAATGGGAGTTGGCAGGGATGCGGCCGCCCGTGTTTCCGATCGGCATGAAAGCGCCGCCACCGACGCCGGGTGCCCCTACGCCGCCGGCTCTTGCCGGAGAGTTGTCTTCCAAAGAAGGCGAAACGACGACCCTGACCATCGCCAAGATGCCGCCCGGTCAGTTCGGCCGAGTCCTGGCACGGGTGGGAAAACTTCAGGGGGCGGCTCGGGTGCGTGTGACCCCTCCTCTCCCCTACCGCATGGATTTCGACAAGGTGCCCGAAGGCCGCACACCTGGCGGCTGGGTCAACACCATGGGCAAATTTGCCGTCGTCAAGCTGGCCGATGGCTCGGTGGTGCTACGCAAGCGCAACGATTCGCCCAGCCCGTTGGTGGCTCGCGCCAATGCCTACATCACGGCTTTTGACAGCAGCGATTACACCATCCAAGTGGATGTCTATTCCTCCAAGGTCCGCGATACTCACATGGGAGATGTCGGCATCGGGGCCAACCGCTACATGCTCACGCTAATCGGCAACGATCAGGAGCTTAGGCTCAACACCTGGGACGCCATGGACCGTGGCCGAGTGAAAGTACGCCAGCCCTTCGCCTTTGAGCCGAACAAATGGTACACCATGAAACTGATGGCCACGGTGGTCGAGGGCAAGGGCATCGTCCAAGGCAAGGTGTGGCCGCGCGGCGAACCCGAGCCGGAAAAATGGACGGTGGAGTTAGAAGACCCCGTCCCCAACGATTCGGGAGCGGCAGTGCTGTATGGCTTTGCCAACGGCACCATCAGTGCCAAGCAGCCAGGCCCCGAGATGTACTACGACAACCTGAAAATCACCCCCAACGCCAAGAAGTGAAGGAGCAGCCTATGAAACTATCCCCCCGTGTGCGTCGTTGGTTGGCTGCGGCCGGTTCCTCGGCGGTGATTCTGACGTTGGCGGCGATTACTATGCTGCAGATTTCGCCGCGTTCGCCTCTGGGCAATGCCCTGGAGGCCCAAGAAAAAGACAAACGCCGCGATTGGCCTTTGTTTGGTGGCACGGTGCAGCGGAACCTGGTCAACTTGGTAGAAAAGGGCCTGCCGACCGACTGGGTGACCGTACCGCCGGTGCCCGACCCGGGTTCGGATCGCAACAAAGCTTGGAAAAACGTCAAATGGTCCGTCGAACTGGGCAGCAAAGCCTACGGCGGCCCGACGGTCGGCGCGGGCAAAATCTTCATCGGCACCAACAACCAGAACCCCCGCAACAAAGATCCGAAATATCTGGGCGATCGCGGCATCATCATGTGCTTTAACGAAGCTGATGGCCGCTTCCTCTGGCAACTGGTGCATGACAAATTGCCGGCCGGCCGGGTCAACGATTGGCCCGAAGAGGGGATCTGTTCGGCCCCCGTCATCGAAGGCGATCGCATCTACTACGTCAGCAACCGCTGCGAGGTCATCTGCGCCACCACCCACGGCCTGGCGGCCGGCAATGTCGGCGTCAAGGACGAGGTGTATACCTCCAAGCTCGACGGCGACATCGTTTGGCGGCTGGACATGATCGGCCAACTTGGGGTCTTCCCACACAACTTGGCCACCTGCTCGCCGTTGATCGTCGGGGATACCTTGTTTGTGATCACTTCCAACGGTGTCGATGAGGGGCACATCAACATTCCGGCCCCGAATGCGCCGAGCTTCCTAGCCATCGACAAAAAGACGGGCAAGGTCAAGTGGTCCGACAAATCGCCGGGCAAACAGATCATGCACGGCCAGTGGTCCAACCCAGTCTATGCCGAACCCAACGGCAAGCCGCAGATCATCTTCCCTGGGGGGGATGGCTGGCTGTATGCGTTTGACCCGAGGGAGGGGACGCTCATCTGGAAGTTTGACTGCAACCCCAAGGGATCGAAATACGTCTTGGGCGGCAAGGGAACCCGCAACGACTTCGTCTGCACCCCGGTTGTCTGGGACAATAAACTCTATATCGGTGTCGGCCAGGACCCCGAGCATAAAAAAGGGGTCGGCCATATGTGGTGCATCGACATCACCAAGACGCCGACCAACAAGGACAAGGACCTTTCGCCTTACAGCGATCCGAAAGATCCTGCCCCACAGTTTGACCCCAAGGATCCCCGCAATAAAGATTCTGGCTTGGTCTGGCATTTTGGCGGGGCCGCTCCAGAGGACTACGACAAAGAGTATTACTTCGGCCGCACCTTGACCACTTGTGCCGTCCATGAGGGGCTGTGCTACACGGCCGATTTTGATGGTTCGGTGTACTGCTTCGACGCCTACACGGGCCAGAAATACTGGGAACATGACATGGGAGCGGAGACGTGGTCCTCGCCCTATCTCGTGGATGGACACATTTACATCGGCAACGAAAAGGGTGAGATGTTGGTGTTTCGCCCCGGCAAGAAAAAGCAACTGGTCAACACCATCAAGATGCGGGGCAAGATTCGCGCCACCCCCATCGCCGTCAACGGCGTGCTGTATGTCGTGACGGAAAACCCGTGCCGGCTGTGGGCCTTGACCAAAAACTAACCCTCTGACACTCGACAGGGAGACGAAGCCAAGCTTCCTCTCCCTGCTCTTGGGAGACTATGCGCATGGTGCATTACTGCTCGCTGGCCGCCTTGGCTTTGGCCCTGGCCCTGCTCCCCTGGACCCGTTGGCCGGCCGGCAAGGTGACGGCTGCCCAAGCATCGGTTTTCCGAACCCCCGCCGGGCCTCTGCCGATGTTCGGCGGCACGCTGGGACGAAACCTAGCTAACCCCAGCGACAAGGGCATCCCCAGCGATTTTGCGGTCAAAAAAGGCAAAGAAAAGCATCTGCTCTGGGTCGCTGCCCTAGGCAACAAAGCCTACGGTGGCCCCACCATCGCAGGGGGTCGCATCTTTGTCGGCACCAACAACGAAAAGCCGCGCGACCCGACCATCAAAGGGGATCGCGGAGTGCTGATGTGTTTCGACGAGAAGAAGGGCAACTTTTTATGGCAGATCACCCATGAAAAATTGCCCGGGGGCGATGTCAACGATTGCCCCAAGGAAGGCATCGCCTCCACCCCGGCCGTCGATGGGGAGTTTGTCTACTACGTCAGCAACCGCTGTGAGCTGGTCTGTGCCGGCGTGGAAAAGGGCAACATCGTTTGGACGCTCGACATGGTCAAAGACCTCAACGTCTTTCCGTGTCAGTTGGCCAACTCCTCGCCGCTCATCGTCAATGATTTGGTGTATGTGCTGACCGGTCACGGCGTGGATATTGGCACGGGCAAGACGCCGCACGAAGCCCCGGCGATCGTGGCGGTGAACAAGAAAACGGGCCAACTGGTTTGGAAATACACCGTCCCCGCCGCAACCATCCTACGCGGGCAATGGTCGAGCCCCACCGGGGCCGTCATCAACGGCAAGTTGCAAATCCTCCTGGGCGGGGGCGATGGCTACCTGTATGGTCTGAGCGGCGACAAGGGCGAACTGCTGTGGAAGTTCAACTGCAACCCGAAAAAGGCCACGCCCTATAGGCCCGGCGGAAGCGGCGAGCAGAGCTTTATTATCGGCGTGCCTGTCGTGGTCGAGGGCAAGGCGATTATCGCCGTCGGCCAGGAACCCGACGATGGCCAGGGCGTGGGGCATTTGTGGTGTGTGGATTTGACCAAAAAGCCGATCGGCCCAGACAAGGATCTCTCGCCGGTCGATGACGACTTCGACCCGGCCTCGCCCAAGAACAAAAATAGCGGTTTGGTTTGGCATTTTGGCGGTCCCGCGCCCAAAGGCGACGAACGTGACTATAACTATGGACGTTCGATCCAAACCGTGGCCGTCCACGAGGGCATCGTCTACGCCAGTGAGATCGCCGGCTTCTTGCATGCCTTGGATTTCAAGACCGGCAAGAAGCTGTGGACCTACGACTTGCAGGATGGCACCTGGTGTTCGCCCTACTATGTGGATGGCAAGGTGCTGATCGGCACCGACGCCGGCGAGGTGTATTTGGTGCCTGCTGGCCCCACCCCGCCCAAGGACGTCAAAAAGGTCGATATCGGTCAGCCGATCAAGGTGCCGCCGGTGGTCGCAAATGGAGTGCTATACATCAACGCCGGCACGAATTTATATGCCATCAAAAAATGAAAAAAGGAACCGAGGGAACCAACCATGAGCGCCGTCGCCACCAAACCCAGCCAAGCCACCCCCCAACAGATTCAGCACGCCAAAGAGCAACTCGATGCCCATGTGCGCGAGGTGATTGCCTGGCACTTTCACCCCGACACCGGCACGCCCTTCTGGCTTGAAAAGGCCAAAAGCTACAACTTCAACCCGCTCAAAGATGTGCAATGCTTCGAGGATCTGAAGCTCTTTGGCCACTTCGAGGATGAATGGCTCCGTGGCGGGCCGGTGCGGCGCTGGATTCCCAAAGGCTACGCTGATCGTCCCTGGTATGTCTTCGAGACGGGCGGCACCACAGGAATTCCCAAAAGCCGAGTCGTCATGGACGACTTCCGCATCGACTACGAGATGTTTAGCCACACGTTGCCTGACGAGTATTTCCCCAAGGGGAGCAACTGGCTCATGCTCGGCCCCAGTGGCCCGCGACGGCTGCGTCTGGCCGTCGAACATCTGGCCCAGTATCGCGGTGGCATTAGCTTCTGCGTTGATCTCGACCCACGCTGGGTCATCAAAGTCATCAAAAAGGGCTGGATGGAGCATCTCAAAGCCTACCAAGATCACGTCATCGACCAGGCCATGACCATCCTGACGGCCGGCCATGACATCAAGTGCATGTTCACGACGCCCAAGCTGCTGGACTATCTCGCCAAGCGTCTAGAGGACCAGGGCAAGAGCATCCGCGAGATGGGGATCACGGGCATATTCTGCGGCGGTACGGAGATGACCTCGCAGTGGATTCGCTTTACCATCGAGGAATACCTGGGCGAGGGCGTTTACATCGCCCCTACCTACGGCAATACGCTCATGGGTTTGGCAGCGGCCGACATGCCCACCGCGGAGGAGGATTACAAGATCACCTATTATGCGCCGCAGCCGCGTGCCGTCGTCGAGGTGGTGGATTTCGAGGACTACGACAAGGTAGTCCCCTATGGAGCCGAGGGGCGGGTGCAACTGACGACCCTGACCAAGGAGTTTTTTGTGCCGCGCTTCATGGAACGTGACGAGGGCGTGCGTGAATATCCCTCCAGCAAATACCCCTGGGATGGGGTCAGTGGCGTCAAACCCTGGCGTGGCATTGCCGCCGCCACCACCGTGGGCGTCTATTAATCGATCAAGGCCCATGCCACCACACAACACACGCAGGGGCGCGGATGAAAATGCCAATCAGGGAGAGGAAGCATCTCTCTATCCGTTCTGAAACCGCATTTATCCGCGTCTTCTGTGTTAACGGTGGTTAAAATTTTTCCTGGAGAGAAATGATCATGCATATTCCCGTGTTGCGTTGGGGTGAACCGTACAAAAGCCTGGAAAAGGATAACCTCGTCCATTTTGCTACGGGCGAGATCGTGGGCGAGATGAGCAAGGCCAATGCCTCCATCTTGCAGCGGGACATGCGTTTCGCTCAGCGAGCGCGGGACGTGCTCCGTGAAATCCCCATCAAAGAACTGCTCGGCATGGTCAAAAAGGCCGCCGACCTCTATCTCAATGCCGAATTGCCCGTGGGCGACTCCACGCAAACCCCCGACCAGTTTGTCAAGATGCAGTCGGCCACCACGGGCCTGCCGGAGCATATGGCCCGTTTCAACATGCGAAAGAATCACTTTGTGCTGGATGGCATGGATAAGATTCTCGACGCCCTGACTCGCGGCTTGGACCTGGAGATTCTGTCGCGTGGCTACGGCATCGAGTCTCGCGGCGTGCCCTTGAGCTATCAGGCGCAATCGCCGGTGCTGGGTCTGGTGCTGCCGTCCAATTCGCCAGGCGTTCATACGCTGTGGTTGCCGATCATCCCGATGCAGATCGGCTTGGTACTCAAGCCCGGCAGTAGTGAGCCGTGGACTCCCTATCGCATGGCGGCAGCGTTTTATGCGGCCGGCGTGCCCAAGCAGGCGATCGGCATTTATCCGGGGGGTCACGATGTGGGCGGGACGCTGCTCAACACCGTGGGTCGGGCCTTGATTTTCGGTAGCCAGCAGACGGTCGAACAGTACCGAGGCAACCCTCGCGTTCAAGTGCATGGTCCAGGATTTAGCAAAATCCTGCTCGGCGATGATTGCGTGGATGAATGGGAGAAATATCTGGATGTCATGGTCCAGAGCGTCTTCGTCAATAGCGGCCGCGGCTGCATCAACGCCTCGGGGATTTGGGCCTCACGCCACACCCGTGAAATCGCTCAGGCCATCGCCGAAAAGATCGGCCCCGTGCAACCCTTACCGCCGGAAGACCCCAACTCCGCTTTGGCCGCCTTCACCGTGCCCGGACAAGCCCAGGGCACCTGGGCGGCGATCGAAGCCGATCTCAAGTCGGCCGGCACCACCCATGTGACCGAAAAATATGGGCCTCGGCTGGTGGAAAAAGAGCGTTGCGCGTATCTGCTGCCGACCGTGGTCCACTGTACCAGCCCTAGCGAGCCGATCGCGCACAAGGAATACATGTTTCCGTTTGTCTCGGTGGTCGAATGCCCCCAGGAGCAAATGATCCAAGCCATCGGGCCAACCCTCGTCTGCACCGCTATCACCCGCGATGAGAAGTGGCAACGGCAATTGCTCGACAGCACCCACATTGACCGCCTGAACATCGGCCCCATCCCGACGGTGCAACTCAACTGGCTGCAACCGCACGAAGGCAACATCGTGGATTTCCTTTTCCGCGCTCGGGCTTATCAGACGGCCAACTGAGTCCAAAGGCGGTTCCCAGAAGAAAGGGGGGCAGGCACTCGATCCTTTCGAGACTGCCCCCTTCCCAATGGATAACGCTGCTGCTAAAATGAGTTTTTTAGGCTATTATAACGGTCTCTCGGGAGTGTGACGCCGATGGGCATTCGACGTATCCGCCGCATGCAACGCCAGTTCGACATGGCCAAGTCGCGACGAGAGAATAGTTTTAGCAAGATGAAGGAACGGGCGCGTCGCGACCGTCGCATGACCGAGACGATCCAGAAGGGCAGCCTACCGTTCACGCCACCGGTGATGAGTTGGCTGAGCGTCAAGCTGGACAAGCCCGCGAGAAAAATCACCCAGGCCGACATCGACCACTACCTCACTCAGGTCAAAGCCAAGGGTTGATACCCGCAGCTTGGGGCAAGAAAAAGCATCCCCCAGGGGAACCATCGGGCTTGTCCCTGCGTCAGAAACCTCAGAAGCGAAAGCGGCACGTCCCGTCGGCGAGAGCCATAGAGTTTTTGCCTCCGAGATGTGCCCGGATGCCTTTGCCTGGGACACTCCTGGCTCCCCGTGAACTGAGAGGCCAAAGCGATGAGAGACGCTGCCTACCGATCCCGTTTGCAAAACCTGTGTGCCACCGGCTTGTTCCTCGCTGCCCTGGCCACCCTCTACGGTCTGGCTCAGGCCGAAGAGACTGACAAAACCAAGACCGACAAGAAAGCCGACAAGCCGGCCCTGGTCATCAAACCAACCGGCCCGATGACCCTGAAGATGACCATCACCTCCAGCGGCTCGGATGTGGCCGAAGTCAGCAAGCTCATCGACGAAAAGCTCGAAGCCGAGTGGAAGGCGAACAACGTGACGCCTTCACACTTTATTGATGATTACGAGTTCATTCGCCGGGCCTCGCTGGACATCATCGGCCGAGTGGCCAAACCCGAGGAAATTGCTCGCTATCTCAAAGACCCCCCAGAAAAACGCCGTTCTCTGCTGATTGATCGGCTGCTGGCGCATGAAGATTACGCCCGTCACTGGGCCAACATGTGGACCAACTGGCTGCTGACCCGTGCGGGAGTCTTCGGCCGCGGCAAATATCACGATCAAATGAACGGTTGGCTTAAGGATCAATTTGCCAGTAACCGTCCGCTCAGCGAGATCGTCACCAAATTGATCACGGCCAAGGGCAAGAATAGCGAGAACGGCGCGGTCAACTTTTTGCTAGCGCATGTGGGCGAGAACATCCCCAATGCCCGCGTCAAGGAAGAAGGCCAGTTCGAGATGGTGCCGGCCACCTCGCGGATCGCGCGGATTTTTCTGGGCACGCAGATTCAGTGCGCCCAGTGCCATCCGCACCCGTTTTCCAACGGCCTGAAGCAAGAGATGTTTTGGGGGATCAATGGGTTTTTGCGGCAGGTCAAGCGTGAGGGGCAGCCGCCCAACCCCAACATGAACAATGCCATGCTGGCCCCCTCGGATCTGACGCTCCTGGACGATCCGACGGTGAATCCTGATGCCAATGTCTTTTTCGAGTTGCGCTCGGGCAAGATCAAAATGTGGAATGCCGAATTCCTGCCGCCACCCGGCAAGGAGCGTGGCCCACGTCTGGATCCCAAGAAAACCGGCATCGAACGCCGTGAAGAGTTGGCCCGTTACGTCATCGAACACGAAATGTTTGCCAAGGCGATGGTCAACCGCATCTGGGGCCTGTTCTTCGGGCGCGGCTTCGTCAACCCCATTGACGACTTCAACGACAACAACCAACCCAGCAACCCCGACCTCCTCAACACCTTGGCCGAACGCTTCCGGCACTATGGCTATGATCAACACAAGCTCATCCGTTGGATCACGCATAGCCAGGCGTACCACCGCAGCTACGTCGCCAACCCCAGCAACGACAAGCCCGAGCAGGAAGTACTCTTTAGCCGGATGGTGATGAAGTCGCTGTCACCCGAGCAGCTTTTTGAATCGCTCGTGACTTCGACCCAGGCCGAGGCTGGCGAAGACCCCAAGAAGCGCAAGGAACTGCGTGACCGCTGGCTTGGCTCGTTGGTGACCAACTTCGGCGACGACGAGGGCAACGAAGTCACCTTTAACGGCACCATCGTTCAGGCGCTGCTGATGATGAACGGCCGCGACATCAACGAGGCCATCTCGCGTCCGGGCAAAGGCACCGTGGCGATGGCCATGGCCAAACGGGGGGCCAACCTCAACTCGGTGGTCACTGACCTATTCTTGGCCACGCTCAATCGTCCGCCCCGCAAGCAAGAGTTGCTCGACATCCAGAAAAAGTTGCCTCTGAAGACAGGTACCAAGGACGACCTCAAGGCCGCCTACGAAGACTTGCTCTGGGCGTTGCTCAACAGCAACGAGTACCTGCTGAACCACTAAGTGAGTCGGCGAAAAGTACGGATGAAAGTGCTTTGGCATGGCGGCTCGGAGATTGGTCTCCGGGTCGCCTCTTTTTTTTAAGCAAGCATCCGAAAGGCTTCCCAAGCTCGATCAGAAGGAATCTGACAAGTCCCCCGGAGGAAATCTGCGACGAGCCGAACCGGGATAGGACAACAGCCGAAAACCGCACCGCCAATGCCACATCGTGCTGATCTCGTTGCCGAGCAAAAACGTACTCAGTAGGTCGTTGTAGCCCAACTGCCGCAGGGCGGTGACGGCAGCAGCCAACAGGGCGGTGCCAATGCCCTGGCCGATTTGCAGGCCATCGACCAAGATCCAAGTGAGATGGGGCCAGCCTTCGGCCCGATCTAGGGCATCTTCGGGGAGCTGGCCACCCCAGGCGTAAGTGCTGAACTCCTCGGGGTCGCCCGGCGGCAAGAGCGTAATCAGTATGGCACCGATTACCGTGGTTGCCTGAGTGGCGACGAAGCAGGCCGGCGACACCAACGGCCCATCTCCGCCTGAGCGGGTCGTGGCCAAAGCGGCCTGAGCAGTGGCGTAGCGTTGCGATTCGGGTAAGGCGGCAAAAGGCAGATACTGAGCAAAGGCGCTGTGAAACAACAACGGCAGGGCAGCCCAATCTTCCTCCTGCAGCAGGCGGATCGGCACTGAGGCGGGGTGGGGTAGCTCGGCTGCTTCCAAGTCGAGCACCGCATGGTAGTAGCGGGGCCGTGGGCTGAGAACGGCTTGGCCTTCGACATGTTCATACTTGTAAGCCGGATTACGCGGCAACAGCTCAAATAGATCCCGAGGTAAGGGAAAACGTAACGGCGTTAGCCATTGATCGCTCACGAGGCAATCATCCCCCGCTGCCGAGCATACGGAAACAACCCACCCGCGGCGATGATCGGCCCGACCTCGCCCAACGGTTCCAGCTGCCACTCTTGCTGGGTCGTCACATTGCGCAACAGCGAAGCGGCCACGTCGATCTGCACTTCATCTCCGGTGCAGATCGTCTCGCAGAGCCGTTCAGAACAGCGAAACGGGACCAGATACCCGCCATTGACCGCGTTGCGGAAGAAGATGCGAGCGTAAAACTCGGCAACCACGGCAGAAAAGCCGGCCGCATTCAGGGCGATGGGGGCATGCTCGCGTGACGAGCCACAGCCAAAGTTTTTGCCAGCGATGAGGATCTGAAAATCGCTGACGAACTCGTCGGCGGAATGCAGCGGCACATGGCCCTTGGGCAAGCCGGCCTGGGAGGGGGGAACGCCACTGAGGGCATACTTGCCGAACTGTTTATATTCCTCTGGGAGAGCGGGGTTGAAGGTGAGATATTGCGCAGGGATGATCTGGTCGGTATCGATATTGTCGCCCAGTACGTAGGCTTTGCCTTTGAAGGACAGCTTCATGGAAGGCCTCCCAGTTCGCGGAGTCGTGCTTCTAAGGCCTCGGCTCGGGCTTTTTCAGCTTCAGCACGGGCTTTTTCGGCCTCGGCTCGGGCTTTTTCGGCTTCAGCACGGGCTTTTTCGGCCTCGGCCCGAGTAATTTCGCTTTCAATCCGCTCGCGGCTAGTAGGGATCACATTCCCGTTGTGGTCGCACCAGCGTAGCCAGGTGCCCGACATCCCCTCATACACTCCATCCACCAGCACAAACCCCAAGCCGATATTCGGATAGAAGTGATTTTCCAACGGGAAGTAACGCCCGCCACGCAACTCAAACGAGCGGAGCAATCGATCCCCCAACACGGCTCGTGGATCGTAGACGACATAGTAAGGAATGCCGATGCGCTGATATTGTCGCAGCTTGTGCCCTGTCTCGTCTGCCACCCGATCCGACACCACCTCCAACACCAGGTCCGGGACTTTGCCCCGCAACCAGGTAAAATACGTGCGTCCTTGACGCGAATCAGCAGCTTCCGGAACGATGTCCAGAGCCAACATCAAATCGGGACACAATCCCGGTTGCCCCCACTGGTGAAACAAACCTACCCCCGTGAAAACCTGAAAAGGTCGGTCGTCGCCCGGACCTGGCCAGTTGTTGACCAGCGATTCCGCCAGGAGACGATAGAGTTTTTCCGGGTAGGTGCTTTCCACACTTTTTTCCCCCTCGGTATCGATGGCTTCGATGTCGGGGCAAACTTCCGGGGGGGGATAAATCAACTCCTGACTCATTGTAAAAACTCCCGCGGATCGGTGATCGCCCCGGTCAAGGCGCTGGCTGCCACCGTCAAGGGGCTGGCCAGGTAGACCTGAGCTTGCTTGTGGCCCATGCGGCCAGGGAAATTGCGGTTGGTCGTGCTGATGCAGGCCAAGGGAGCGTTGAGACGGCCAAAGGTATCGGCTGGGCCGCCCAGGCAGGCCGCACAAGACGGTTCGCCGAGCTTGGCACCGGCGGCCAGAAAGATTTCTTCCAAGCTGCGTGAGCCGAGTCGTTCCGTTTTGAGCTGGCGGGCAATCTCCGTGGTGGCCGGCACCACGAAGGTATCAATGCGGACTTGTTTGCCGGCCAAAATCTGAGCCGCCGCTCGGAAATCGCCCAGTTTGCCCCCCGTGCAGCTGCCGATGTAGGCACGATCCAGACGGGTGCCGGCCACCTCGCGGACCGTGGCCTTGTTGTCGGGGCTGTGGGGTTTAGCGACAATCGGTTGGAGCTTGCGAACATCGTACACTTTTTCATAACAAAAACGAGCGCCCGGATCGCTCGTGAACACCTCGTATGGCTTTTTACTCTTGTTGCGAGCATCGACGTAGGCCAAAGTCATGGCATCCGGGGCGATGACACCGTTCTTGCCGCCGGCCTCGATGGCCATGTTGCACAGGGTCATGCGTTCTTCCATGTCCAGAGCATAGACGCCCTCGCCATCAAACTCCATGGCGCGGTAGGTGGCCCCGTCACAGCCGATATCGCCGATCACTGCGAGGATGAGGTCCTTGGCCATCAAATACGGCGGCAGAGCGCCCTCGAAAATAAACCGCATGGTAGCCGGCACGCTGAACCAGAGCTTGCCCGTACCCAAGACGAAGCCGGCCTCGGTGTTGCCGATGCCTGTGGCAAATTCACCAAACGCGCCGGCGGTGCAGGTGTGGCTGTCGGTGCCAAGCAAAATCTCGCCGGGGCGGGTGTGGCCTTCCTCCGGCAGGGCGATATGGCACACGCCCTTGTAGCGCTCGGTGCCGACATCGTAAAAATGGGGCAACTCTTGTTCCCCTACAAACTGCCGCAAGATGTCCACGTTGCGATTGGCCATGGCATCGGCGGTGAAGATGTAGTGGTCGGGGATGATGACCACTTTGTCGCGATCCCAGACCTTGGCTTGGCGACCGAATTCTTTGTGAAAGACGCCAATGGTCCCTGGTCCGCACACGTCGTGGGTCATGAGAACATCGACGTCACACCACACGGTTTCGCCGGGACGCACCACGGAGACACCCGCATGGCGGGCCAAGATTTTCTCAGTCAGGGTCATCGCGCTCATGAACAACCAGCCTCCCGCGGAGATTTCTCGTCGCTTTAGTCTATCACAGCGTGGCAGTTTGGCGAAGCGAGAGTCGCCGGTGCAGTAGCGCCCTCCTCGTTACCGCCGGCAGTTGGTATAGTAGCCTCACGATACATCGAGGAGCAACCCTGTGACGACGCGCGAGATATTGGCTTTGATTCGCGAGAAAGAAGTGCGTGCCGTCGATCTGCGTTTCATGGACTTTCCAGGGCTGTGGCAGCATTTCACCATCCCTGCTGAGACCCTAGATGAGGATACGTTTGAATATGGCCTGGGGATCGACGGCTCCAACATCCGCGGTTGGCAAGCCATCAACGAATCGGACATGCTGGTGGTTCCCGTGCCGGATACCGCCTTCATCGATCCGTTCGCGCGGGAAAAAACGCTCACCATGATTTGCAACATCCAGGACCCGCTCACCGGCGAGGACTACAGCCGTGACCCGCGCAACGTCGCCCGCAAGGCTGTCAACTACATG
>Ga0272446_1001294_pt1 | contig 36719 bp, 36 predicted proteins | sample YNPCB0061_FD_194587 | JGI IMG/M metagenome (GOLD analysis project Ga0272446, IMG submission 194587) | Hot spring microbial mat communities from Yellowstone National Park, WY, United States - YNP-CB-006-1 | ecosystem: Environmental > Aquatic > Thermal springs > Hot (42-90C) > Sediment | place...
ATACTTTGATCTTCATCAACTGTGAGCCGATGATGGAGCCGAGCGCCGCCATCAGCGCGGTGAGGCCCACGAAAACGGGATCCAGCCCGCCCATCGTGGCGTGACCGAGAAATCCTGAAAGCGAGGAGAAGACGACGACGAGGGCAGTCGTCCCGGCGGCGACTTTCGCGTCCAATCCCATCCAGTTGAGAACGGGCAGGATGAAGTTCCCGCCGCCGACGCCGAGCAGCCCGCCCAGGAATCCCGCCACCGACCCGACGCCTGCTCCCGCTGCCGCTTCCGCCGTTTGGCTGAAGGCTTTTTCGCGCGCCTTGACGCGGGCAAACAACATCATGTAGCCTGCAAAAATCAGAAAGGCGGCGAACATGCCCAACAGGATGGTTTTATCCACATAAGGCGTCAGGCGCGCGCCGAGCGGCGAAAGGATGACGGCGGTAATCAGCACGGGCAGACCGACCCGCCAGTTGATCAGTTTGCCGCGCCAATAGTTGAAGGCGGCGAACATCAGGCTGACCACGTTCAGCAGCAGCGCGGTGGGCGTGGCTTCCGCCAGCGGCACCCCGAGATAGTAGAACAGCGGCACGAACAGGAACGCCGCGCCGATGCCTGCCATGGCCAGCAAGCCCGAAAAGACGAAGACGAGAATCGCGCTGATGACATAGACGGTGATGGACATATTGCCTCGGTGAACGTCCCGAAGGTTTCTGACCTTCGGGACGTTGATGGAAAAGTCACCCGTTCTTCGCCTGCAGCGTCTTGCGGACTTTGCCAGGCCAGATTTCGGGGATGATGCTGGCATAGCCGCCCGAAATGATGCGGACGTTGCCGAAGCCCTGGGCGTGCAGGTAGGCAAAGGCCACGTTCGAGCGGTCGCCGGCGGTGCAGAGCGTCGCCACGATTTTGTCGCGCGGAATCTCGTTCAGGCGCGCCGGCAGTTCGTTGATAGGAATCTCCAGCGCAAAGGGAAAGCGCAGGAACTCCCGCTCTTCGGGGGCGCGCACATCCAGCAGGACGGCTTCGCCCTTCGCCCACTTCTCGAAGAAGACGGGCGGGTCAATCTTGTGCTGACCGGTGCTCCAGTATTCGAAGTTCAGTCCGCTCAGCCATTGGGAAAACATATCGTTTGACATGGGAATCTCCTTTCATTGACTTCCCTCTCCCTGTGGGAGAGGGGCCAGGGGTGAGGGGTTACGCCTCCAGCGCCTTGAACAGCGCTGCTTCCACTTTTGCCGCACCGGGGTGACCGGTCATCAGCACTTTTTCATCCACCACCAGCGCGGGGGTGGAGAGAACGTTGTAGGACATGATGGCGGCAACATCGGTGACGTATTCCACTCGCACCTGCCAGTTGTTTTTCACAACCAGGGTGTTGACATCGTTGAGTAAGCGTTTGCAAGTGGCGCAGCCTGTACCAAGAACTTTGATGGTTTTCATGTGAATCTCCTAGTTTTGTAATGCGACATTTATGTCGTGTTTCCAGCCGAACGCGACATAAATGTCGCGCTACAGAATACTGGTTAGATGACCAGATTGAACAGATAACCGGTGAGAATGATTGCCAACGCCACCGTACCGATGAAGATGGCGATGAGTTGTGGTTTAAGCACGCGGCGCAGGATGACCATCTCTGGCAGGCTGAGCGCCACCACCGACATCATGAACGCCAGCACTGTGCCGAGCGCCGCGCCTTTTTCCATCAGCGCGCTGACGACGGGGATGATGCCCGCCGCGTTGGAATAGAGCGGCACGCCCAAAACCACGGCGGCGGGAACGCTCCACCAGGCTTGCTTGCCGAGAATGCCCGCCAGCGCGCTTTCGGGGACGTAACCGTGAATCCCCGCGCCAATGGCGATGCCCACGATGACATACAGCCAGACCTTGCCGACGATTTCTTTCGTGCTTTGCCAGGCAATTTGAAACCGCTCAGTCCAGGTGGGCTGTTCGGAGAGCGCTTCGCCTTTGCCGACTTTGATTTGCCAGACGAAATCTTCCACGTAGCGTTCGAGATTCAGCCGCCCGATGACGACACCCGCCACGATGGCAATGGTCAGCCCGGAGAGGAGATACAGCCCGGCGATTTTCCAGCCGAACAGACCGAACAACATCACCAGCGCCACTTCATTGACCACCGGCGCGGCGGTCAGGAAGGAAAAGGTCACGCCCAGCGGAATACCCGACTCGACAAAGCCGATAAAGAGCGGCACCGCGGAACACGAGCAGAACGGCGTGATGACGCCCAGCGCCGCCGCCAGCACGTTACCCACGCCTTCGCGTTTGCCGCCCAGCCAGGCGCGGGTTTGTTCCGCGCTGAAGAAAGAGCGCAAGAGGGTGATGAGAAAAATCATGCCGCCCAGCAGCAGGATGATTTTCGGCACGTCATAGAAAAAGAACGCCAGCGACTCGCCCAGATGTGAGTCTTTCGGCAGAGCCAGCAAGCCGTAAGCAATCCAGTCCGCAAAGGGTTGGATGACGTTGTAGAGCGCGAACCAGATCACGGCGGCGATTACCACCAGCGCCCAGGAGCGCACGTCGGCGCTGGAGAAGGGCGTTTTTTCTTGTTTGGTCAGGTTAGTTTGCATTTGTAAAATCTCCTTTTGTGATGCGTCCCATCGGAACGCTTTATTCATAAAATCGAATGTGGTTTGCCAAAAAAAAGAGCCTACAGGCGAATCAGCCTCGGCTCGGAGTCGGCGGCGCAATTGGGGCAGGTGCAGGCGTTGACCTTTGGGGGCAGCGCAGGCTGAACGCCGGTCACGCTGCGCATGGCATCCATCACCGCGAAAATTTCGGGGCGGGTGACGCGGTAGAAAATGTTCAACCCTTCGCGGCGCACTTCCAGCAGTCCCGCTTCACGCAAGACCATCAACTGCTGTGAGATGTACGCCTGCCGCCAGCCGAAAGCCGCTTCCATGTGGCAGACGCATTGTTCGCCTCCCCGTAACAGGTCAAGGATGGCGAGGCGGGCGGGGTGACTGAGCGCCTTGTAGAGTCTGGTTTCTTGTTCGTAGAGTTCCATTGGTTCACCTATATTCAATCTTTTGAATGAGTATACACCCGTGCAGAAATGTGTCAAGTATGAGTTTTGTCAGAATTTTGGGGTGATAAAAAGTTTTCAAAAGGCACTTACTTTCTGGGAGTGAAGATATAGGGCAGGCAGACAAAAGCGCCTGCTGTTCTTCGATTTATCCTCTTGCCTGTGTCAGCCAAAATCACAAAACTCCCCTAACCTTGGGCTATAATATTTCTACTTGCTGCAAAAGAATGTCATTTATAGGATTCTCATGCCAAATCACCTTATTCATGAAAATTCGCCTTATCTGCTTCAACACGCTGAAAACCCTGTAGAGTGGTACCCGTGGGGAGAAGAGGCACTCGCCAAAGCCAGATTGGAAAACAAACCCATTTTTCTCAGCATTGGCTATGCCGCCTGCCACTGGTGTCATGTAATGGAGCACGAATCATTTACCGACCCCGAAACGGCAGCCTTGATGAACGAGAATTTCGTCAATATCAAGGTGGATCGGGAGGAACGCCCTGATCTTGACAGTATTTATATGCAAGCGACAGTTGCAATGACTGGCTCTGGTGGATGGCCCATGTCGGTCTTTCTCACGCCAGACCTGCGCCCATTTTTTGCTGGCACATATTTTCCCCCGGTTCGACGGTATAACATGCCTTCTTTCAAAGAAGTATTGCTCAGCATTGTCAGGGCGTGGCGGGAGGATTATCAGGAAGTGGAGCGGGTTGGCAATCAGGTGCTGGAATATATCCGCTCGCCGTTGAATAAGCCTCCACAGCGGTACGACATCACCGCAGAAGTGCTCGAAGCCGCTGTGAAGAATCTGCTCGATACCTACGATTGGGGGTATGGCGGTTGGGGGGCAGCGCCCAAATTTCCCCAGCCTATGGCAATCGAATTTCTGTTGCGGCGCGCCTCTGCAGATAGCCCTCAACGCCCACAAATTCTGAAGGCTGTTATCCACGCTTTAGGCGCCATGTCGCGCGGCGGGATGTACGATGTCGTCGGAGGCGGTTTTTGTCGTTACAGCGTCGATAATTTTTGGAGAACGCCTCACTTTGAAAAAATGACTTATGATAACGCTCTATTGTCGCTGGCGTATCTACACGGGTATTTGCTCACTGGCGACAAAAATTTTCGCCGCATCTGCGAAGAAACCCTGGATTTTGTCCTGCGGGAGTTAACTCATTCCAGCGGCGGATTTTTCAGCAGTTTAGATGCCGACTCAGACGGAGAAGAGGGGAAATTCTATGTCTGGACACAAGATGAACTCGAAAATGTGCTGGGGGTAGATTTTGACTTCTTCAAGAGCGCCTATGGCGTTAGCCCTATGGGCAACTGGGAGGGGAAAACTATCCTCCAGCGGGCATTGGATGATGCCACCCTTGCGGCGCGCTTCAAACTGGACCCTGAACAACTTCAACAGAAGTTAGCGAGCTGCCATTCCAGGCTGTTACAAGCCAGGAGCGCCCGTATCCGTCCCGCCACCGATGACAAAGTGCTGGTGATGTGGAACGCCCTGATGCTCAAAGCCTTCGCGGAAGCGGCGCGTTACCTGAACCGAGCAGATTATCTGCAGGCTGCCATTCGTAATGCGCGTTTCTTGTTAGAGAATCTGTACATTAACCATCGGCTGCACCGCTCCTGGCGGGAGGGACGCGCAAAACACAACGCCTATTTGGAAGATTACGCCGCTTTGATTTTGGCGCTTTTGTCGTTGTATCAATCCGATCCGAATGTGGAGTGGTATCTTTCAGCATTGAAACTCGCCGATGAAATGCTGGAACATTTCGCAGACCCCAACGGCGGCTTTTTCGATACCCGCGACGATCATGAAACTCTGCTCGTGAGACCAAAAGATATTCAAGACAACGCCACCCCCTCTGGAAATGCGCTTGCCGCTACAGCCTTGCTGGAACTGGCTGCCTATGGAGATCGCCCGGCATGGCGGGATATTGCGGAAGAGATGCTTTCTTCCGTTTATGGAGTTATGCTGCGTTATCCGACTGCTTTCGCACAGTGGTTGTGCGCCGCCGACTTTGCTGCTGGACCAGCGTACGAAGTAGCAATTATTGGCGATTTAGAGCGTCTTGAAACAAAAGACTTGTTGAGCGCCCTTTGGAAATCTTACCGCCCGCGACAGGTCACCGCCATTTCCAGTTACCCGCCCCCGCCCGGCGCACCAGCCTTGTTGAAAGACAGACCCTTGTTGAACAATCTCCCAACGGTGTACGTATGTCAGGGATTTATCTGCCGGCAACCGGTCAATTCTCCTGCCGAGATGGAAGCCCAACTGGCAAGTTTTTCAAATCCCTCGTAAAACGTCTGAAGGTTGCATGGTGTAGCGCTTGAAATCAAAAGGCTCCCGCGCGGGAGCCTTTTGATGTTTATTTCGGTTCGATATTGCCCTGCGAGTCGGTTGAGTTATCCTTTTTTTCGTCACCGCTCAGCCCTTCGCGGAAGGACTTGATGCCTTTGCCAAGTTCACCGGCGATTTTGCCAATGCGACCCGGCCCAAACAGCAGAAGGACAATCACCAGAAGGATGATTAGCTCGGTAGGTCCAAGACGTCCAAACATGGTTACTCCTTGTTGAGAATTTTGATTATCGTACCACAACCGAGATTAATGCACCATTACAGTTCACGGCGGAAGATGATGCCTTCGATGAAGCGGATGATGCGGCGCACCAGCGATCGGACACGACCAAGCGCACGATACTGAGATGGATAGAATTGCCCTTTGCTGGGCAGGGGTCCCGTCCATTCGGCGGCAAGGGCGCCCCACGTCAGCCCGGCGCCAAATCCCACCATGACAAACTTGTCGCCGCTTTTCAGTTGTCCCTTTTCCACTGCTTCGACAACGGCAATAGGGATAGATGCCGTGGATGTGTTACCGTAGCGGTCAAGGTTGACGATGAATTTTTCCATCGGTTGTTTGAGTCCACGTGCCGCCGCTTCAATGATGCGGATGTTGGCTTGGTGCGGAACGATCCAATTGATGGTTTCGATAGTCATGCCAGCCGCATCCAGCGCCTCTAGTGTTGCCTGCGCCATGACACGTGTGGCAAAGCGGAAGACTTCCTTGCCATCCATTTCGATGAAGCGCCCGTTTTCCTGCGCAGTGGCTTCGCTGAAGGGATGTCCCTGCCCACCGGCTGAGAGCGCCAGCAGGTCGCCGCCGGAGCCGTCAGAGTGCATGACGGCAGAATATACGCCGCCGGCTTTCTCACTCGCCTGCAAAACGAACGCTCCCGCCCCATCGCCAAAGAGGATGCAGGTGTTGCGGTCTTTCCAGTTAACGAAGCGGGAGAGGGTTTCAGTGCCTACAACCAGTGCGTTTTTGATGGAACCGCTGCGAATTGCCTGGGCTGCCATGTTCGTCGCGTAAATAAAGCCGGAGCAAGCCGCCAGCAGGTCAAAGGCGCCCGCTTTGGTGGCGCCGATTTGATCCTGAATCAGGCAGGCGGTGGCAGGGAAGATGTAATCGGGGGTGGATGTGGAGCAGATGATGAGGTCGAGGTCTGTGGGGCGCAGGTTGGCAACCTGCAGCGCTTTGAGAGCCGCCTCCACGCCCAAAGATGCGCTGGTTTGCCCGTCTTTGGCAATCCGACGTTCGCGGATGCCGGTGCGTTCTCGAATCCACTGATCGTTGGTTTCGACGATTTTGGAGAGGTCGTCGTTGGTTAGAATTTTTTCAGGCACCGACATCCCCCAGCCGGTGATATGTGCGTATGGCATACTTACTCCTTGTGTCATTTGAACTCTTGCAGCAGTCAACCAATGTTCAAGAATGTCTCTTACTCAGAGCGTTTTACGCGCTCGCGGGGTGCTTTTGCAAGAGGTCTATTATGCGGCTGGCGTGCTGCTTTCAAATTGACTGAACACCAGCGTGGCGTTATGCCCGCCAAAGCCAAAGGAATTCGACATGACATGCCGAATGACCGCCTTGCGCGGTTGATTTGGGACATAATCCAGATCGCATTCGGGATCGGGGGTGTGATAATTGATGGTGGGCGGAATGACGCCTTCGCGCATGGCAAGAATGCTGAACACTGCCTCCACCGCGCCGGAGGCACCCAATAGGTGACCGGTCATGGATTTGGTGGAGGAGATGGGGATTTTATACGCCTGTTCTCCAAAGACTGTTTTGATGGCGGCAGTTTCGCTTTTATCGTTCAGCGGGGTGGATGTACCGTGGGCATTGATGTAATTGATGTCGGTGATTTGCAAGCCGGCGTTTTCCAGCGCCAGCCGCATGGACATTGCAGCACCGGCGCCGTTTTCGGCAGGGGCAGAGATGTGAAAGGCGTCGTCGGTGGTGCCGTAGCCGCTGATTTCGCACAGGATGTCGGCGCCGCGTGCCTGGGCATGCTCAAGCGATTCGAGGATGAGAATTCCGGCGCCCTCTCCCATCAAAAAGCCGTCGCGGTCTTTGTCAAATGGACGCGAGGCGGTCAGAGGGTCGTCGTTGCGGGTGGAAAGGGCGCCCATCACGTTCATCCCTGCCATTGTTAGAGGGAAGAGCGCGCCTTCCGATGCGCCAGCAATCATGACATCGGCAGAACCGCGGCGAATCATTTCCACGGCTTCACCAATGGCATTGTTGCCAGAAGCGCAGGCGGTTGCCAGCGCCATGTTTGGTCCACGGGCGCCAACGCGGATGGCAAGCATGCCCGCTGCGCTATCGGAAATCATCATGGGGACGAGGAAAGGGCTGACGCGTTCCGGTCCGCGTTCACGCAGGACTTCGACTTGCTCCAAAATTGTGCCGATGCCGCCGATGCCCGTGCCAATTACAATTCCCACGCGGTCGCGGTTGGTTTCGTCAATTTTGAGGCGGGCGTGTTCCAGGGCTTCGAGCGTGGCGGCGGTGGCAAACTGGGTAAAACGATCCATTTTGCGGGCTTCGCGGTTGCCAAACATTGCCACCGGGTCGAAGCCTTTCACTTCGGCGGCGAAACGGGTTTTGTGCCGGCTGGCATCAAACAGGGTAATTGGTCCTGCACCCGATTTGCCCGCCAGCAGAGATTTCCACGTTTCGGCAACTGTATTGCCAAGCGGGCTGATGCATCCCATCCCTGTTACAACTACTCGTCTGCGCATAAAGCGGTCTCTCCTTTTTTCTTATGTAAAAAATGCTGGTTATACCGTTTTTAACAGGAAAACCTGAAATTTCAGTTACGGATTATCAGTCGATCACGAAAACCTCGCGTAGTGTGGCTCTTTAGCGCGAAACTGGCGTTAGACGCCTTCGGCAGCGCCAATTACGCGCTTTCGTGAAGTGAAGCCATTGCCGGCGGATTTATCCGCCGGCTGCGCCCACAAAGTCGGCTAAAACCGACTGCCAGCCCGCTTCAGCGGGCTTTGGGGGGATCAGCCCGACGATTGATCGTCGGGCGGTGGGGCGGAAAATGAAACTGTCAGGTATTTTTGAGACAAGTTCTAATAAAACGAATTGCCAAACGCTCTCTCTTTTTTAATCCGTGGCAAGAATTGGCTTATCGCTTCACTGTCACGTCAATGTTGGAGAATTCGCGGTCGGGTTTATGCCAGGTCAGGTGTTATAACACGTCTTTTTGCCCTTAGACACGCCCTTTCTGAAGGTTTTTCAGGATCTCCCACGCCTGTTGGATGTGCATGCGGTCGTGGTCTGCCATGAAGCCGCACACTTCCAGAAAGTTTGTGGGACCGAAGATGGCATGGCGTGCACGGCGTGACCAGACGGTTTCGGCGGCGGCGGTAAGCATTTCCAGCGTGGCGCGGCGTGCGGCGGTAAATTCGCTCAGTGCTGCGGGTCCGTTGACATGCAGGTAATCTCTTTCGCTTGCCCACACGGCGGTATTGGGGCGCGGAATGAATGCATCTTCGCGTTCGAGCATTCGTTTCAACTGGATTTGGTGGATTTCGCGTTCGGTATCGCGCAGATGACAGATCACTTCGTTCATTGCCCAGTCATCGGGGGCGCGTTCCAGGCTCCATTGGTCCGATGGGAGGGGGCAGGTGAGGGTGTGCAGGACGGCTGGCGTGGATTGTAGAATCGCCAGGACGGCTTCGCGGGATTTGAAGGAAGGCTCCAGCGTGGCAAGGTCGGTGGATTCAAGCCAGGGGCGGAGATCTGCCAGTTTGCCGCGCCCCGCTTCCAGTCCTGGACTTGAGGCGGGGTTGCCGTCAACGAAGTAGGTCTTCAGCCCAAGCCGGCTCGCGGGGATTAAATCTCGTTCGGCGTCGTTGCCTACCATCAAGATGGGTCCATCGTGCCAGCCCAGTTGACCGAGGAGTTCGGCGTAATAGGCGGTGTGTGTTTTGGTGAAGTGAAAGGTTTCAAAGGTGGAGATGAGTTCGAATTGAGCAGGGTCGAAGCCCGCCCAGCGCAGGCGGTGATGGGTGGCTTTGCGCGGGAAGAGCGGGTCGGTGGCGATGGCGATGCGGTAACCTTGCGCAAATGCCCATTCGATGAGGGGAACGGCTTCGGGGCGCGGGGTCGTTTTGGATTGAAGGCGCGGGAAGATGTGGTCGTAAAAGTTTTCGAGGGGTTCGATCAGGTCGCTTTTGGGGATTCCAAGCCTGCGGTAAAAATCTTCTTCGAAGACTTGCTGCAGGGTGCGGGAGGGGTCTTCGCTGTCGAGCATCAGGCGGGTGGCGGCGAGCAGGGAGGAGAGCAGGAGGGCAGGGGCGACGTAGGGCGCAAGGTGTTCGGAAAGCGCTTGAAAGTAGGCTGGGATGAAGGTTTCGGTGTTTGTGTTGAGCAGTGTGTCATCGAGGTCGAGGAGGAGTGTGAGCGTCATTGTATTGGGTTGTTTCCTTTTGCAGTGTTGCCCCGCCGCAAGGGAAGGGTATCAGGCTTTGAGTTCGAAGTCAAAGGGGAGGAGGTGACATTCCCCACATCCAATGTGCGGTTCGTTGACGGCTTTGCTGGTTTTTTCGCAGAATGCCTGCACTTGAACGCGCCGCATGAAGGCGGCAGTGAGTGGACGCCCCACTCTGGCGCGCAGTTTCATGTATTCGCAGGCATTTGCCATGCTGATTTGGGGGACAGGGCAGGAGGCGCACAGGTCGGGCGTCCATGTCTGCCCGGCGGCTTTGAGCAAACGGCATTCTTCGAGGCTGCGCCCGCGAAAGTAGTCGCCGTAGAAGTGGGGGCATTCTTTGCCGGCGGGGGTTTTCATGGCAAAAAGAATTATAGTCCTTTCGATAAAACGATGAGCGGGCGGCTGGTTTAATTACCCGATCCGCCCGCTGAATGGTAGAAAATGAGCCGTTGTTTTATACGCGTGTGACGTATTCGCCGGTTTCGGTGTTGACGCGGATGACGTCGCCGACTTTGACGAATTGCGGGCATTGCACTTCGAGTCCAGTTTCGGTTTTGACTTTTTTGGTTACGCCGGTGGCGGTGTCGCCGCGGATGGCGGTTTCGGCTTCGACGACTTTGAGGTCCACAGAGCTGGGGAGTTCTACGTCAATGGGGGTGCCGTTGTAGAAGGTGAGTTTGACTTCCATGCCTTCTTTGAGGTAGAGGGCGTCGTCGCCGAGCATTTCGGCTTTGATGGCGGGCTGTTCGAAGGTTTCGTTGTCCATGAAGTGGTAGAACTCGCCATCGGTGTAGAGGTAGGAGACGTTGTGGAAGTCGAGGCGGACGTCCTGCACGGATTGTCCGGAGGTGAAGGTGCGTTCGATGTTGGCACCGGTCAGCAAGTTGCGTGCTTTGATGCGGATGGTTGCGTTGCCGCGCCCGGATTTGTTGTGACTGTAATCCAGCACTTTGTAGAGTGCGCCGTCCAGTTCAAAGGTGACGCCTTTGCGAAGTTCGTTTACATCAATCATGCCTGTACTTTCCTTGAATAGTATTTTGAGCGGCGGGATTATACTACGAGAAGAGAATTCAGTGAGATGATTCGGATTGGGGGTCTTCGCGCAGGAGTTGGACGGCATGAGGCAGCACAGGCAGGACGACTTGCAGGTTTTCGATTGCGCCTTTGGGGCTGCCCGGCAGGTTGAGGATGAGTGTCCGTTTGCGGATGCCGGCGACCACTCGCGAGAGCATGGCGTGAGGGGTGATTTTGAGGCTGGCGGCGCGCATGGCTTCAGCCAGGCCGGGCGCTTCGCGCTCGATGACGGCGCGTGTGGCTTCGGGGGTGACGTCGCGCGGGGCGAAGCCGGTGCCGCCGGTGGTGAGGATGACGTCTATTTCGCCGCTGTCTGCCCATTCGGCGAGCAGGCTGCGAATGGCGGCTTCGTCATCGGGGAGCAGTTTCTGGCGGGCGATGGACCAGCCCTGAGTTTGGATGAGTTGCGCCAGGGCAGGTCCGGAGGCGTCGGGGCGTTCGCCGCGCGAGGAGCGGTCGGAGAGGGTGAGGAGGCCGAAGCGTATGGTCATGTCAGTTCTTTGCCAAAGGGGCGGACGTAATCCATGAAGTGCCAGCCGCGTTTTTGGTAGAAGTGTTCGGCTTCGGGGTTGTCGGGGGTGACCATGAGGTAGCATTTGAGGCAGCCTTTGGCGCGCAGGCGCGCTTCCACTTCGGCGAGCAGGCGGCTGCCCAGCCCTTTTTGACGGAAGTCTTTGTGAACGGCGAGATGGTAGATCAAGCCGCGCCGCCCATCATAGCCGCCGATGATGGTGCCGATAACCCGACCGTTCTCTTCGGCGACGAGGAACAGGTCGGGGTCACGGGAAAGTTTTTTTTGGATTTCTGCGGGGGTATCGGAGCGCCCAAGTTGGACGCCTTTTTCCATGCTTTCCCATAAGGCGCGAACGGCAGGGTAATCTTGAGGATATTGAAATTGGCGAATGGAAGGCATGGCGGGTGGTTCACTGTTTCAGGAGGTTGAGCAGGTCGTCGGGCATGAAGGGTTTGAGGAGGAAGTGGTCTGCGCCGCGCTGCAGGCATTGGTCGCGCATGTCCAGCCCGGAGGTCATGACGATTTTGAGCCGGGTGTTGGCTGGGTCTTTTCGGATGGTTTCAACGATGTCCATGCCGTTTTGCCCGCCGAGGTGAATGTCCATGAGCAGGATGTCGGGCTTTTCCTGCGCTACGATGGAGGAGATGTCGGCTTGTGTGTCTAATACAGTCACCTGATGTCCCTCCATCTTTAGCAGGGTGGTCAACAGGGAGATCATGGTGCGGTCATCTTCAGCGAGCAGTATTTTTGCCATGCTTTTTTGTCTCCCTGGGGGAGGTGCGACGTTTGGAGGGCGTTTTTGCGGCAGTCTTTTTGCGGGGCGGTTCGAGGGCGGCGTTGATGACTTCATCTACTGTTTCGACGAAGATGAATTTCATGGTTTTCTTGATTTCATCCGGCACTTCGTCGAGGTCCTGCTCATTGCTGCGCGGCAGGATGACGGTGTGCAAGCCGCTGCGATGGGCGGCAAGGACTTTTTCTTTGACGCCGCCGATGGGCAGGACCTGACCCCGCAGGGTGATTTCGCCGGTCATCCCCAAATTGGGTTTGACTTTGCGCCCCGAGGCAAGTGAGACGATGGCAGTTGCAATGGTTACTCCTGCCGAAGGTCCGTCTTTTGGCTGGGCGCCGGAGGGAATGTGCAGGTGGATGTCGGATTTGTTGAAGAATTCGTCGTCCAGGCCGAGGTGTTTGGCGCGCGAACGGACGAAGGAGAGAGCGGCGCGCGCTGATTCGTTCATGACGTTTCCAACTGAACCGGTCACCTGGAAGCCTTTGGAGCCGGGCATGGCGGTCGCTTCGATGAAGAGGATGTCGCCGCCGTAGGGCGTCCATGCCAGGCCGGGTACCACGCCGGGGATGGAGATGCGGCGGTTGATCTCTTCGGTAGGGCGATAGATGGGGTGATCGAGGTATTCCTCGACGCGCTCGGGGGTGATGATTTGCCGCTTCAATTTATTTTCGGCGATGAGTGTGCCAACTTTGCGGCAGATGGCGCCAATCTTCCGTTCCAGGTTGCGCACGCCGGCTTCGCGGGTGTATTCGCGGATGATCTTGCGCAGGGCTTCATCTTTGAATTTGATTTCGGTAGGGCGCAGGCTGTTTTCGCGTATCTGGCGTGGGATGAGGTAGCCTTTGGCGATGGCGACTTTTTCGCTTTCGGTATAGCCGGAGATGTAGATGATCTCCATACGGTCGCGCAGAGGACCGGGGATGGTCTCCAGCGTGTTGGCGGTGGTGATGAAAAACACCTGCGAAAGGTCGAAGGCGACTTCGAGGTAGTTATCACGGAATTCGCTGTTTTGCTCCGGGTCGAGCACTTCGAGCAGCGCCGAAGCCGGGTCGCCGTGAAAGTCGAAGGTGAGTTTGTCAATTTCGTCGAGCATGAAGACGGGATTTTTCGATTCGACGCGGCGCAGCGCCTGAAGGATGCGCCCCGGCATGGCGCCAATGTAGGTGCGGCGGTGACCGCGAATTTCCGCTTCATCACGGACCCCGCCAAGGGAGACGCGCACAAATTTCCTCTCCATCGCCCGGGCAATGGACTGCCCCAGTGAAGTCTTACCTACGCCAGGCGGACCGACAAAGCACAGGATGACGCCCTCGCGCTCGCGGCGGATGAGGTCGTCGCTGGGTGTCTTTTCTTCGTTCTGGCGCTCAAGGCGAAGTTTGCGGATGGCAAGGAATTCGAGGATGCGTTCCTTGACGTCTTCCAAACCGTAATGGTCTTTATCCAAAACTTCGCGGGCGTGTTTGATGTCGAGGTTGTCGGTGGTGGAGATTGACCAGGGCAGTGAGACCAGCCAGTCCAGATAGGTGCGGATGACGCCATATTCTGCGGCGGCGGTGGGCAGGCGGGAGAGACGGTCAAGTTCGCGCTTTGCGAGTTTTTCCGCTTCTTCGGGCATTTTGGCTTCTTCGATCTTCTTGCGGAATTCTTCCACCTCTATAGCCTGTTCGTCTTTTTCGCCCAGTTCGCGCTGAATGGCTTTCATCTGTTCGCGGAGGAAGAAATCACGCTGAACCTTTTCGATTTCGCCGCGCGCTTCGTTCTGGATTTTCTGCCCCAACTGCAACACTTCCGCTTCGCGCACGAGCAAGCCGATCAGTTTTTTGAGTTTGGCAGAAACGGAATCGAGTTCGAGGATTTCCTGGGCGTCCTTCAGGTCCATCCGCTGGAAGTTGGCGATGTTGTACGCCGTCTGAAGGGGGTCTTCGACGGAGGTGATGGACATTTCCAGTTCCTCCGGGAAGGAGGGGATCATCTGCGTGATCTGGCGGAACTGGTCGCGGGCGTTACGTGCCAGGGCGTCAATTTCCAGCCCTTGTTCGATGGTTTCGGGAGCCAGTTCGATGCGCGCCTTCAGGTAGGGTTCCTCTGCCACAAATTCGCGCAGGCGAAAGCGTGCCAAGCCCTGCACGAGAAGGCGGATGGTGCCGTCGGGGGCGCGTAAAAGCCGATGGACGATGGCGATTGTCCCCGTCTGGTAGAGATCCGCAGGTCCGGGCGTTTCGATTTCGGGATTGATGGCTGTCACCAAGCCTACGAGTTTGTCGCCGCTGACCACGTCATCTACGAGGCGGATGGAGCGCGGCTGTCCTACCGTAAGCGGGACGGCGGTGAAGGGGTAAACGACCACGCCGCGCAACGGCAGGATGGGAAGTTCTTGCGGGTATTTGGGTCCGCTTTGTTCGGGGGGGGCGTCGTTTTCAGAAGATTTGTTTTTTTGAGGATTGGAGAAGAATGGAATCGGCGGGTTCAACATCCGGTCGGAATCGGAGCCTTCCATCCAATGGTACAGGTCAATGAAACTGGTTTGCCACCTTGATGCAGGCATCGCTTATTTTTCCTTTGGGAATTGGACGGTCAGAAAACCATCTTTGTATTCTGCGCTGGCATGTTCTGTGTTTACGCGGACAGGTAGTTCAATTTCTACTGAAAATCTGCCGAAGGGTATTTCCATTTGGTGATAGGCTTTTCGTTCTAACGAGTCGGAACGTGAGCCGCTAATCGTCAACAGGCTGCCCTGTACTGCCACTTCAAGGTCTTCATCGCGCATGCCGGCGATTTCCATTTTGACGACCAGGCTGTTTTCGGTTTCGTACACGTCGGTGGGAGGGTGCCAGACGTTAGCGCGAACTCGCCAGGTGATGGCGCTTAAGACTTCACGGCGGGATTCTACAATAAGGGGGGTCAACTTACGAATGATTGTGGGCATGTCGAACTACCTTCCTGCTAAAGGGTGACACTCATTTGTCAGGCGCCCTCGGCGGGATTCGAACCCACAACCAACAGCTTAGAAGGCTGCTGCTCTGTCCGTTGAGCTACGAGGGCAGTGAAATTAATTGTATTACGTCTGTGAAAAGCAGGCAAATCAGTCGCTTGCCGGTCGAATTCCTTTATAGACGCGTCCAGCCGTCAGTGTGCGCAATATTGTCATAGCCGGACGGTTCAAACGGGCGCCCAATTCTTCTGATGTCATGGGAATGTTACCGTTCGTAAGAAAGAGGCGGAAGACTGCCTCTACCAGGGCGGTTTGTTCGGTGAGGAAATCAGGCTGTTTGGCGCAGTGAGTCATGAGGGTGTTTTGCACTCCATCCACCGGTTTGACTTCAGCGGTGGTGGGGTCCACCCAGTCAATGGTTTGTCCTTCTTGGAGGCTGGCAAACACTTCCTGATGTTCGGCGCACAGCAAGGAACGCAGATACACATGCCAGTCGCGTTCGTTCTTTTGCCACCAGTCAAAATCAATGTGAAAAGGAGTTTTAGGCGTGGGTTTAACCAGGCTGGTACGTTTGCCTTCGGGCATGATTGCTCTCTCCTACTCGTTCACTCGAAAATGCAGGTCGCCAACGTGTTTAATTTCAGGGCGGGAAGACAACAAGGCGAAAAGCGGTGCGGGCGGCACTCGCCGCACGATGTTGACCGCCGCGTATAGTTCCTGTGCATGGACGTGTCCCTGGGGAGTCAGTTTGGAGATTTCCCGCGCCAGATTCATGACCAGTTGATCGAAGGGGCGGTGGGCTTCCTGCTTCCATAACCGGTCTACGGCTTCAAAGGAGGGGATGGCATACGCCATGCGGTCGTTGAATTCGGCAGAAATGGGCTGCTTTAGCAAAGCCAGGACTACGCCTCCATCCGCCCCGACAATGACCGTCCTCAACCAATCTTTGGTGGAACGCTGGGTCTTTGCCTCGATGATGACTTCGCCGGGCTGTACTCCCTTGCGAATGGTGACGAGGCTGCCGGGCATCAACTCGTGCGCCTTATACCAGTTTTGCAAACCAAAGACATACTTGTTTGCACGGACGACCCAGCCGGGCATCTTTTGACCGCTTTTTCCATCCACCAGCGTGAAACGGACGCGCGGCGATTCGTAGGCGGTGGGGAATAAGGCGCGGACGCGGTTCGAGAGCGGCAGAGTGCCAGCCCTCAGGTGAGGGTAGATGAGCGAGATGGTGACTTCGCGGCGTTCGGCGTCTTCGTCTGCTTCGGCTTCGCTCAATTCATCGTCCAATTGCTTTTCCAGCGCGATCATTTCTTCGCTGAGAATGGAGCGGTCGTATTCGATGGGTGAATAGCGCAAATGCAGCGGTACTTCGCGCACTTCCTGCGGTTCGAGGCGGTATAAACACCACAACACCTCACCGGCTGGACCGACCTCGTCGAAGCGTCCGTCTTCCTGCAGGGCAAGGTTGAGCGAAAATTCTGCCAGTTTTGGATTGACGCCTTCTGGAAGCGAAATGTCCTTCAGCAGGGCGGAGGTGGGCAGCGGTTCGCCCCCTGCCATATCCAGCACGGCTTCTGCCAGGTTGAGATGCCCCACGTTGACATCTACCAGCAAAGCGCGCGGGAACCAGCGCCCCGCAATCCGCACGATGTCTTCGTGTTCTTTCAGGGCTGCTTCGAGCTTTTTCTCCAGCGGCGCGCCGTAAGAACGCAGGATGGCATCAGGATCAAAATGTTCTTCTTCCTGAGTCACCGGCTGATCGTTCAGGGCGTGAGCCGCAAGTCTTGCGGCAAAGAAACGTTCGGCGCCGTCTTCCATTTCCACCGTCAGCACGTCGAATTCGCCAATCTCAGGGTTGTTTCCCGGACGAACATTGGCTACTTTTCCGCGTTTCCAGTTCAGAGAGGGAAAGACAATTCCATCGCCAACCTGAAAACTTTCTTTTGGGAAATAGATTTTTCCGCTCCCCTGCCTGCGCTGCTGCAACGCCTGTTGTTCTGTGCGGTGCCGTTCGTGAATCAGAACCGTCAACAGTTCGCGGGTGGTGAGAGGCGTTTCAGTTTCGAAGAGGTGATTGTGCAGGAAGTCAATATCCTGCGATGTGATTTGCAAGTTCTTCCAATAGTCGGATGAATGGATTGTTTCGCCTGTCATTACAAAGCCTTGATGTGAGTTTTCAGTGTATATTACGCGTAATTGACGTTCTCCCCTGGCGCTTGCCCGCCATTATGAAGCATCCCCGAAGCGAAGCGGAGTGGGCAGACAAGGTAACGCCGATTACGCAAGCCGCGCGTTAGAGTACGCGCTCTACGCAAGGGGTTGCGTAATATTCAATAAACGAAGCCTGACTATTATACCTTACTCTCTCAACCACGCTTCAATATATTCTCTAGCTACCTGACACTTTTCAAAATCATGAGTCCTTCGCCTGGTCTTGCCGCCATCGCCAGCGGATAAATCCGCTGGCTACGCCTACAAAGTCGGCTAAAACCGACTGCCAGCCCGCTTCAGCGGGCTTTGTGGGCATCAGCCCGACGATTTATCGTCGGGCGATGGGGCGGAAAATGAAACTGTCAGGTGGCTAGTATATTCTCAACCTCATCACCAGGCGTATCAAGCCAAAGACCGTCAGCAGAGTCAACCCCACTGCTGCCTCGAACGCCAGCCGTCTGACTTGAAGAACCGTGCTCAAATAGGCAAGCCCTGCTCCGAGCAAGGCAACCGCTGCCACGCGGGCTACATGCCGGCGCTCCATGTCTGCTATGTTCTCCGTCGGTGCGGCATGGCGCAGCCGGCGCACAAAGTCTGAAAGGTCCCAGCCGAGCAAGCCTCCCAGCGCCCCCAGAAACATCCAGTGCAGTGAAAATTCCTGCCAGACGCCAAACCCTGCCGCAAAGACCATCACCAATAAAGCAGCGGAAGCGAACCAATACACCCGCCGCCATTCTGCCAGCAGCCACGCAATTCCCAACAGGATGATCCACAAGGCAGGACGGGAATATCCCTCCTGTGAGTATCCATAGGCAAGCGAGAGCGTCCCGGCGATGATGCTAAAAACCATTGCAGTGATTGTCATAGATGCAAGACTTGAAGGAAGTCATAAAATTTTACCATCAGGCAAGTCGTTCAATTCGCACACATCCGCCGGAAGATACCCTGTCAACGAGACCGCCCGGATTGGCGATGATATACTTCCTGCCATGAGCGATTGTAGCGGCACCTTGCATCCCCAAGCCCGCGAAGGACTGCGGCATTTCAATGCAGGCGAATATTTTGAGGCACATGAAGCGCTCGAAGCTGCATGGAAAGCCGAAGAGGGCGATGCGAAGAATCTCTACCGCGGCATCCTGCAGATTGCGGTTGCATATTTGCATATCCGGCGCAAAAATTACGCCGGTGCGGTCAAAGTGTATGAGCGGAGTAAAAAATGGCTGAAGGGGCTGCCAGCCGTCTGCAAGGGGGTGGAGGTGAGACAGCTGCTCATAGACGCAGAAAAAGCCTTTGAGGAGCTCCAACGTCTCGGTCCCGAACGAATCGCAGAATTTGATCCCGCATTGTTGAAAGCGGTGAAGTGGGAAGACAGAAAACGCATCTACATCTGCGACCGCTGCGGGAGCGAGATGCGCGAAAAGAATTGCAAAGTCACCTGTCCAAACTGCGGCAATCGCTTCGACTGTTCGGATTTGAACATCTATTTCGATTGACAGGGGACGCCTTAATACTTCACGGTTCGAAACGTCTTGATGCTTTGCTCGAAGATGGGGAGATTTTCGAAGAATTCGTTAATCTGTGCTGCGTATTCCACATACCAGACCGTACTTCCATCCAAAAATACATACACCATGTCATTGATGTCTATGTTGTTGGCGCGATATTCGAGCATAATGCGCCGCGCCTCAACGGTGTTTACGTACACCGTGCGACGGTCTGTGACGCGCACGTCGGCAGGGAGTTGTTGAATTTTGGTTTGAAGGAATTCATCCAGTGAATCGCCTGTCAGCAGGTCATACGACACGCTGACCAGCATGTTATAGGTGGATGTTTTGCTGGGGATTTCGCTGATGAAAAGTTCGTTGAATGCCAGTTGCGCTGTCTGGTTGAGCGCTTTCTTATCGGCAAGTTTGAAGTTTGCCGGCAGCCAAATTTCCACCAGGGAGGTTTTGTATTGTTTCCAGCCTGCGGGAATGAGTTGTTCGTAAGGGATTGCCGTCGGCGCGGAGGTGGGGGTTATCGTCGGTGAGGCGGCTGCCGCCAGGGTTACGGTTGGGAGAGGCGTAGAGGTCGGTTGAGGCGGAGCAGAGGCAGGCAGAGTCCGAAAGATGAAAAACGCTCCGCTACAAACAATCAGAACAAGCATCGTTGCCAGTGCGGCAAGGATGCCGATTTGCATACGAGTCATGCCAAGGTATTTTTTCTCTTCTTCCATGTTTTCCTCCGCTTGCGTTCGAAGTTGGATAATGTTACCCCTGTCTTTGGCGTGATGACCGTATTAATCTCATGACTGAATCAGGATTGCGCGGGCGGGCGCGCCGTCGGAGCCGGCGATTTTGAGTGGCAGGCAGTACAGGTCGTAGAAACCGCGCATCACATTGGAGAGATTCAACCCCTCCACAATGACAACTCCCGCGCCAAGCAAAATTTTATGCGTCGGCTCTGCCTCGCCATACGGAGCAACGGAGAGATAATCTACGCCCACCAGTTGCACGCCGTGATCTACCAGCCATTGCGCTCCGTCTTCGGTGATGGCGACAAAATCGGTCTGGAATTCCTTCACGCCTTTTGCCCACAGATGGGAGTTGCTCGTCCCAAACAGAATGCGCTTCATTTCGGGTGTGATTTCGGAGCGTTCCAGCACTTCGGCGGTGATCGCGTCAATGCCATCTGGCAGTTGCAGCACATAGCAGGGACCGGTCAACACATCGAGCGGAAGCGACTCAACCGTGCGCCCGTCGTTGAGGAAGTGATGCGGCGCGTCCACGTGAGTGCCGATGTGTACGGCTGCGCTGAGATGGGTTACGTTGGCGCTGTCGCCTTTGGCTATCGAGGCGATTTGCTCGAGTTCGATGCGCGGGTCACCGGGCCAGGTGGGGAGGTTGGGGGTGATGGTCAGGGAAATGTCGTAAATGGTCATGGCAGGTCTCCTTCGTTACGGGGTGGGAGTCGAGGTGGGGAGGGGGTCGAGGTCTCAGGTTGAGGCGGAAGCGACATGGGCGTAAGGGTGGGGGTGATGGTGGGGGTAGGCGTAAGGGCAAGGACAGTCGTCCAGCCGCTGTAATAGAAGTACTCGTTCAGAAATGCGGCGCGTTCTTCCTCCGTCATTATACGAGGACGCGAATAATCTTCAAGCATGGCTGTAATCAATTCGATACTGACGAGTTTCCCGTCGTAAATGACATAGCGGTCGAAGAACAGGCGGCGGATGCCGGGCGGCATCCAGTTTTGGTCGCCCATCTGGTCGAAGAACAGGTTGCCCAAGCCGTAGTGAATGAATGCGCCGTTGTAAAACTCCATCGTCTGGGCGTAGTGCGCCTGACTTCCGCTGACGATAGAAGCCCCCGCTTCTGCCATTCGGCGAAAGTCGTTGCGCTGTTGGGGGCTGGGGTTGTAATCGTAACTTTCGTTCCACTGAAACGTGGAGACGACGACATACCCCTGCGATTTCAACTCCGCAATCTTTTGCTGAAGGTAGGGAAAGTTGCACGGCGCAGCCCCGGGCCGGTACTCGGTGGCGGTGGGAAAGCGGTTGACATCGGGTTTGTTGCAGCCGATGAAGGCAATCTTGTTGCCGTTGACTTCAAAAAGCGCGGGCTTGAGCGCATCCTGCAGATTCTCTCCGCCGCCGAAATAGGGAATGCCGTTTGCGCGGTAGATGTTGAGCGTCTCATACATCGCATTCGGACCGTAATCGGCGAAGTGATTGCCGGTCAACTCGATCACATCTGTGCCGATGTCGGTGAGAAGTTCCATGTACTTCGGCGAACTGCAAAAGACGAGCGGACCGGTAGCATCGGGCTTGGGAGGCGGGCATGTGCTGAAGAACGGGATCTCGTTGCTGACATGCATGAGGTCGGCTTCGCGAAACAGGTTGCGCACTTTTTCGCCGGGGTATGTTGCGCCTTTGAGTTCCATCGTCACGGCAGTGGCGCGCACCAGTGCAGTGACCCCGGTCATGATGAGGGTGGTGAGTTTGGATGGGTCATAATTGCCAGCCGGCAAATTGGGAATTGGCGCTTGAAGGTTGGTTGAATCGTGAAGCGTGAAATCAACCACCAGCGGATACTTCGCCAGGTCGAATCCCTTGCGGATAGGCGATTGACCGTCCACCGTTAGCACCTTCCATTTGGGATCGAGAGACTCGAACGGGAGAATCGCCCAAGCAGACTCTTTCCACGCGAGGTCGAGCAATTGATCCTCTGCCACGCTTCGCACGGACCCGGAGGCTGGTTCGCCCCATTGGGCAGTAAACGCCCTTCGAGTGGATTCTGCCATGAGAAGCGGAATCCCGCCTGAGGTCCAGAGTGAACGCAATTCGTCTGATGTCACACCATCTCTGACGGTAGGGAAAGGCGCAGCCAGCGCATATACCCAGCGGAAGCGAGTCCCCGTATCGCCGGGCTGGGCAACGTCCAGCCTCATGCTGGCATGGAAGGGAATATCTGCCGCCTCAACCTGCTCGCGCAGCGCCTGCGGCACGGCATCCGAGTAGAGAACGCCGAGAAAGCCGGGGGTGAGTATTGGCGGCGGGGTGGTTGGCGCGGCGGAAGGGGAAGCCAAAGTGACTGTGGGCGCAGGCGCAGAGGTAGAGGCCGCCGGCTGCGGCGCACAGGCGGCAGCCAGCGCCAGCACACTTAGCAGTGTGAACAAACGCATCAAACTTTTATTTGACTTCTTGCATAAGTCAGCCGACGTTGGTATAGAACGTCTCTTACGCGAGAGCGTGATGTGCGCTCTCTGCCAAACTTTTGCATGAGAAATATTGCGCATGGAGATAGATTTACTCCGCCTGGAGGGTCAGTTTGGCGAGTGTGAACCGGGCAAGCGCTTCTTCGTCAATCGTCACGCCCAGGCCGGGTTGATTGGGAACGTTGATGGTGCTGTCGGCGTTGAGGATGAAGCGTTCATTTGTGATGTCGCGGTGGTAGTAGCGGTCGGAGGCGGAAATGTCGCCGGGCAGCACGTAACCGGGCAGGGAGGCAATCGCCAGGTTCGAGGCGCGCCCGACGCCTGTTTCGAGCATCCCGCCGCACCACACCGGGACGCCGCGCTCGCGGCAATAGTCGTGAATCATGATCGCCTGGCTCAACCCGCCCACGCGCGCAGGTTTGATGTTGATGTTGCGGCAGGCTTCCATTTCGAGGGCATAACGAGCATGACGCGGGGTGAGTATGCTTTCGTCCAGGCAGATGGGCGTCTTGAGCCGCGCTTGCAGTTTACGATGATCCCAAATATCGTCCTCGAACAGCGGCTGTTCGATCAGCAGCAGGTTCAGGTCATCGAGCGGGTCGAGCGCAGAGGCGGTTTCCAGCGTGTATGCCGAGTTGGCGTCCACCTGCAGGCGCAGGTGGGGGAATGCTTTACGGACGGCGGTGGTCTCTTCGACTTCGCGCCCCGGCTTGATTTTGATTTTGACGCGGCGGTATCCTTGCGCAAGATACGTCTCGACGGTTCGTACCAGCGCCGAGGCAGATTCCTGAATCCCAATCGAAACCCCCACCTCAACTTTATCTCGCACGCCGCCAAACATCTCCCGCAGTGACTTGCCATCCCGCTTGCCGAGCAGGTCCCACAGCGCCATCTCCACACCTGCCTTGGCGAGGTGATGCCCGCGGATGCGTTCCACGCGGTGTTGAAAGTCGAGCGCGTCGGTCACATCCTGCCCGAGGAGAAGCGGCGCAATGAAATCCTTGAGGATGTGCCAGGCAGTGCCGGTCGTTTCATAGTTGTACCCCGGTTCGCGTGAAGCAACGCACTCGCCATAGCCGGTCAACCCTTCGGCTTGCAGGCTGACGAGAATACACTCGCGCTCTGTTTCCCGCCCAAACGAAGTCTCGAACGGCGCGACCAGCGGCATGGAAAGGTGATGCAGGGTGATGGAGTTGATTTTCATGGCGTCTCCGGTGGCTGAGAAGTTGCGAAAAGTGTACCATGAGTACCCAGCCGCCTAAGAGAGTGTTTTTTAAATAGAACTTACGCAAAACCTTGCGTAGAGCGCGTTCTCTAACGCGCGGATTGCATAAACGACGTTAGAGAACGTCGTTTATGCGTAAGTCCTATGAAGTCCAAATTCACCGCAAATAAACACGATGAACACTGATTTTGATGGAACGTCCGATAGAATATCTTTGGGCGTTCTGCGTAAAATGCTACTCTTCCGGGATGTTTTGTAATTTTTTTATTTCCTTGATTTCAGATTGCAATAAATCGTACTCGTCGGCTGATATTTTTTCATCAGCCAATATACTGCTGATAGAAGTATCAATTGTGATCCATTGGAAAAAGCCAATGTTGTTTTTGTCGCTAATGGAGCGGCGAATCTCTTCGAAATTGCTGACCAACGATTTCTTCATTTCTTCATCCATGTCCATCATTAAGATAGTAGTTCTATAACGAATTAGATCGCTCACAATTCCAAACTTGACGAAGGATTTCGTCAACGACATGGAAATAACAACAAGAAGAATAAAAAGAATTAAGGCTGCTCCACCACAACCAAGGCTGAATTTTTGGTTTTTCATGTTGTATCTTCTCCTATAGGTATTTATGTGAATTTGGGATAAGCGAAACAAAACGTCCCGAAGGGTGACTTTGCCGCCAAAATCGCGCTCTAGCCTTCGGGACACAGACCCAGGCGCGCACTCACTTCGCTCCAGGCGGCTGGCTGAAGCGCAAATACCACTCGCCCGGCTTTCGTTCAGTGACTGTGGTGTTCGGCGTGACCACCGTCACCCAGGTGCGCCCGGGCTTCAGCGGGAAGGGATGGTTGTCTTCAACTTGGAATTTGATGGGACCCGCGTCTTCGGTGTTCCATTGGATGGTGTACACCTGCCCATCACGGAAGAGCAGCGCCTTGCCGGAGAGTCCGCGCTCGAGGTGGATGTCGAGATTGGTCGGCGAGATGACGTCGTGCCGGGTGAACAGGATGATGATGTTTTCGAATTGTAATTGCCGCCCGGTCAGCCGCTCGACCTCCGGGTGCAGAACGCCCGCTGTTGACTCGTCGCCGTTGTCCACGTAGCGCCAGTAGGATTGCGAAAGCGGGTCGTACACCCAGCCGCTCTGGTTGAGCCAGGCGATGAACACGTCCAGCCGCTTTGCAGGGGCGCCTCCTTCGGGCGGGTCGGTGGAGAAGATGTTGTTCTCGTACTTCGAGGCGGTCTGCGGGTTGCGGCGTTCCTCGGCGAGTTCGCGCATCCTTGAGACATCGAGCATGTAGCCGCCGCCCTGAATGTTGTGATCTACGAAGGAGCATTTGGGCAGTTCCACCAGCACTTCGGCGGAGGCGTAGGCGTAGATGAGGCAGGAGCCTTCGAAAAATTCCGCAATGTCGGCATAGACCAGCCGCCCGGAGCGCACGGGTCCCACACGGGCGGGGGGAAGGTTGGGGGGAGGGGGAGGTTCTTCGAGCAGAATCAAGCCAAGGTCCAGATCGAGATGCGGGGCGGAAACGTCCAGCGCATCGCTCCACCCGGAGGCTGGGTCTGCGTCACTGTCCTTTGACTCGTCCCCGGCATCTTTCTGAGCGAATTCCATCCCCGCAGGTTTTTCGAAAGCGACGAAGTATCTGCCGGGGTCAACATTGAAGCCGTACCAACCGTTGCTGTCGGTGGAGGTTTGCTGGAGGAGGTTTCGTTCCGCGTCGTAGAGGTTGACACACACGCCGCCGACTCCGCGCTCCCAATCGTCCTGAAGGTTGTTGCGGTTTGAATCGAGCCAGATGCGGTTGCCGAGGATGAGGCTGGTTTGGGTGAATGGCTCGCGGCGCAGCGGGCAGGAACCGGCGGGCGGGGCTTCGGGGGCTGGGAATTCGCCGTAGAAGGTTGTGAGGTAACGGGTGGTGCCTTCGGTGATGTAGATTTCGAAGACGAAGGGCGCGAAGGAAGGTCCAGCCTGCGGGCGGGCGGTGACGGGAAAGGTGGAGATGGAGACCAGCACGGCTGGCAGTTCGAGCAAGGAGGGGTCGGCGACGTTCAGCCCGGTGAGGGGGTTGATAGTTTGTGGAACGGCGGAGGGGATGGGAGGGAGGGTCGGTTCTGCGGTATAGGCGGGAGGCGTTTTGCCCTCGCGGAGGGGTGTTGCAGAGGGTGAGATTTCTGCCTGAGGGGTTTGTCCGCAGCCGGTGAGCAGAGTCAGTGATAGAAGGAGGCAGAGAATACGGCTACTTGATTTTTTGAAATTCATTCCGGACGCGTTCAAAGGTGACTTCCAGCGCTTCGGGCAGGACACGCGTTGCGCCGACGGTGGACATGAAGTTCGTGTCGCCTTTCCAGCGCGGCACGATGTGAATGTGAACATGTCCCAGCACGCCCGCACCCGCCGCCTCGCCCATGTTGACGCCAACGTTGAAGCCGTGCGGCTTGTAGATTTTTTTCAAGATCGTCGTACACTGGGAGGTCAGTTCCATCATCTCGGCGCGGGTTTCCGCATCGAGTTCTTCGAGGCTGGAAACATGCACGAAGGGGTTGACCATCAAATGTCCGCTCGTGTAGGGGTAGCGGTTGAGGATGACATAAGCGCGCTTGCCGCGGTAGGCAATGAGATTTTCCGCGCCATCGGGCATGGCTTGCGCTTGACAGAATACGCAGCCGTTTTCTTTATCATGGTGTTCGATGTATTCCATACGCCAGGGTGACCAGAGGTGCTCCATAGTTGATTGAATTTTAGCAGAGAATTTGAACCGAAGGCGAAACAGATTTCGGGTCATTGGGAGGCATTCATGTTGACAACCTCTTATAAGACGGTTATCCTAGCGCCGATGCAGCCATCCCTGTTTCCTGCCCCTGTCCCACAGACGTTCACCGTCTCCAAACTTACGTTCCACATCCGCAAACTGCTGGAAGAGAACGAAACGCTGCAGGATGTTTGGGTGCAGGGCGAAGTGTCGAATCTTTCGCGCCCGGCTTCAGGGCATGTTTATTTCACGCTCAAAGATGCAAACGCCTCCCTGCGTTGTGTAATGTGGAAGACCAGCGCCGCGCGGCTCAGCCTCTCCCTGCGCGACGGCATGGAAGTGGAAGTTCACGGGCGGGTGGGCGTGTACGAACCGCAGGGACAGTATCAACTCTACGCCGACCAAATCCGCCCGCTGGGAGAAGGAGCGCTCTTTCAGGAGTTTTTGCGTCTCAAAGCCATGCTGGAAGCAGAAGGGTTGTTTGCCGCCGAGCGCAAGCGCCCCATTCCCGAATTCCCCAAGCGGATTGGCATCATCACCTCCTCCAGCGGGGCAGCGCTGCGCGACATACTCAACACCCTGCGCCGCCGCCAGCCGCTGACAGAAGTGCTCCTCGCGCCTTCACCGGTACAGGGCGACGAAGCGCCGCCGGCGCTGGTGAATGCGCTGCGGCTGCTCAACTCCCACTCGCCAGATGTCCTTATCATCGCGCGCGGCGGCGGCTCCATCGAAGACCTTTGGGCGTTCAACGACGAAAGACTTGTCCGCGCTGTTGCCGCTTCGCAAGCGCCGGTCATTTCGGGCGTTGGTCACGAGACAGATTTCACCCTGTGCGACTTTGCCGCCGATCTGCGCGCTCCCACGCCCACGGCTGCGGCAGAACTGGCGACCTCCATCACCCTTGAAGACCTGCGCTTTCAACTATCTGACCTTCAATCCCGCCTCGTTTCTTCGACCTTGAACCTGGTTGCCGAACGAAAAGCGGCTCTTTCCTTCCTCAAAACTCAAATCGGTTACCTCTCGCCCGTGCGCCGCATCCAATCTGAGATTCAGCGGGTAGATGACCTCTCCCGCCGCATGTATTCATCCTTAATTCATCGAATCGAATTACAATCCTCCCACATCAAAGGCTTGACGCGGCGGCTCGAAGCATTGAGTCCGCTGGCGGTGCTGGCTCGCGGATATGCCGTCGTGACGCGAAAAGAAGATGGCAGGGTCGTCTCGCAGGTTCGTCAGGTGAAAGTCGGCGCCGCCATCCAGGTCCGCGTGGCAGATGGCGTGTTCGACGCCGAGGTCGGCGGAAGAGGCGAGTGAGCGGTAAAAGTTGTCGTTGTTGGAGAAACTATGCCGAAGTCATCATCCAAAAAAGAAAGACCCATCGAGGAACTGACCTACGAAGAGGCGCTGGCAGAACTGGAAGAAATCGTCGCCACGCTGGAGGAGGGGCAGGGTCAACTCGAAGAGGCGATACGGTTGTTCGAGCGGGGGCAGGCGCTGGCGGCGCGCTGCGGTGACCTGCTCGAAGCAGCCGAACTCAAAGTGAGGCAGGTTGCCGGCGAAGAATTGACCGACTTCGAAGAAGAGGCTGAATGAACCTGCTGGCGTTATTACAAAACAAAGCGTTGATTGCCGGGTTGATTGCCTGGCTGCTGGCGCAAATCATCAAAATCCCGCTGGATTACTTTCGCACGCGGCGCTGGAACTGGGCGCTGCTCCTGACAAGCGGCGGCATGCCCAGCTCGCACTCCGCGCTGATGACCGGGACAGTCTTTGCCATCGGCTTGTATTACGGCTTCGACAGCCCGCTCTTTGCGCTGGGAGTGGCAATCACGATGATCGTAACCTACGACGCGGCAGGTGTGCGGCGGCAGGCGGGCATCCATGCCCAGCGCATCAATGTGCTGTTCGACGAACTGCTGCACGGCCACATCTTCAGCGAAAAAGACCTGCGCGAAGTGCTCGGTCATACCCCGCTGGAAGTAGCAGGCGGAATCTTACTCGGATTGATCACTGCCACCGCACAATGGTTGGCATGGAAATAAAACCAGAAGGAGAATAGAAATGAACGAACTTGTGAACCTGATTGTACAAAAAACGGGGCTTCCCAAAGAGACGGCAGAAAAAGTGGTCGGTATTGTCATCCAATTTTTGAAAGACAAACTCCCCGACACCTTCGATGTGCTGGTGGATAAGGCTCTCGCAGTAGGCGGTGACGGCAAACTCGACGCCGCCGATGCCATGAATCTGCTTGGCGGCTTCTTCAGCGCCATGCAAAAGAAATAACCGTTCACGACTGCCGCTCAACAGGGCGGCAGTCAGTTTTTTATCAGCCTGCGCTGTAATGCGTTTATGATCGTTTTTACTTCGGGGACTTTGAGAAACACGATTCCCGCAAAATAGACCATTGCTCCAACCGCCACACCTCCCAGCGTTACCAGCCAGCGGTTCAGACTACCCGTAGCCTGAATCCACACCCCCAAGCCGATAGCCATCCCCAATGCCGACGCCCCCACGCGCCACGCGCCGTCTGCCAGAGATTTGCCCTCAATGCCATTCAGGCGCTTTCGCAGGAAGATGAAGAGGGCGGCGGCTTCGAGCGCGGTGGCAAACGAATTTGCCAGCGCCAACCCTCCAAGCGGATACCAGCCAATTTGGGCGAACCACCTCGAGAACCACAGGCTGAAGACAACATTCAATCCCATTGCAATCGTGCCGATGATAACGGGGGTCTTTGTGTCCTGCTGGGCGTAGAAGGCGCGGGTCAGCACCTCCATAATGGAATGCCCAACCAGCCCCGCTGCATACCAGAGCAGCGCCCAAGCCACCATTTCAACCGCCCGCTGGTCGAACTCGCCGCGCTGATACAGCAGTGAAATCAGCGGCTTACGCAGAATCATCAAACCCAGGCTGGCAGGCAAAGCCATCATGAAGACTGCCCGCAGGCTGGCGGCAACCGAGGAGCGCATTTCATCCAGTTTGCCAAGCGCGTGCTGAGCAGAAAAGGTTGGCATGGCGGCAATTGCCACCGACTGGGCAATGGCGGCTTGCGCCATGAGCATGAGCGAAAACCCGTAGGTGAGACTGGCAACGCTCCCCGCTTCCATGCGGGAGGCGAGATTGGTGTTGACCCAGAAGTTCAGTTGAACAACAGCCACCCCCAGCAGGCGCGGAAGCATGAGAAGCAGAACGGTGCGGACGTTGGAGTCTTTCAAGTTCAGTGACCAGTAATCAGTAATCAATACTTGGCGTTCGGTGAGGACTTTGAATAGGGATGGAATCTGTACGATGAGGTATAAAACTGCACCGATCACAACACCCCACGCGAGACCGTAAATTCCCAGGGAGGGGGCAAGAAACACCGCGCCGAAGATGATTCCCAATTGATACATGGCGGGCGTCAGGGCTGGGATGAGAAAGATTTGATGGGCGTTGAGGATACCCACCATCAACCCGCCCAAGCCAAACAGCACCGCAGAAATCAACTGAATGCGAAGCAGGGACACGGTGAGAGCAAAAATTACCGGGTCGGCAGAAAAGCCCGGGGCAAGGGCGTAGCGGACAACTTGCGGGGCGAAAAAGGCAGTGAGTGCGGCGAGCAGGCTGAGGGTCAGTGTGACCGCGTTGGCGAGAGAAAAGGCAAGCCGCCAGGCGGAGGCTTTTTCTTCTCTGGCGAGCAGTCCTGTGAAGGTAGGGATGAACGCAGAGCCGAGCGCCCCGCCTGCCACCAGCAGGAAGAGCGTCTCGCTTACGCGGTTGGCGGCGTAGAAGGCATCCAGTTCGAGTGATGCGCCGAAGGCGTTGGCAACGATGATGCCGCGTGCCAGCCCAGCTATTTGACCGAAGAGGATGGCGAACATCACCGTCCCCGCGGCGCGGGCAATCTGGCGGTTGGCGGTGGAGGGGGGAGGAGTCACGGGGCAGGATTATAATCCGACAAAGTCTATTTTGCGCTGCAAAGGAATCCGATGAAAAAGAACCGATGGATGTTGTTGCTGATTGTTGTAAGTGTGCTTTCTGCCTGCATGGAGGGGGCGCAGCCTCCTGCCACCGACGCCGGCATAACTCAAACCCCGCTGGATGAATATGTGCCGATTGACTTGCAGGCTGGTTATGGATTGCGTGGTCCATGGTTCGAACTGTATGTGACCAACCCCGCCAGCCCGCTTTCGCCGCAAGGGACGGGCGGGGTGGATGGTCCGCTGGTGGAAGCCATCAACGCCGCGCGTTTGAGCGTGGATGTGGCGACGTACAGCATTACGCTCAACAGTGTCCGCAATGCGTTGATCAATGCGCACCGGCGCGGCGTGAGCGTCCGCATTGTGATGGAAGCGGATAATATGGATACATCCGACGTGCAGCGCTTACTGGAGGCAGGCATTCCCATTGTTGGCGACACTCAGGAGGGATTGATGCACGACAAGTTCATGGTGATTGACCGCTCGGAGGTCTGGACAGGCTCGATGAATTTCACGGATTCAGGAACGTATGAGGATAATAACAATCTCATCCGCATCCGTTCGACGAAAATCGCCGAGAATTATTCTACCGAGTTTGCCGAGATGTTCGAGAACGGCAGGTTTGGTCCCGAGGTCATTCCGCAGACCCCCAATCCAACCATCACGCTCAACGGCACGCGCGTGGATACTTACTTCTCGCCGGATGATGGAGTGCTGAATGCCATCTATCCGCTGTTGGCGAACGCGCAGGAAAGCATCTATTTTCTCGCCTTTTCGTTTACTTCCAATGAACTTGGCGCGATTGTTCGCCAAAAAGCAAAAGACGGCTTGACGGTTCGTGGGGTGATGGAGGCAGAGCAGGTCAAATCGAACACGGGAACCGAGTTCGATCCGTTTCGCCAGGCAGGGCTTGATGTACGCCTGGATGGAAACGACGGACAGATGCATCACAAGGTTTTCATCGTGGACGGCAGAATCGTTATAACCGGCTCCTATAATTTTTCGAGATCTGCGGAGGAACGCAACGACGAAAATGTCGTGATTATTTACGACGAACGGGTCGCCCGTTTTTTTCTGGAAGAATTCGAGCGCGTGTATGCGCGCGCCCGCAAATGAAAAAGGATATGCCAATGACCGAAAACCTGAAACTGCTTGCGGTTCTTGCCCACCCTGACGATGAATCCATGGGTATCGGCGGCGCGCTGGCGAAATACGCCGCTGAAGGAGTGGAGACCCGGCTTGTCTGCGCAACGCGCGGGGAAAGGGGCTGGTTCGGTCCTGAGGAAGCGAATCCCGGCTTTGCGCGACTCGCCGAAATCCGCACCCAGGAATTGGACGCGGCTGGAAAGGTTCTGGGGTTGAAGGAAATCAATTTTCTGAACTATGTGGATGGCGATCTCGATCGGGCTAATCCTGAGGATGTGATCGGAAAGATCGTGGCGCACATCCGCCGAATCAAACCGCAGGTGGTTGTCACGTTTCCGCACGATGGAAATTACGGGCATCCCGATCATATTGCCATTTCGCAATTCACCCACGCGGCGATCGTTTGCGCCGCCGACACAACTTTCAACGATCCTGAAGAGAGGTCCCCGCATCGTGTGTCGAAATTGTATTATGTTGTGGACTCGGAGGAGATGGCGATGGTTCTCAAGAAATATTTGGGCGATATCGAGTTTTTTGTGGACGGACAGGCGCGCGGAGAATCACCCTGGAAGGATTGGATGATCACGACGCGGGTGGATCTCTCCTCCGCCTGGAAAACCGCCTGGGACGCAATCTTGTGTCACCGAAGCCAGTTGCCCAGCATCGCTCCCCTGCTGGATCTGGCGGAGGACGAAGTTCGCCGATTGTTGACCCTTCAGGGAACGTTTTACCGGGCTTATAGTTTGGTGAACGGCGGCAGAGAACGAGAGACCGATTTGTTCGAAGGTTTGAGGTAACCCGTATCCACCGTCAGCCCAAATTTTTCTTCATCGAAATCTTCATGGCGGTTTTGTATATCTTGTTAATCTTCCCGCTCAGGGCTTTGGCTTCCGGGTTGCCCTGTTCTGCCGCCTGATCCACCTGGGCAACCAGACCAATCAGCGTTTCCATGAGTTGATCGTTGACCAGGTCTTTATTGGCGTTGAGCAGGTTTTCCATAGAGGTCTCATCGGGGGCATCCAGCAGTTGTTCGATGAATTCCACCTCCGGCGGCGTGGAAGCCTGCCGCAGTGTCTCGATCATTTTTTGCAATTTGCCCATGCGCACGTAATCGTTCCGTTCAGAAGCCTGGCGGAGCATTTGTGAGGCAATGTCCACCACATCCTGCGTGATGTTGGGCAAATTATCCTGCACCGCTTTGACAACATCATCCTGAGAAAGGATTTTTTCTACTAATTCCTGAGCCTGTTTGTAACGCGCTTCCAGCTGCCTGTCCACTTCGTTGACCAGTTCCAGCAGTTTCTCGCGCATTGAAACCAGTTTGACTTTTTCCTCACCAGAAGCCCGGTCTATTCGTTCGGTGAGCAGTTGGAAGAATTGGTAATCCATGCCGCCGCGCGCCAGGCTGACATATGCCCTCAAGCGCGCCTCATTGGGAGAAGCAAGGACAATATCCAGCAGTTTTTCGCGCGTCAGGCTCTTGCCCGCCTCCTGCAAAGCCCTGGTTGCGGCTTCCAGTTCTCCCACCGACTCCTTCAACTGACGCCCAAACTCGGTTTCCTCGAGAAGTTGTTCCTGCATCGCAAGGAGCGTCTCGGCAATCTGTTTTTGCCCGCTTGCCGCCGCACTTTGCGCCAGCCGGCTGAAGATGGCAAAAAACTGCTCGTCAAACAGGCTGGCGTTTTGCCGGATGATTTCACTGCGCACATCTTTGGAACTTGCCTGAAGCAGCCTCTCCACCAATTGCACGCGCTCCTGCTGTTCTTTGAGCATTTCCGGCGTAATGCCGTCCTTTTCCAGAATCAGTTTGACCATTGATTCATACGAAAGGTTGGCAATCGGTTTGAGCAGATAGCCTTTACGTTTTTCGGGGGGCAGGCTGTCGGTTACCTTTTTGATGAGCGGACCTAAAGTCTTTTCCTGCTCATTCAGGGGCACGTTCAATTCGGGGGGGAAGAACGTCAGCAGCAATTCCTTTTCGTTGTCGTGATAGACGATGGGCGTGGCGATGCGTCCCTGAAACCCGCAGTGCGGACAGCGTGCCATGTTCGAGACGCCTCCCAGCAGTCGCTGCTTGGCTTGCGGGTCTTGCGTCACGTCGAAAAGTTGCTCGATGTTTGCCGAAATCATTTGACGGCAGTTTGGACATGCAATTTGAGTCTGAGCCATGTGTAATTTCCAATCCGAAGTTTTTTGGTGAATTTCCGCTTCCTTACTTAACGGATGTTTGATTCTGTTTCGACGAATTTTACCATCCCGAGAACGCTGCCCTTGCGGGTGGCAGGTCAACGCGGCAGCGAGAAACAAATCCTCGCGCCGGAATCAGGCTTCGGGTCCGCCCAGATGCGCCCGCCGTGGGCTTCGACGATGGCGCGTGCAAGGTAAAGTCCCAGCCCGGCGCCTTTGGTGTTCTTGACGGCTTTGGTCGAGCGGTAGAATCGGTCGAAGATGTGCGGCAGGTCTTTGGCTTCGATGCCGGGTCCCTGGTCTGAAACGCACACGATAATCTGTTCTGGGCGCACCTGCCCGCTGATGCGAATTTCGCCAGAGGGGGCATATTTGAGTGAGTTGGAAACAAGGTTGGAGATGACCTGTTCGAGGCGCGTTTCATCGGCGAGGATGATTGGGAAGTTTTCGGGAAAATCGGTGATGATGGTGTGGCGGCTGGATTGGTTTGAAAATTTTTGAGCCACGCGGCTGGCAAGGGCAGGCAGTGAAACATCTGCCCGGTTGAGGCTCAAGCCGCCCGCCTGCAGGCGCGAGGCGTCGAGCAGGTCGTCAATCATCTTGCTGAGGCGATCTGCCTCTTCTTCGATGACGGCGAGCGATTCGTTGATGGTGGCTTTGTCCCATTTGGCGTCATCACGCCGCAGGGTGGAGGCGTAGCCTTTGATAAGCGCCACCGGGGTGCGCAGTTCGTGGCTGACGATGGAGATGAAGGTGGATTTGATTTCGTCAGCAGTGCGGAAATGGGTGATGTCGCGCACGCTGACGATGATGTTGCGCAGTTTGCCTTCAGCAGACATGAGCGGGGCATAGGTAATGCCAACAGGCAAGGGTGGTAGAAATTCACGTACGAGATCGCCTTCCACGTAGAGGGTGGCATTGGGGGTAAGGGGCCAGCCGTTGGCAATGGCTTCTTTCAGCGTCGCTCCCTGAGGTTCGTGCGCCCATTGGATGACGTCATCGTGAGGCAGGTTGGCGAGTTCCTCATGGGTTTTGCCATACATTCGCTCGAAAGCATCGTTGACGCGTTCGATGGTCAGGTTGGCATGGAGGATGAGGATGCCGTCTGCGGCGGAATCGAGAAGCGCATCCAGCCTTTGCTTTTCGAAGGAGATTTGTCCGTAGAGACGGGCGTTGAAAACGGCGATGGCTGCCTGATCTGCAAAGGATTGAAGCAGGATGCGGTCGTTTTGGGTGAAAAGGTCGGGATAATTGCGGAAGATGAAAATGACGCCAATGACCTGCCCGTGTGCAGCGAGCGGCAGGGCGGTGCCGTTGAGCAACCCCATACTGGCAGTGTAGGTCAGCTCCTTGAGCATGCGGTTGAGTTCGCGCACGTCCAGTTCGCGGACGTTTTCTTCTGCCAGCAGAGGGGTGAGGTAACTCAGGAAGGCAGGAGCAATTCCCTGGGCGGCGGCAACGCGCCAGCCATCCTGGTCTTTTAGGGCAATGAGCCCTGCCTGTCCTGCCAGCATTTCGATGGAAATCTTGAGGATGCGCGCTAAAAGTTTTTCCAGGTCCAGTTCCTGGGTGAGCGCACGCGAGATTTCCAGCAGGTAATCGCGTTGACGGACACGGAAATCAGGAAGCATGGCGTGATTGTATCACCGGGGCATATGCAAAATGTAAGAGAGTATCACGACTTGAAAATCCGCGATTTTGGCACTATTTGTAACTTTCCTTAATTACTTGCGTCTTGCAAATATGAAAGGTTTGCATTATTGTTAGGTTGAGAGTTAAAACTCAGTATTTGACTAGACATAATATTTTCAAAACCTCTGCAATTTTTCTTCACACAAGGTTGCAAATGTCTCGCTAGATTGTTGAACTGACGTTTAAAGGTAAGTTGCGAAAGGAAGTAGAATGAAAAAGTCTCTTTTGGTTTTTGCAGTTTTGAATTTGGTTTTATCGCTATTCAGCACTAACGCTTTTGCTGCTCCTGAAATTTCCACTTTTCAGAGCGGTTTTCCTGCCACAGCAGCGTATAGCGATTGGTTGAGTGGTAATAACAGCACTCTTGACATTTCTTTATACAATATACCAGATGAAGCCGGTTTGCCTAACGGTGTCTATGCCGGCTGGTGCATCCAGCCAAGGATAACGGGCTTGTTACATGGCGAACAGGCAGTTATCTACTCAAGCTTGGCTGAAAACTTACCTCCTGATCTGATGGATTTGCCCTGGGACAAGATTAATTATGTTCTAAATCATAAAGTACGCGGTGAAGGAAAGACCGATCTGGAATTCTTCAAAGACGTTCAAACTGCAATTTGGCTTTTGGTAGGTGATACTGAACCTGAGTTTGGAGTCAGCCCCGAAGCGCAGGAAATGATTGATGCCGCCAATGCCAATGCAGGATTTACGCCAGGCAATGGAGATCTTGTAGCATTAATTGTGTACTCTGATGGAATGAGTCAAAAGCGGTCTGACTTTGTGCAGGAGGTGATCATTGAAGTTGTATTTCACCTTCCTTCGACAGAGACACCATTACCTACTGAGAGCGCAACGCCTTCTCCGACTCCTCCTACCTCTACCGAGACAGTTACTTCAACGCCTCCAGCACCGACTGAAACTGCCACTGGAACTCTGTCTCCGACTGAAACAGTCACTACAACACCTACTGCCCCAACACCGACTGTGACGACAACGCCTCCTACGCCAACAGAAACAGTCACTACAACACCTACTGTCCCAACGACGACTGTGACGACAACGCCTCCTACGCCAACAGAAACAGTCACCCCTACTGCTACGCCGCCGGTATGTGTACCTCAGACAATAACTGTTGATTTTTCGGGTATAGCGCCGGGCGAATCGGTGGAGGGGATGGGGAAAGTAGTTACGGGGTTGAACATTGATGCGAAGGGGACAGCGATTAAGATACAAGAAGGTATTCAACCGGCGGTGTATGGAGCGGGTGTAGGGAATACGGTCTGGAATGGAGGGATTGGGAGCGGTGGGTTTAGCGATCGCACAACGCAGCAAGCGTCGCAACCGCATCTATACACGTTCACATTTGCGCCGGGGCTTTCAGTGAGCAATTTCTCGCTGCGCATGTTAGATTTTGGGGATTTGAACCCGACGGCGGCGACCTCGGCATATGCGAGTATGACAGCCTATAACGCGAACGGTTTTGTGGTGGCGAAGCAGGAGCTAAAGTTTGGGATTACGAGTTATTACTTTTCGCCGCAGTATGGGAACCTGATTGTGACAGGCGATGCCTTACGGGCAGTGCCTGGGGAGCCGGGGAATTGGACATGGAATGTTTCAGGGAGCGGGATTGTAAAAGTAGTGCTGGAGTTTGGTAGTGGCTTTGATCCAAACATTGGCTTCGACCTGCTGTCTTATATACCAT